>ULYR01083121.1_pt1 | contig 13099 bp, 10 predicted proteins | sample 1962341 | NCBI WGS metagenome assembly ULYR01 (sample SAMEA4835868, study PRJEB28245) | human gut metagenome | biome: gut microbiome; material: fecal sample | place: Denmark | collected 2008 | reverse complement strand
CTGTAAATGTATGTGTCCAATCTTCATCTGCTGTTACTACTGCTTCATCTGCTACTTCTCCGTTTGCTTTTAATTGTAATTTTATTGAATCTATTATATTAGCTTTAGCTGCATCACTATTCATATTTGCCCATACTTTTGTTGTAGTTATATCTGTTGCAGCCGTATCTTCTGTTGGATTTGTATCTTTTCCTCCTACTGTTGCAACATTTGATATTTTATTAGCTTTTAAAGAATCAATATTCTTTACTATTACTACAAATGATTTCGAAATAGTTCCTTCAGCTGGTACACTTATATTTTCCCATAATAGCATATCATTATTATCTGATATTTTTGCTCCTTCTGCTGAATTAGCTTTTAATCTGTACCTTCTGGAACTTTATCACTAATAGTTGTTATTCCATCAACTTTTCCAGTATTATTTACTGTAATTGTATATTTAATTTCATCTCCAACTTTAGCAATTTCAACTTTTTGTCCATCTCTACTTATTTCACTTGTTTTTTCACTAGTTATTATAGCTGTATTTTCTTCATTGCTTTCTTCACCATTTGCAACAGCTATATTTGAAATTGTTCCTTCTATATTTTCATTTACTATAACTGTAAATTTAACTGAAGTTGTTTCTCCAGTTTTTACATCAACTAGCCATTTTACGCCTAAAATTTCTTCGTTTTCAGATTTAATTACTGTACCATCATTTTCTACAGATTCAAATGTAGTATTTGATGGTATTTTATCTGTTACTTCTATTTTTTCAACATCTTTATTTCCACTATTTTTTACTATTATTGTATATGTGATTTTTTGACCAGCATAAACAACATTTTTTCCAGCTTCTGTTGTAGCTGTTTTTTCAACAGTAATATCTGGTGTTGTTGGTGATAATCTTGTTGCTGTTGAAGCAACTGCAACACTTGTTGGTGTCCACCAGTCCCAATAATCTCTAGAAATAAGTCTTTCTCTTTCTTCAACTCTTGTTACTGTTGTTTCTCCAACTTGATTTACATTAGCATCTGTTGTTACACCTGCTGTATTATTATTTGTTCTATTTTCTGTATTATTTTCAGCATTATTAACAGTACCATTATTATTGGTATTGTTATTTGTTGTTTCATTATTGTCAACTACAGTTCCAGCATTTCCATCAGTATTTGGTGTTTCTGGATTATTATTTTCTGTGTTGTTGTTTTCTGTATTATTGCTATCTGTATTGTTATTTTCTATGTTTGTATTTTGATCTGGAGCTTGGTTATTATCTGAACTTGTATTTTGATTATTATTTTCAGTTTGGTTTACATCAGAAATTTGATTTCCACCAGCAGCTTCCGCATCACCTCTGTTTGCCAAGAATATTCCAACTGACAAACTAGCAACAAACAAAAGTACTATTGCAATAACTATAGCAACAATAGTTTTTTTGCTCAAGGTATTTGTATTACCTGCCATTTTTTATTCCCCCTAAAAATTATTTTTATATTTCTTGTGCTTTTAATATAAGTCTATTTTTATTCCCGTTCGTGCATGTTATTAGTGTTACTTCTCTTATTAGTTCTTCTTTTGGTAATAATATGCTTACATCATTAGGGTCTGTTACAAAGATATCATAGATTGAGTATTGAATTGTTTGACCTTTTAAATCTGTCAATTCTACAATATCTCCTATCTCTAGTTTTTTTGTTTTTCCAAACATTGTTCCATCTTTGTTGTTATGACCTGCTATAGATAAATTTCCATAATCGTTTACATTTTCTCCCCAATATTTTATTATGGATAACTTCATTGGTTTTTTTGCACTCTCTGGGTCAATGTCCCCAATTTCTATAATAGGATATTCTATGTTTATTTTTGGAATTTTTACAATTCCAATTACATTATATCCTTTATAGTTTAATTGACTTTGTTGTTCTGATTCTTCATTATTTTCTGAAAAATCTATGTTACTAAAAGCTTCAACCACTTCTTGGCTTTCTTTTTCATTTATTTGATTACTACCATATTTATAAATTATCATGCCAATTACAATTATTGCTACTATTAATAACATATAAAAAATTATATTGTATATTTTTAACTTTATACTATTTTTCTTCATTTTTGTTATTTAGTTTTTTCATTCTTATAAATACTACTATTAATGCAATTACTACTACTGCTAAAATAACTATTAATGCAATACTATCATATGTTATTGGTAGTCTTGTTGTTTCTTGTGTAACAACTTGTTCTTTTTTTACATTTGGTTTGTAATCTTCTTCTGCAGTTAAAAATTGAGCATCAAATGTAATATCTCCATTTTTAGCTACTTTCTTTAAATATACTATGTATTTATCTCCTGCTACTGATGTTTCTGGTTGTTGAATTTTTAAGTCTTCAACTTTTTGCCATTCAACATTTCTCATTATTGATGAGTATTGACGATAAAATTTTTCTGCTGTTTGGATTTTTGAATACATATCCATTTCGTCATATTCTTTATTCATTTTTTCTGCTAATTCCATTAATTTTGCATCTTCTGCAGATTCAGAAACTTTTACTCTTTCATAGTAATATGTTGATTTTTTTGCATCTTTGTCTGTTATTGATACTGTTCCAACTGATGCTGTTTCTTCAACTCCATCTATTGTTTCATTTCTTACTGCTATTGTTTTTTCTTCATTATCTGCTACGTCTACTGATATTCTTTTTGTTGTTTTTTCTACTAAATCTAAATTTTCCTTGGTAAAAGAGCTTCCTAAATCTACTTGAACTCCTTCTAGAATTAATTTTTCGTTTTCATCTTTGGCCCACATATAAATTGTTCCTGATTTTAATTTTTCATAAGTTTTAGCATTTAAATTTAATAATGCTGTTTGATTTCCTAACCCATCTGGGATTGAATTAATGTAAGATAAATCAATTTGTTGTAGATTATCTTTTTCTATGCTTGTAAAAGCATATTTGAAGTTTTTATCTGTGTAATCTTTTATATAAATGATATACTCATTTGGTTGAGAACTTACAACAGATATATTTTCATTTGTTGCTAGAACCACCATTGGTGTTACCGCTATAAATAGTATAATAGCAAGGGCACTCAATAGTTTGATGCTTATTTTTTTCATCATATGATCCTCCCCTTTTAAAATATATTATTTTTACGGCAACATTATATTATAAAGTTGTGATTTTGTAAATAGTTTTTTCCAAAGTTTTCCTTATTTTTATGTTAATTAATATAAAAAAGCTCTTAATATAGCTTTTATTTCTATATTAAGAGCTTCTTATTATTTTTCAATCCATTTTACTAAATCCATATTCGCACTATCTAATAACATTTCATTTTGAGGCATTACTCTAAATGAGTATCCATAATTTCCTCCTGAAGATAAGTCTATTTTAGCTACATAAAAATATTTTTTATTTTCATCTTCTTTTCCTTCCATTTTCATTGGAATTATTTTTACATCTTGCACAGTTCCATTTTCTAAGAATTTTCCATAATAAACCTCAACTCTAACAGAATTTGGATCTATATTAGGAAGTACAACAGAACATCTTGCTTCTATTGAAGTGCCTGCATCAACAGTAATATTATCTGCATTATTTTCAAGTTGTTCTATTTGAACATCTTTCCAACTTGCATACATATTTTGTTTCCAAGCATCGTATTCAGTAACTTTGTTTAAATCATTATAATATTTTTTAGTCAAGTTGCATAATGGCATATATAATTGATTTGTATAATCAACTAACATTCTTGCTGTACTATATTTTCCTCCTGTTGACATTATAGAATTTTTCATCAATTCCATCCAACCTTTAGAGATTCCATCTTTATCTTTATTATAATATGTTGGAATTATTTTATTTTCTAATGTATAATAAATACTTTCACTATCTGCTCTGTCTTGTTCTTCATATGATGAATATTCTTTATTTGTTCCAATTGACCAACCATTTTTTTGATTATATCCTTCAGCCCACCATCCATCTAGTACACTAAAGTTTACAACTCCATTTACTGATGCTTTTTGTCCACTTGTTCCAGATGCTTCCATTGGTCTTCTTGGATTATTCAACCATATATCTACACCACTTACCATATATCTTGAAATTTCTATGTTATAATTTTCTAATATAAATATTTTTCCTTTGAATTGTGGCTTCATTGATATTTCATGAATATATTTTATCAAATCTGCACCTTCTCTATCTGCTGGATGTGCTTTTCCTGCAAATATTAATTGAACAGGTTTATTTTCATCATTTAATATTTGTGTTATTCTTTCTAAGTCTTTAAAGATCAATGTTGCTCTTTTATAAGTTGCAAATCTTCTTGCAAATCCTATTGTTAAAGCTTCTGGATTTAGTTTTGATGTTGCTTCTACAATTTCATCATAACTAACTCCTTCTCTTCTTAATCTTCTAGTTACATTTTCTTTAACTAGAGCTATTAATTTAGCTTTTCTATCCATATGAACTTTCCATAGTTTATCATCTGGAATTGTTTTTATTTTTTCCCATACATAATCTTCATGTATATTATCTTGCCAATATGGAATTAAATATTTATTATATAAATCTTTTAATTTTGGAGCTAACCATGTACATGTGTGAACACCATTTGTTACATATGTAATTGGAGATTCACTTGGAGCTATATGTGGCCATACATCAGAGAATAGTTCTCTTGATACTTCTCCATGTAATTTACTTACACCATTTTTCTTTCCAGCTATCTTTAATGCAAATATTCCCATATTAAATCCAGAATCTAATCCTTCTTGTGGCTTCATTCCTAATTTTAAGAATTCTTCTCTTGATAGTCCTAAACGTGGCCAGAAATCTTTGAAATATTTTTCAACCAAACCAATTGGGAAAATATCATTTCCTGCTGGAACTGGTGTATGTGTTGTAAATACTGTTTTTGATGATGCAATATCTCTTGCAACTTCAAATGACACTTGTTTTTCTTTTATTATATTTTTTATTACTTCTAAGTTTAAGAATGCAGAATGTCCTTCATTCATGTGGTATATAGTTGGATTCATTCCTAATCTTTTTAATAGATTTACTCCACCCATTCCAAGAATAATTTCTTGTCTTATTCTCATTTCTTGGTCTCCGCCATAAAGTCTTGCTGTTGTATCTCTATCTTCATCATTATTTAAATCTATATCTGAATCCATTAAATATAATTTAATTCTTCCTACATTAATTTTCCATACCTTTAAATAAATTCTTCTTCTTGGAAATTTAATATATATTATTAAATCATTTCCATCCACATCTTTTACTTGATTAATTGGTAAATCATATAAATCTAAATCTCTATATTCTGCTTGTTGCATTCCATATTTATCTATTCTTTGATTAAAATAGCCATTTTTATATAATAAACCTACTGCTACTAAAGGAATTCCTAAATCACTTGCAGATTTTAAGTGGTCACCAGATAAAATTCCTAAACCTCCAGAATATATAGCTATTGTTTGATCTAAACCATATTCTGCTGAAAAATATGCTATCAAATCATTTCTATTATCAGGATATTTTGAACTAAACCATGTATTTTTACTATTCATGTATCCATCAAAATCGCTAACAACTTTATCATATTCTTTTATAAATTGAAGGTCTTTTGATGCATTTTCTAATTTTTCTTGTGCAACTGATTTTAAAAATTTTATAGGATTTTTATTACATCTTTCCCATAAATCTATATCTATCATTTTAAATAATCTTAGAAAATCAGTGTTCCAAGACCACCACAAATTATTTGCTATTTCATTTATTCTCCCAATCCTCTTTGGTAATTGTGGATTTACTGTAATTCTATTAAATACGTACATTTCTATTCCTCCTATGTTCCTCTATTACTACCCTTATAATGGTAACTTTTTCTTTTCGTTAATCACAATTATTATCTACTAATTTTATTTTTTTGTCAATATATTGTTTCTAGTTTTTGATATTTTTTATGAACAATAAACACAAAGGATTGCCTCTAAGCCTACATTCAAATCTATTAATCCAATTTTATAATGATAATCTAAATCTTCTAATTCTTGAATAATTTTTCTTAGTTCAGAAGTTTTAAAACCTTTTGCCTGCAATTTATATTTGTTTACTAGAAACATCTGATTTGGTTTTAATTGAAGACTTTGAGCAACATCCTTATTATTAGCAATTGCAATTTTTACAAAGTATAATTTTTTAAAATGATTATACAGTGTGATTAAAATTTTTTGAATTGGTTCTTTTGATGCGATTAAATTATACAACACTTCTAATGCTTCTTTTACTTTTTTCTGTCCTAAATTATCTGTTAAATCAAATATTATACTTTCTATTTTCTTTATGCATAATTTATCTATATCCTGTTTTTGAATTTTTCCATTTTCTCCAGCATATTCAATTAATTTTCTAATTTCATTAATTAAATCTTGCATATTTGTTCCGCAACTTTCTATAAGATATTGTAGTGTACTTTCATCTACATTTACTTTATAACTATTGCAAATTGCTTTTAATCTTTTTATAATTTGAAATGGCTTTTGTTCTTCAAAATTGCATACAGTTCCAATTTTCTCTATCGTATTATAAATCGAATTTTTTTCTACTTCATTTTCAACAAATACAAGAATTACTGATTCATTTATCATGTCTATGTTAGACTTTAAATATTCATTTATTTTGTCTTTTAATTCTTTACTTGCTCCACCGCTTCTACCTTTTACTTCTCTTTTAAATATCCCAGTATTTCTAGCTATTATAAGCTTAGTTGAGTATCCAAATGCTGGTGTTTCAATGTCTGCAATTAATTCTTGGATATTATTTTCATCAATTGCTATGTAATTTATTCCTTTTATTATTTCTCCAAACTTTTTCTTTATTTTATTAAGTTGCTGTTGCAACAAAAAAGTTTCTTCACCATATAATAAATAAATTCCTTTTGGTTCTTGTTGACTTAATTGTTTTTCTAATTCATCTATTTTTAACATCTGAATACTCCTTGAACTTTATTTTTCCATTATAATTCTAAATACTTCTGCCACACTCCATGCTTGAGCAATTGCGCCTTTAGGAGTAAATGGCTTACGTGAATCATATATTTCCGCAATACTTCCAATACATCCTCTTTCTTGGATTTCTTTTGAAAATGTTTTAGTTACATTTTCTACAAATTCTTTTAATTTAATTTTATAATTTTCCCTATCTGCCTTTGTTTTTCCATTAGTAGATAATTGTTTTAATGAATTATAGTATAATCCCAAAAGCCATGTCCAAGTAATTCCTTGGTGATAGCTAAAATCTCTTCTACATCCATCTCCCTCATATACTTCTACATAGTTTTCTTCACCTTTGGCTAATGATTTTAAACCATAATTATTAAGCAATTTTTTGGTTACTGTCTCTACTATTTCTTTTGCTTCCTCTGAAGCTGGATTTAATACAGGATATGTTAAACTTAATGCAAATAATTGGTTTGGTCTTATTTTATTATCTCCTAGCACATCATATAAACATTTTCTACGTTTATTATAAAATTTAGTTTCAAAAGAATTTTTAGTTTTATTAGCCATTTTCTCATATTTTTTAGCTTTTTCTTTTTCACCTTTTTTCAATGCTAGTTCTTGCATTATTTTCAATGCATTATACCACATAGCATTTATTTCTACAGCTTTTCCATTACGTGGTGTTACTGCTATTCCTGCATATTTGGCATCCATCCATGTATTTTGAGTATTTTCTGTTCCTGATGAAATCAATCCATCTATATCCATATAAATATTATTATCATATAATTCAATTCCCTTAGCATAATTTTCAATAATATTTTCTAATTTACCATAAATTTCATTCATTACGAATTCATAATTATCTGTATATTGCAAATATTTTTTTACTTGTTCAAAGAACAATAATGAAGCATCAACACTATTATATAATGGTCTATAATCATCTTCACTATAAGTATTTGGAATTAATCCAAATTTAATATCTCTTATACAATGTTGTAAAACTTTTTTTGCATTATCAAATCTTCTAGTTACCAAAAACAACCCCTCAAATGAAATTAAAGTATCTCTCATCCAATCTAGAAACCATGGATAACCTGCTATAGCTGAATAAGTATTGAACAATGGCCTTTTTATTATAAAATTATCTGTGGCTATTAAAAATGTTTTTATCAATTCATCTTTTTCTTTTTCATCTTTTGCCTTATCTACTTTAGAATTATCTATTAACATAGATTCATTAAATATTTTGTGTAACCTGACTGTTTCTTTCATTATTAATGCTCTTGCATCTAATTCTTCAATATTATCTTCTGTTGAGCAAATAAATGAAATTTCTTTTTCTTCATTTGGTTCTATTTCAATCTCATATCTTCCAGGCACAGCATGATTCTCTTCTGGTTCAAATCCTCTTTTTTGTTCTTCTATGTAAAACATATTATAAAATGTATCATTATGATGTTCTATATATTTTCCTTCATTGATTGCCATAAAAATTGGATTTTGTTCATCTATTCTTACTTCTAGTTTTTTCTCATGCATTTTTTGATCTACTTTGAATTGATGATCTTTATTTATTCCATGTGCATTTCTAAAATTCATAATAGGCGCCAAAATCAATTTCGAATGATGATTTCCATTTCTTATTTTATAATATACTCCAACTGTATTTTTATAATGTTCCATACAAATTACTTTTGTAATCTCTATATCTTCTACCTTATATTCAAACATTGGAAAAAGTTCTTTTATAAAGCTTTCTTGATATTTGTAACCTTGTGATATATAGTTTTTTCCTATATTAGTAAACAAATCATATTTTCTTCCATCTACTTCTATACTTTCATCAAGTTTGGATAAAATTAATCTTCTTCTTGCTGGTGGAATAATTGGAACTACTAATAACCCATGATATTTTCTAGTATTTGCTCCAATAATCGTAGATGAAGCAAAGCCTCCTATTCCATTTGTTATAATCCATTCTTTATCTAATGCTGTTTCCAATTTTAAATTTTCTTTTGAAAATTTCATATTTTTACTTCCTTTCATTTGTTATTTTTCAATTTTCTTTGGACGTTCTTTATCTGAATCTTTTATTGACTGTATTCTTTCACTATACTTAGCACTAAATTTTCCTTGATGTTTTGTTCTATCTTTTTTATTTGGGTCAATTCCTTTTCTTTTTGCTTTTTTATCCATTCTAATTTTTTCTTTTTTCAATTTATTTATTCTTTTGTCTGATTGCAATTTGGCATTTAGCATTAAATATTCAGGGTCACTCTCTTTGTCTTGGAATTTCATATCATTACATATTAATGTAATCGCAGATTCTGCTATTAAATAAGGATCATGTCTTATTTTATCATCTATTATTGTAGAAATATTTTTCTTAATAAATTTGATTCTTTTTACTCTAGGATCATTGATTTTTTGTTCTACTAAATCTGCACCCTCTTTATTATATTTTTTTATGTATTCTGGTATAACTTCTCCTGTATCATAAATACAATAATCTATTAATCCCTCACCACAGTGGTCTATAATTGCCTTTATATGGTCTTCAACTGAATAATCATCCGTTTGTCCTGGTTCTGTCATAATATTATTAATATAAATTTTTATTGCTTTACTTTCCTTTATTGCTTTTGCTACACCATTAACCAACAAATTAGGAATAACATTTGTATATAAACTTCCTGGTCCAATTATTATACTATCAGCTTCTCTTATAGCCTCTAATACGCCTGGTGCTGGTTTACAATTTGAAGGTCTTAAAAATACTCTATTTATTTTAGTCACCTTATCATTAACTATTTCTGGTATTTTGTCTTTTTCTTCTACTACATATCCATTTTCTAATTCAGCACAAATCTTCATTTCTTCTGTTGTTACTGGCATTACATTTCCTGTTATGTTAAAGATAGAATTGCTTTTTTCTATTGATATTGCATCATTTTTATAAATTTCTTTCATTGCAGTAAAATAAATATCAGAAAATTTTAATCCTCTTAATCTTTCATTTGTCATTTCGTGATTTAATATTTTGTCTAGTTCACCTTGTTTATCTGCTGATAAAGCAACTATACTATCTTTAACCTCTTCAAATGGCAAAGTCGTTCCTAAGGCTCTTCTTGAATTATTAGGTATTTTTCCATATTCTGAAACAGCAACAATTGCAGTAATATTATCTGTATATCTTTTCATTCCTGTTAATACTGTATTTAAACCTGCCCCTCCACCTATAGCTACTATTTTAGGTCCTTGGTCATATATTTTTCTATCAAATATCAATGACTTTACATTTACATTCTTTTTGTTTTTCATTCTATCATCTGTTGCTTCTATAAATAATTCCATATTTCTTTTATTTAAAAATACTAAACCTAGTACTATGCAAGTAAATCCCACAACAAATACTGCAATAACTTTTCCAGCTTCTGCAAATTCCATTTCCTTTTGTACTAAAATCTTTGCTATTCCATAACAGGTCATTACAATTCCTACTAAAACTAAAAATATCCACCTCTTCATTTTTGAACTTGATTTTAGCCAATGCCATAGTCCTTTCATTTCTATCATCCTTTCACAATTATACTATTTCTATTTCTGGTTCTATTTTCTTTCCAAATTTATTATATACTTGTTCTTCCACATATTTCATTAATTGTTTTACATCTTCAGCTGTTGCATTTCCTTTATTTATGATAAATCCTGCATGTTTCTCAGAGACTTGTGCTCCTCCAATTTGATATCCTTTTAGTCCACATTCATCTATTAATTTTGCTGTTATAAAATCATTACCTCTTTTAAATGTACTACCTGCACTCGGATATTCAATTGGTTGTTTTTCTTTTCTATATGTTGCATATTCATCCATTTTGCTTCTTATTTCTTCAGGATTTCCTTTTCTCAGTTGTATTTCTGCCTCTAAAATAATGTAATCATTTTGCGAAAATATACTATTTCTATATTCAAACTTTGCTTCTTCATTTGAAATAACTTGAATCTTTCCATCTCTTGTCATACATGTAATTTTTTTTACAATATCTTTCATTTCACTTCCATGAGCACCAGCGTTCATTCTAATAGCTCCACCTATTGTTCCTGGAATTCCTGAAGCAAATTCAAATCCTTCTAATTTTTCTTTCAAACATTTTTGTGCCAAAAATGCAAGTTTTACTCCACTACCAACTTTTAATTTTCCACTTTCTTCTATTTCTATTTTATCAAATTCTATTTTTAGTACTATTCCTCTTATTCCATCGTCAGATACTAATAAATTACTTCCATTTCCAACTACTGTTATTGGAACTTCTGCTTGCTTTGAAATTTTTATTATTAATTTTAATTCTTCTACATTATTTATTTTAACGAAAATTTCAGCAGGTCCACCAATTTTAAATGAAGTATGCTTACTCATTGGTTCATTTGTAAAAATTTTATCTTTAGAAACAATTTTTTGAATTTCTTCTAATATCATTCTTTTACTCCTATCTCTCAAAATTTTATAGTGAGTATCCTTTTTATTATAATAATCAGGTTAATCTTATCATTTTTTTCCTAGATTTACAAGTTTTTTTACTAAATCTCTTTGTTTTTTCTCAAATATGTAGTATAATATAGTTGTGGTGTTTTTTCCACAATTTGCTTGAGCAATATGCTCGATTGGAGGTTATTATGTGGCAAATATGGTTAATTGCATCTGGAATATTTTTTATTATTGAAATTTTTACTGTTGGATTCTTTGTTTTTTGGCTTGGAGTTTCAGCATTAATTGCAATGGTAATTAGTTTCTTTATAGATAATGTAATTTTTCAGGCATCAGTATTTGTTATATCGTCAGGATTGCTTATATTAGCAACAAGACCATTAGTAAATAAAATTGCAAAAAAAGATACTATTCCTACTAATGTATATTCACTTGTTGGAAAAAAAGGAATTGTAATTGAAGATATTGATTGGGCAAAAGGTACTGGTCAAATTAAAATCGAAGGCGAAATTTGGTCTGCAAAAACAAAAGAACAAATTAATATTCAAAAAGGTACAGAAGTTGAAGTCGAAAGTATTGAAGGAGTTAAGGCTTTTGTAAAGCCCTTAAGAAAACTTTCAAATATATAGTTATTTAAATTAATTTTTATAGAGCAAGTTAACTTGCTAGAAGGAGGATTTTATGTACTTTTTAATTGCATTACTTATTATAATAGTTATTATAGCAGTTAAATCAATCAAAGTCGTTAGACAATCTGAGGTATACATTATTGAAAGATTAGGTAAGTTTCACAAAGTTGCAGATGCCGGACTTACAATTATAATACCATTTTTCGATCATGTTAGAAGTGTTGTTAGTTTAAAACAACAAACAATGGATGTTCCACCTCAAGGAGTTATTACTAAAGATAATGTTACAATTACAATAGATACTGTTGTATTTTATCAAATCACAGATCCAGCAAAAGCTGTTTATGAAATTCAAAGTTTAAAGAAAGGTATTGAATACCTTGCAATCACTACAATACGTGATATTGTTGGTAAAATGGATTTAGATGAAACATTTAGTTCAAGAGATGGTATAAATTCTCAATTAAGAACAATACTTGATGATGCAACAGACAGATGGGGTTGTAAAATTGATAGAGTTGAAATAAAAGATATCACTCCACCAGCTGATATTAGAGATGCAATGGAAAAACAAATGAATGCAGAAAGAAATAAAAGAGCTTTAATTCTTGAAGCTGAAGCTCAAAAACAATCTGCAGTTACTATTGCAGAAGGTAAAAAACAAGCAGCTATTCTTGAAGCCGAAGCTGATAGAGAAGCAAGAATTCGTAGAGCTGCTGGTGAAGCACAAGCTATAAAATCTGTTGCAGAAGCAAAAGCAAAAGAAATCACTATGGTTTATGATGCTATTAAAGCTGCTGACCCAGATGAAAAACTTGTACAAATCAAATCACTTGAAGCACTTGAAGAAATTGCAAAAGGTGACGCTAATAAAGTATTCATTCCATTTGAAGCAACTAGTGCATTAAGTAGTTTAGGTGCTGTTAAAGAAATAATCAAAGATAACGATAATAAATAAAAAAATAGAAGCTTAT
>ULYR01091663.1_pt1 | contig 13162 bp, 7 predicted proteins | sample 1962341 | NCBI WGS metagenome assembly ULYR01 (sample SAMEA4835868, study PRJEB28245) | human gut metagenome | biome: gut microbiome; material: fecal sample | place: Denmark | collected 2008 | reverse complement strand
GAGTCTGTTGCTCTAACCAACTGAGCTACAAGTCCGATGCAAAATGCTATGGCATGACACGTATTGTGCCTCTTTTGCGATTGCAAATGTACAAGTATTTTTTGAATTGTGCAATATTTGTACGAAAAAATATGAGAGTTGACGGGTTGACAAGTTCTTGAGTTGATGAGTAAATGGGTAAACGAGTAAACGAGTTGACGGGTAAGTTACCTTTTGGGCTATAAACAAACTTACTTGTCAACTCGTTTACTCAAAAAAATCTATCGAATTACCTTCTTTGTACCAATGATGTAGATGCCCTTGCCAGGAATGCTGACGCGGCGACCGCTGAGGTCGTAAATGGCGGGGGCAGCGTTGAGGCTTGCAGGGGTATCAATGGGGGCGGTGTTAATGCCACTCGTTAAGCCCTCCATGGGAGAGAGCTGATAGTGCGTCAAGGTGAATGACTGGATGCTTAAGCATTGTTGACCGCTCATGTTGGCTAAGAGACCAAGACTGAGTGTGGTTGGTTCGGAGATAATGAAGAAGAGATGGTTTTGACTCACTTCACCCTTGCTCGCCATGGCTTTGTAGGCAATAGACGACGCGTCGAGTGCTTTGGTGTCGGGTAGGCTAGTACCCTCGGCTGCTACGAGGTAGCAGTTGTCGGCTTGGCCTTCATAATTGCCATAGTTGGCAGCAAAGACGTAGGCACCTGCAGGTAGGGTGATGGTCTGGTAGACTTTGTGATTCTCTAATAGACTTTCAAAGCCGTCGTTGCCAGTGGTGATCGTAAAGCATTTGTCGCGCTGCGTATCAATGTGGGCACCAGTGTTGTACTTCTCCGCATTGATGTTCTCTAACTGCCATGCTTTCAGTGTCATGAAGCGACCTGAGTAAGCCTCGCTAAACTCTTTGCCCGTCGTCTCGAACGGTGCGCGTGTGTTGCTCAAGTGCTCTGCCGTAACGTCGGTGGCACCACCGTCAAAGTTGAGCGCAAACACGCCCTTTGACTCGCCCCAAGCATCGCCGTCGGGACCAAAGCCTACGCGAAGGCCTGTATTGTGATTAGAGGTGAGGTCTTCGACGTTGCCTCCGTTCTGATTGAACTGATAGTACACCTTCAAGCCTGTCGTTTCGGCTGACTTCACGTCCTCGGCCGATAAGGGAGCGATGCTATTGTCGTGCATAGGCTTCAGATCGTACTCGTTATAGGCGAAGCCGTTCCAAACGCGGAATTCGTCAATCGTACCACACATTGGAGCGTCTGTGCTACCTAAGCTAAAGCTACTAAGAGAGGGGAATGTACCGTTGACAGAACTGCGGCTGATCTGTATACCGTCGCGATAGAAGCAGACGTAGCCTCTGTAGTAAGTGACGGCATAGTGGTGCCACTCGTTGGGAACAACGTAGCCGTTGGCTGACTTGGCATATTTGCCGTTGATGTAAAGGCGCATTTGTCCTGTCGAAACCGTTTGCAATTGGAAGGTAGAAGTGCTTTCGCCAATGCCGTTGCATACGGCGGGCAGCGAGTTGGGCTTCATCCAATATTCAATGGTGAAGATGTCCTGTCCAGTAGTAAGCGGTACGCTTGTGAGGTTAACGCGAGCAGAACCTGCGGGCATGAAGCTGAGGCCTGATTTGCTATCGGCATTGCATACGACTAAGGCATGGCTCTGCGTTGTTTCACTGCTGCCAGCAGTGTTGGAGGCTCGCAGCGTAACGTCGTAGATGCCGGGGACGGAAGGACGGAAACTGATACGTGCGCCTTCGCCCTGCATGGCCGTCTGTGGACTAACGAGCGTCCAGCGGCTATGGTCAGCACCGTAGAGCGATTGGTCGGTCAAGAATACTTCGTCGCCCTTCATTACTACGGCAGGTTCGATGTCGAAGGCGGCTTGGGGAGCAACGGGCGTTACGTTGACGGTCTGTGTGGTCGTAGCCTTTTGGCCCACAGCGTTCGTTACGGTAAGCTGCACTTGATAGCTGCCGCTCTCGGCATACGACACGGTGACGCAAGGTTGGTCAGACGAGGTGGTAGAAGCTCCTTGCAACGTCCAATGGTAGCGATAGCCGTCCTTCATCTGGGTAGGCATGAAAGTGACGCGGTCGCCCGTGGGTACGTTCGTTTTGCTTGACTTAAACTCGGCCGATGGGGCAGTAGCGGCAGTCACGTTGAGCGTGATAGTAGCTTCTGTCTCAGCACCAGTAACGTCGGTAGCAACGACCTTCACTTGTTGCTCGCCAGCTTGGTTGAAAGTGAGCGTTGGGGCGGTGCATACGAGGTCTTTTATGTCTGCGCCTTCGGCCGTCCAACGCAGTGACTGAATGTTGGTAGAACCCGTGGCCTGAAGTGTGACGGACTGGCCTGTCGTAATGGGTACGGAGGGTTGCTCAATGGCCACCTGAGTAGTGGTGGCATATTTCAGCGTCTGAGCGTAACCACTATTGAGTGAAAAGTTAGCATTCGCAAAGGTGCCGTGGTGCCCGTTGGGCGTGAGGTCGCGCAGCAGGCGGTTGCCGTCTTGTTCAATCAGGTCGCCACGATAGTAAGCGATGAGTTGAGAGGGCAGTAAGCCTGTAGCATATTGTTGCTTGTAGTCGGCCTTAATCTCGGCTGCGGTGCGTGCCTTTTTCCAAATGCGGATTTCATCGTAGAAGGCGTGCTGGTCGTTCTGCGTGCCATTGCTTGAGAATACGAGATCGCCAAAGCCTCCTATGCCACTGTAAGACTTTGAGGTGACTGTTCCTTTCTGTGAACCATTGACATAAGCCGTCATCTTGTTGCCGTCAACGACTAAGGAAATGTGTGTCCAGCGGCCTGCAGTTAAGGCACCCGTTGCGTTCAGACGGTTAGAGGTGTCCCAACCTGCCGTGAAAGTGCCGTTGGCATTGGCGTGGAACATAAAGGTACCCCAACCAGGACCAGCACTTTGATTCCAATTGGCGAGAGATTGTGGACGAATCCAAAACTCAATCGTGGCTTTATCGTACTTAGACGTGAATACATTGGGCAGTGTAAGGCCGTTGTGCTCCATCTTGATGCATTGATTGTAGTCGAGTGAGGGCACTGGTACGCTGGCCGTGATGAGACTCGACTCCTTGTCGCCATAAACGGCCATAACACCATAGTTGCCTGTGGCATCGGTGGGGAGGTCGTAGTGGGTAGTGGCCTTGTCGAGCGTGGCAAGGGTAGTTCCGTTCTTTACTACCTTATAGCCCGTGAGCGTATAGTTCGAAAGCTTGGGAGCACTCCATGATAAGCGGTTGTTGGCAATGTTGACATTGAGCGGTGCTTTGATGCCACGCCCTGGAACGACAACACTCAGTACCGTTTGGTCGCCTTGGCTTAGCACGTTGACAGTCTGGGCGTTGAGAGGAATTTCAAGTCCTTCAGGGTCATTAGCATAGTCGATGATAGAGGCATTATAAATGTGTCCCTCGCCAATGGCCGAATCTTTGGTCTTAATAATAAAGAAGTATTTAAGGTCTTCGTTCTGGTCGAACTCTGCGCTTAAGTCTGTCAAGTCGTAACCAAACTCCATAGGTTCGCTGTGCAACTTATTGTCAGCCCAACGACCTAACATAGGCACTTCGGGGGCGGGGTCGGTATTGCCATAATTGCCGTCGCCAGCGTACTTAAAGTGCTCGAAGGCTTGTGACTTTTCGGGCGAGGTGGCATTGACATCGCTCGAAACGCCTGCCATTAAGTAAAGTTCGGAGCGGCGGTTGTAGTCCATATTTACCTTAATCGTTCGCAGCGGACGATAGTTCTTGCGTACGCGGTATACTTCGGGGGTCCACCAATTTCCCGTAAAATTTCCATTTGCATTAAAAGTGGCACCTGCATAAGCGTATGGCACGTAAACAAAGCCATCGTTGCCCCATTCCTTGCCCCAAGAGTTGACCAAAATCCAAGCACCGCGTTCGTCGGCTGAGGCTTCGCCATAGATGCCGTTTCCATTGATGTCGAACTCAATGCGGTCGTCGTAACCTACGATGGTCATGGCGTGGTCGGTTGTGGTGCCCCACTTCTTGAGGTAATACTTACCCGTCACGCCCAATTCGTCGTTCGTAGGAGTCTTACCAATTGTCGTATTCTCAAGTCCTTTCGATGCGCACCCGATGCCCGCAATGCCACCCGAGTGGAAGTCGGTGTCGCCATTATGATTCCAAAGCCAATTCTTTAAGGCTTCGCGGCCTTCCTCCGTGCCTAAGTTTTCGGTGAAGTGAACGGGTTTGAGCATACGATTGAACATACCTTCATACCATTTCTTATAGCCTGTCATCCAACCGAAACAATCAGACGAAGTATCTTGGCTACCAAAAATCTTTGAATAGGTCTGTCCGCCATAGGTCTCGGCCGAAGGTACACCTACAAACTGCACAAACGCGTCCTTACCAGAGTTGCCATTGGTTAGGAGCCAAACGAAGTGAGAGGGGTAATAGTTTTTAGCGTTCTTTCCGTCTAAGTCGCGGAACGAGTTCAACTCGTGTGAGAACATATAGCAAATGCGCGAGGCAGAGCCGCACGAACCGCCTGCTTGGTAGATGACGGGAGGAAAGTACTTTGTGTCGGCATTATTCACGTGGTCGGGACGTGTCGTTGTGGCACGAGTGCTGCTCCTTTTCACTTGCATGAGTGAAGGGTCAGGATTAACCTTGTCAGAATAGTCGGGATATTTGCTGCGGTCGACAGCCACCTGTGCACAGAGTGCGGTAGGTAATAGTGCTGAGGCCAGCAACCATTGTTTTAGATAAGGTGTCATTAGCGTGTATTAGATAATGTATTAGTATTGTGAGGGCAAATTTACAGAAAAGTATGTAAATGAAGCTTTTTGAAGGAAATAATCTATTTGGGACGAGTCAACGATGATTAAGAATAGGTTTGAAAAGAGTCAACTTGCCTTACAAATAAAGATTGGAGAGGTTAAAACAAAATCGTTTAATCACAAAGAACAGTCGTCCACTTGGAGGTGGACGACAAGTTTCTATGGTTTAACGATTTTAGTTGACTGCTTTTATTTTTTATTTGTAAGGTAGGTTGACTTGCTTTTTGCTCACTTATAAAGTATATGTATTAGATAAATTGCAATTTGTTGCAGTGCATGGTTTATTCTCCCCAGTCTCCACGGTCGAGACTTCGGTAGCCAATGGCTTCCTTAATGTGGCGTGCAGCAATTTGGGGCGACGCATCGAGGTCGGCAATGGTACGTGCCACTTTGAGTATGCGGTCGTAGGCACGCGCTGAGAGGTCGAGGCGGCGCATGGCTCTTTGTAGGGATTGGGCTGCTTCAGCATCTAATTGTGCAAATTGTTCAATCATGGCACGCGACATTTGGGCGTTGCAGTGTACGCCATGTTCGTTTTTATAACGTTCGGTCTGTATGGCACGCGCAGCGATAACTCGCTCTCGAATAGAGGCACTTGGTTCGCCCTTAGGGGCACGTGCCAATTCGGTAACGGAGACGGGAGCTACCTCTATCTGTATGTCAATGCGGTCGAGTAGCGGTCCTGATATTTTGCTCTTATAGCGTTGTACTTGGGTAGGGGTACATGTGCAGTGGTGGTTGGGGTCGTTGTAATAGCCACACGGACAAGGATTCATGGAGGCTACTAACATGAAGGAGCAGGGGAGGGTAGTGGAGTATTTGGCCCGTGAGATAGTTATCTCGCGGTCTTCAAGTGGTTGACGCAGCGTCTCGAGGGCTGTGCGTGAAAATTCAGGCAACTCATCTAAAAAGAGTACACCGTTGTGAGCCAAACTAATTTCGCCTGGCTTATATACCGTTCCGCCTCCAATCAGTGCTACGTCGCTAATGGTGTGGTGAGGTGCTCTGAAGGGACGTTGCGCAATAAGGGAAGTCTGACTGCCGAGCTTACCCGCCACGGAATGAATTTGTGTGGTTTCAAGGCTTTCGGCTAATGTAAGTTGAGGTAAAATAGAAGGAAGACGCTTGGCCATCATACTCTTGCCACAACCAGGGGAACCAATGAGTATGATGTTGTGTCCGCCTGCGGCTGCCACTTCAAAGGCTCGCTTTACGGCCTCTTGTCCTTTTACGTCAGCAAAGTCGGGGCCTGCTTGTGCTTGGGCAGCATAGAATTCTTCGCGTGTGTTGACTACTACGGGCTGAAGTTGTAGGCCTCCTTGTAGGAAGGCAACTACTTCAATCAGACTGCTCACACCATATACTTTGAGCTTGTTGACGACAGCAGCTTCACGCTCGTTTTCCTTAGGCACAAATAGGGCTTCAAAGCCTTGTTCGCGTGCTTTGATAGCAATAGATAGTGCGCCCTTTACGGGACGTATTGAACCATCAAGTCCTAATTCGCCCACAAAAACGTAACGGCTTAAAGCATCGCATTGCAACTTTTTAGCAGCTACTAACAAACCAATGGCTAAGGGAAGGTCGTAGCCTGACCCTTCTTTGCGCACATCAGCAGGAGCAAAGTTGATCGTATATTTCTTTTGGTGCGGAATTGTTAGGCGGCTTGTCTCTAAGGCTGCTTCAACACGTAGGCGACTTTCGCGTACTGCGTTGTCGGGCAATCCCACCATCATAAAAATAGGCTTGCTTTCCTGTCGTTCAGGCAAAGTGGTAGCATTCACCTCTAAAAAGACGGGCATTGCCGTGAGTCCGTTAACTGCTGATGTATGAATGGTGGAGAGCATAGCGTATATGTTTTTGTTAGTTTGACGAGGGGTTCCTTTGGGCTGATGAGTTGAGGAGTAGGTTTTTCCTTTTTGTTGATGGGTTGATGAAATGGAGAAAGAGAAACTTACCCGTCAACAGGTTACTCCATCAACTCGTCAACAAAAGAATTAAAATCTTGCGTCTGGTACTTGAGTTACATCGCGCTGTATGATGCGCCCTTGGGCGTTAATCAGCATCAATGAAGGCACATAGTGTACGCCTAATTGATTGATCAAAGGTGAGTCGAAGGCTTTACGGTCGCAAATGACGGGATAGGTAATAGAGTCGTTACGCAAATTGGAGCGTAATAAGTTGCGGTCGACATCAAGTGAAACAATAAGGCAAGACCATTTGCCATTGAGCGTCTGTAGTTTGCGACGTAGTTGTACTAAAAGTGAACGAGAATCGCTTTGCCAAGCTCCTGTAAAGGCAATGATAAGATTTTTGCCGCGATAGTCGGCAGATGAGACTTTGCGACCGTCGAGCGTTTGTCCTGTAAACGCAGGCAAAAGTTGTCCTTCACCATTCTGAAAAATGGGTCGGAAGAATTGGTCAAGGCTTATAACTGCACTTTCCTTGGGCTGTGCTTGTTTCAATAGTTTAAGCAGTTGTAGTGCCGTTTGTGGGTCGGTGGATTGTTGGTTAGCAAAGTACATGCGAAAGACTGCCACTGCGGCCAAGGACTTGGCATTGTCACGCACAAACTGTGCTGCGGCTAAGCGTTGATTGGTGGCTACGTCGTTGGCATGCTTCTTACGAAAGTCGGATAATTTTTCATTCTGTTCTGTGCCGCTAAGGGTGGCCTCGCTAATGGTTGAGGCATCGCCTTTTAATTTGATAGTCTTGCCTGGTTCGGCAATGATATAGCTTTGTGAGAAGTTGGGGTAGAGTAGGGTAAAGATAGCAGCATGAGTGAGTTGACGTTCATAGGTAAATTTGCCGTCGGTTATGCGTACCGTGTCAATGCCTTCAAAGGCTCCGTCTTCGCTATATACGTAAAATTCGGCATCGCTAATGCCGTTGAGCGTTCCCTCAAAACGCATGTGTGACTTATCAGGGCCACAAGAGGTAAATAATGTAAAAACGAATAATAGAAAGGTGACGATTTTTCCTACTCCCTGTTCCTCACGTAGAATAGAGGATAAGCTGCTTTTTATGAAGAAGGGAAGTCTTGAAAGGATTGGCTTCAATGTGTAAAAGAGACTTTTGTACATATATATATGCTAATATGTGGGGTAGGGATATTTAAGGTATAACTTATCCCCCTCTCTGTTTAAGGAGAGGGGGATAAATAGGGAATGTGATAGAGCTTATAAAACTTTTGTCTTACTTCACTATGCTTTGGAAAGCAGCGTCGTTGAAGAGTGATACGAATTCAAGGTCGTTAGCTGCGCGCTTCTTTAGAGAACTATCCTTAGCAAAAGCGTCTTTGAGGTTGCTTACTACGGCAGCATCTTGATTAGTGCGTGCTGCAACAATGGCCTTGAGATAGCTTGTTGTTGCATCGGGACGAGCTATGGCCTTTAATGTGTTGGCAGCCGACGTATAGTCCTTATTTAGAATTTGAGCCAAAGCGGCAGTATTCGTTTTAACGCCCTTGAGGCAATTGGCAGCCTTGGCATAGTTGCCAGCAGCTACTTGCAGATTGCCTAAAACTTCGTTGTAGTTCTCAGTAGAGGTAGCCTTCATCAAGTAGTTGTTTGCAGCTTCATTGTTGCCTTCGGCCATGGCGATGAGCGCTAAGTTGGCATTTACTTCGGGAGCATCGGCCTGTGATGCAGGAACTTGTGCTAAATAGTTCTTCGCTGTTGTCAAGTCACCTTGTTGGTAGGCTAATGTTGCCAAGTTGTTGTAGGCACGATAATCGTCTGGGTAGAGTGTAGACGTTTTGGTGTAAATGTTCTTTTGCTCGGCTATGTCCTCAGTCAGCGTTGCTGCATAGAGTAGCTCTTCAACAGATAGCTTAGAGGCATCAGCTTTGTATTGTTCTTCGATTTCATCGTCGCTGCGGCCAATTAAGTTGTAGTTGATAGTCAAGCGGGCACGACGCAATTCGGGGAGGATCTCGTCTGCTAACTCTTTGTAACCAGCTGAGAGATTGCGTATCTGTTGCTCGCGTTCTTCAGGGTCTTCATACATAGAGAGTACGCGAAGAATGATGTCCTTGTCTTGAATGTTTGATTGGCTTACCAACTCTTTAAAGCCTTCCCAGTCTTCGGCAGTGTATTTTGAGTCAACATCAGCGTCGAGTTTAGCGGCTTTGAGTTGCTTACCTACGTAGCCTTTAGAGGTCTTTTCACGATTTTGAGCTAAAGCTGTATTGAGCTTCATGCCACCATCGGGTGAGGCATAAGCAGACACTTCGATGTTGTCGAGCATATAGCCCTTTTGGTCGGCCTTAATCTCTCTCAGTGTTTTGATAAAGTCTTGCACAGAGGTGCTCTTTAACTCACTGTTGCGAATGTTGGCTTGATTAATTAGATATTTAATCTGTGCTTGTTTGGTTTGCTTGATAGCATATTGGTATTTGTCGGCAGCAATTTGTGTGTGAGCAGAGGTTACGGTACTCTTCAGCAATTCTGAAGTAGCCAATACACCATCGGCAATCTTCACTGCGGGCACGTTGGCTTTCTTTTTGCCTACTTGACCATCAAATTCAAGCCAGAGCTCGCTCTTTTCCATACCAGGCTCGAAGGTGAAGTTGTAGCGGTTGCTAAAGTTTCCACCTAACTTGTATGAAATTTCTTGATCGTTACCTTGTACTTTTTCGCCTTGGAAAGCTGCATATTGTGCTTGGTCTGCGACTTTGCCTGCATAACGAATGACGGGTTTGAGTTTCAATACCGCTTTCTTTTTCATGTACTTTTCGGGAAAGCGGCCGTTAATATCGAAAGGTACTTTGCCACTTACAGCTTCAAGTGGAGACGGCGTAACGGTAAAGTTGTCGGCTGAGAGCGATCCTAATTTATTATTACACGAAGTGAGTGCTAACGTTCCGGCCAACACCCCAAATAATAATTTGTTTTGCATTTTTATAATGATAGTGTATAATTTCTTAACAAGACTATGAGCAAAGGTAAGCATTTTATACTTATACACTTACCTTATTAGTCATCTTTTGTTAGCTGATTAAGTATATTTTAAGAATGGGACATAATCTGAGGTGGCTTGTTAAGACTTTAATAGGTCTTTTACATCATCAGCACTTTTATTGATGGTATTTGCAATAGTTTCTACACTCATGCCATTCTGTAGCATGACTTCGACAACAGCTTTTAATTGAGCTGTCGTTTCATTCAGCTGTGAAGTCGTTTCATTCAGCTGTGAAGTCGTCTCATTCAGCTGTGAAGTCGTTTCATTCAGTTGTGAAGTCGTTTCATTCAGCTGTGAAGTCGTTTCATTCAGCTGTGAAGTCGTTTCAGAAAGTCTTTTATTCATCTGCATTAGTTGCGTATCACGAGATTCTATGGCAGAAAAGAATTCGTCTTCATCATCCATTTCTTGTCTTACGCTTGCGTTCATAGCAGCAAGTCCTAATCGATGAACAAGATGCATGAGTTCAGAATCGCCTTCGTAGTTGTTTATGTCAAGGCGAACGATGTGTTGATTGCTATCATCTCGTTGTGATTGGTCGAACACACTGAGTACACGATCAAGTTTGTTGTTAATCTTTCCATGTAGCAAAGGTATCTGTACGATGATGCTATCGTGTATAAGGCTATTGATAAAGGGATCGTTCTCTCCGTTTTCAATTTCTTTTCCGTCGTAGTCGAAGGCTTTATGATTTACATACACAACGGCTTTGTCAATGTCGCCAATGCGGTGACCTAACAGATAGATTGCAATCATGGGTATAGCATAAGGGCCTGCTTCGGAATTGCTCTCTTTCAGCATGTTTTCTTCTGCATTATATTGTGCTGCAAGATAGCGGCGGAAACGAAGCGTTTCGGTACTCAACCAGGTCTTTTGCAATTCAATAAGTACTAAGCGTGTCGATCCATCATCTTGCATCACTCTTGCGGCAAAGTCTATACGGAACATTGAAATATTGTCGCGTGTTATATTGGGGTGTTCATGCCGACGCATTTCAACGCTTACTACTTCCTTCTTAAGCAAGGCTGATAGTACGGTCTTAGCTATACGCTCGTCTTCCATTAAGAATTTGAATACAGAATCGTATATAGGATTGGCTACTGAAAATTTCATATTTCTTTTTATTTATTCTGTTGCTATAAGGTGCAAATATATGGTATTGTTTCCAAAATGCCAAAACATTAAAGGGCGTTCTATGCATTTGCTATAGAACACCCTTTAATCAATTTATTTTGCTCTTTTATAATAGTTACTTTTTCTTTCGCAGCATGCAATATAGGCCTAATACCACGAAAGGAATGCTAAGTAGTTGACCTTGATCTAAACCAATGAGTTGTTGCATGTGCAGTTCCCATGGTTCTTGCACTTCCTTAAAGTATTCAACGAAGAAGCGGAATACAAAGATAGTGGTTAAGCAATAACCAAAGAAAAAGCCTGTGCCGACCTTATTCTTCATACGGAAGTAAAGCGCTACACCTATTACAAAAAATAGGAAGTATGCAATGGCTTCGTATAGTTGGGCAGGGTAACGTGGTTGCGTTTCGTTAAGGTGAACAAATACGAATCCCACGTCCGATCCCGTGAATTTACCTACAATCTCGGAGTTCATCAGGTTGCCTAATCGAATGAAGCAGGCGGTGATGGGGGTAGCAATGGCTATGTTGTCAAGTACGGTGAGAAGTTTAACTCCCGTCTTGCGCACGTAAAGCCAAAGGGCTATCATAAGTCCGAGCGTTCCACCATGTGATGCAAGGCCCGCATAGCCCGTAAACTTCCACGTTCCGTCGGCCAGCTTGTGTATGGGTAACACCATTTCAAGTGGGTGGCTTAGGAAATAGGTAGGTTCGTATAGTAGGCAGTGTCCCAAGCGCGCACCTACTAATATGCCAACAAAGCAGAAGAGAAAGAGTGGATCGAATTTCTCTTGCGGTATGCGTTGCTGCTTGTAAAGTTTATACACAACGATATAGGCCAAAGCCAGTCCAATACACCAACATAGTGAGTACCAACGCACTTCGAGCGGACCTATGCTAAAAGCTACGATTGAAGGATTCCAAATGGTCATTTCCCTTTAAACTGATTTTTTGTCAACGAGTTTACAGGTTGACGAGTTAACAAGTAAGTTTGTTCTTTAGTTGACGAGCTTGGTTATTTGCTCGTTAACTTGTCAACTCGTCAACAAAAAAGAGTTACACATTAAATCTGAAGTGCATAATGTCGCCGTCTTGCACTTCATATTCTTTACCCTCTACGTGTAAAAGGCCTGCTTCGCGAACAGCGGATTCAGAACCTAAACGAATGTAGTCGTCGTACTTGATTACTTCAGCGCGAATGAAGCCTTTTTCAAAGTCTGTGTGGATAACGCCAGCACATTGTGGTGCTTTCCAACCCTTGTGGAATGTCCATGCCTTCACTTCCATTTCACCTGCGGTGATGAATGTCTGTAAGTTGAGCATATGGTAGGCGGCCTTAATCAAGCGGTTGCAGCCACTTTCTTCAAGTCCTACGTCTTGTAGGAACATTTGGCGCTCTTCGTAGGTCTCGAGTTCTGCAATGTCAGCCTCGGTTTGTGCGGCAAGTACTAATACTTCAGCCCCCTCTTCTTTAACAGCTTCGCGTACTTCGTCAACGTAGTGATTGCCTTTAGCTGCTGAGGCTTCGTCTACGTTGCAAACGTAGAGTACAGGTTTAGAGGTAAGCAAGAAAAGTCCTTTAGCTGCCTTTTGCTCTTCTAACGATTCGAATGAGACGCTACGTGCACTCTTTCCCTCTTCGAGGGCTGCTTTATAGGCCAATAGTACTTCGTATTCTACTTTAGCATTTTTATCACCACCAACTTTGGCTATTTTTTCAACGCGCTTGATACGGTTCTCAACAGTCTCAAGATCTTTGAGCTGTAACTCAGTGTCAATAATTTCTTTATCACGTACAGGGTCTACGCTGCCGTCTACGTGTACCACGTTGCCATCGTCAAAGCAACGTAACACGTGGATAATAGCATCAGTCTCACGAATGTTGCCCAAGAATTGGTTGCCCAATCCTTCGCCTTTTGAAGCACCTTTGACAAGGCCTGCTATGTCAACAATCTCGACAGTTGTAGGTACGATGCGTCCTGGGTGAACTAATTCGGCTAATTTTGTCAATCGTTCGTCAGGAACGGTGATAACGCCGACATTTGGCTCAATGGTACAAAATGGAAAATTCGCTGATTGTGCCTTGGCATTACTTAGGCAGTTGAACAAGGTTGACTTACCTACGTTGGGCAAGCCTACAATGCCACATTGTAAACTCATATTTTATATTTTCTCTTTTTTTGTTTCTTTTAATGCGCAAAGTTACAAGAAAAAGATGATTCTTAAATGAATCGGGTTGATAAACTGCAATTTGTCGAA
>ULYR01081150.1_pt1 | contig 13196 bp, 8 predicted proteins | sample 1962341 | NCBI WGS metagenome assembly ULYR01 (sample SAMEA4835868, study PRJEB28245) | human gut metagenome | biome: gut microbiome; material: fecal sample | place: Denmark | collected 2008 | reverse complement strand
AACCCCTCCCCCAGTCGGGGAAGGGGTTGGGGAGAGAGGCCCCATTAAATTAAGTCAAAAAAAAGCCACGCTTACCTTTTGAGTAAGCATGGCTAATATTAAGATGTGTATAATGAATGTTAGGAAGTGTATTACTTCACACCATCCTTTTCGGTCATGTCAGTAGGACGCATAGAGACGGTGATGCAGTTGTTTTGCTTGAGCACTACGTTGTTAACAAAGTCTTGAATATCCTTTGAAGTAATGCTCTTGAGTGTAGCCTCGTAGTTAGTGCGGAGGTCTTTGTTCCAAACTACCTTCTCAGTGATAAGGTTCATCCAATAACCATTCTTCTTTTGGTTGTCGGCATAATCCTTCAACTCAAAGGCGAGCACCTTCTCAAGTTCGTCAGCCGTTACACCATTCTTTGCAATATCTTCAATGCCTTGCTTCATAAGCAAGAGAGCAGAGTCAAGCTGAGCAGGCTTTACAGGACATTGAGTTACGAGTGAATAACGATCGTTCACACCGTAAGAGGCAGAACCGTCAGTACCCACACTGTAAGCAATACCAGCGTCCTCACGAATGCTCTTGAGATAACGTTGCGTAAGTACGGCACCGAGAGCGTTAACCACGGCAGCTTCCTTCATTGTGTAAGGATTCTTACCTGAATAAATCTGAACAACTATGGCCTGAGGTGTTTCCATTTGACGGAAGAAGTGGTTGTTAACCACACCTTGTACGGGTTCTACTTTGAGGTCGATGTAACGTTCGCGCTTCTTTACGCCCTTGAGCGGAGCAATGTATTGTTCAGTAAACTCACGGAGTGAGTCAACATTGAGTGCACCAGTGAAGAAGAAGTCAAAGTCGCCAGCCGCATTGAAGCGCTCGCTGTACAACTTCTTAATTGTTTCGAAGTTTGCCTTGTTGAGGTCAGCCAACTTGAGCGAAGCGCGCAAGGGGTTATGACCATAAAGCGTAGCCTGCAAAGAGTCAGAGTAAGCCTTCATAGGTTGCTTTTCAGCATTTTCGAGGCTTGTGCGCAACATGGTGATTGTATTGTTATAACCGTCAACATCGTTGCAAGGAGCTTGGAAACGGAGGTAGATAAGCTCAAAGAGTGTACGCAAGTCCTTAGGAGTTGAAGTACCAGAGAGGTTCTCTGTTGTATTATCCAAGTCAACACCACAGCCTACTTGCTTACCAGCCAATTTCTTCTGCAACTCAGTGCTATTAAAGTTGCCCACACCGATAGAGTTCATTACCTGAGACATCAACTTTGTATTGACAATATCCTTTGTAATGATTGCATTCTGACCGCCGAAGCTGCTAGCTACGAATTGCACTTCAGAGTCGTTGTAGTCAGTTTTCTTAAAGAATACGCGAGCGCCATTTGATAAAGTCCAGCAAGTGTAACCAAACTCTGCAGGTGTTTCCTTTACGATTTTACCCTTCTTGGGGAGAGTAGGAACGAGTGGTTCGTTCTTTACATTGTCAACGTAAGCCTCTACCTTAGCAGCCTTAGCAGCAGCAATAGCTTGCTTGAATTGGTCGACCGTAGGAATGGTTACACCCTCCTTTTCAGGATACATAGCCATGCACACGAAGTTTGTATCGGTGCGTGCAGTGAGTTCCTTAAAGAGTTCTGAAGAAGCAGGAGCCAACATCTGCATTTGGTTCATCTGCTGCGTCATCATCTTATAAGTGTTATACTCGTCCTCAATTGAGGGGATAGGATCATTCTCGAGGAAGTGGCGAACGTACTGGGGAACGTAGAAGCTATTCTTCTGCTTGTCGCGATTATTGTAAATCGTTTCGATGCCACTCATAAACTCTTCGCTGGCACGATTGATTTCAGTACCTGTGAAGCCGAACTCATCGACGCGCTTGATCTCCTTCATAACAGCCTCAAGTGCTTCCTTATCTTGACCAGGTTTGGGCACGATGATTACGTTATAAGCATCTTTCGTCTTTGAGATGATGTAGTTACCGTCTTCTGCTCCAGCATAAACAAAGGGGCAGTCAGGCTTCTGTGCAGCCTCGCTCAAGCGTGCGTTGAAAGCACTGCTGGCTACAGTCTTCATCAATTGTACGGTGAGGTAGGCTGTCGTATTTTTGTACTCTTCGGGCACAAGGGGATCGTGCTTAAACATTACTTGAATGTAAGCTTGGCTCTGCTCCTTATCCTTATCGATAACGTAGATAGGCTCTACATTGTCGGGCACAGGATAGTGTTCGTACTTCGCAGCATTCTCAGGCATTACAATGGGTGAGAAGAATTTCTTAATCTTAGCCTCTACCTTATCAACGTCAATGTCACCTACGATAATAATGCCTTGCAAGTCGGGACGATACCACTTCTCATAGTAGTCGCGCAACTCTTTGGGCTTAAAGTTATCAACTACGCTCATCAAGCCGATAGGGAAACGGTGGCCATAACGAGAGTTGGGATAAAGCGTAGCCAAGTTGCGCTCGAAGATGCGCTGTGAGGCACTTGAGCGCATACGCCACTCTTCGTGGATTACGCCACGCTCTTTGTCAATCTCTTTGGGATCAAGCGTCAAGCCATCGGCCCAGTCGTGGAGAATGAGCAAGCAAGAGTCAACGTTGCTTTCGGTTACAGGCACATCGTCAATGTTGTATACCGTCTCGTCCGTAGAGGTATAAGCATTGAGGTTTTGACCAAACTTTACACCAATGCGCTCACAAAACTTAGTAAGCGCATCGCCAGGGAAGTTGTTTGTACCATTAAAACACATGTGCTCCAAGAAGTGAGCCAAGCCACGTTGGCTTTCCTCTTCCTGCACGGCACCAACCTTTTGTGCGATGTAAAAGTTGGCACGATTTTCGGGCAAGTTGTTATGACGGATATAATAGGTCAATCCGTTGGGCAACTTACCAATGCGCACGTCCTTATCAACAGGCAACGTGGGCAACTGCTGTGCTAAGGTAGGCAATGCGATGAATGCCACCAACAACAGCAAAAGTGCTTTGATTTTGTTCATTGTATAATGATTGAGTTATTATTTCTTTTAGATTTGACGCTGAATGGGGGCGATTTACTACAAAAATAGTGCAAGACGAATGCAAAACGTCAAGTTTACTTGAACGTTTTGCTGAGCCGCAGCAAGTTAATCGCCTCATTGCGACCGAGAGTAAGCGTAGCCATAACTAACAAAACGTTTGAATTATATGCAAATATACGCATTTCCATTTAGTTGCCTTTTATTTTCAATGAACATTTTGTAATTTCGCGGCAAATTAGCGAACATACCGATGATACGCAAATTCGACTTTTTAGTAATTGGTTCTGGCGTTGCCGGAATGAGTTACGCCCTCCAGGTGGCCGCCTCGGGCAAAGGTAAGGTGGCCCTCGTCTGCAAAACTTCAATCGAAGAGGCTAACACGGCCAAAGCTCAAGGCGGTGTAGCTTCTGTGACGAACTTGAAGATTGACAACTTTGAGAAGCACATCAAAGATACAATGATAGCAGGCGACTACATATCCGACCCTCGTGCTGTTGAACAAGTAGTAAAAAATGCACCCGCAGGCATTGAGCGCATGGTTAAGTGGGGTGTAAACTTTGATAAGAAGGAAGACGGCACTTTCGACCTTCACCGCGAAGGTGGCCACTCTGAGTTCCGCATCTTACATCATGCTGACGATACAGGCTTCGAAATTCAGCGCGGACTGATTGAAGCTGTGCGTCGCGACCCCAACATCACGGTACTTGAAAATCACTTCGCCGTTGAGATCATAACGCAACACCACTTGGGCATTGAGGTAACACGCCGCACGCCCGACATTGAATGCTATGGTGCTTACGTACTCGACCCCGACACACAGAAAATTGACACCTTCCTATCACGTGTCACAGTACTCTGCACAGGCGGTTGTGGTGCCGTATATGCCACGACAACAAACCCCGAGATTGCCACAGGCGACGGCATCGCTATGGCCTACCGTGCTAAGGCTACCGTTGAAGGCATGGAGTTCATACAATTCCACCCCACGGCCCTTTACAATCCACGCGAGAAGCACCCTGCTTACCTCATCACCGAGGCCATGCGCGGTTATGGCGGTATTCTCCGTTTACCCAATGGCGAGGAGTTTATGCAGAAGTACGACAAACGTCTTTCACTCGCGCCACGCGACATCGTAGCACGTGCCATTGATAAGGAAATGAAAATTCATGGTCTTGACCACGTTTGCTTGGACGTAACCCACAAAGACCCTGAGGAGACGAAGCACCACTTCCCCAACATCTACCAGAAGTGTCTTTCTATTGGCATTGACATTACAAAGCAATACATTCCCGTTGTACCTTGTGCCCACTACCTTTGTGGGGGTATCAAGGTCGACTTAAACGCTTGTTCGTCTATCAACCGCTTGTATGCCGTGGGTGAATGTTCATGCACTGGACTGCATGGTGGCAACCGTTTGGCGAGCAACTCTCTCATCGAGGCTGTGGTCTATGCCGACGCTGCTGCTAAGCACTCTATCGAGAATATTGACAAGTACACATTCAATGACAAGGTGCCTGAATGGAACGATAAGGGTACGCTTACGAACGAAGAGAAGGTGCTCATCGCTCAAGATGTCAAAGAAGTAGAACAGGTGATGTCAGCTTACGTAGGCATTGTACGTTCTGACCTTCGTCTGAAACGTGCTTGGACGCGTCTCGACCTCTTGTACGAGGAGACGGAAGAGCTCTACAAGAAGGTGAAGGCAACACGCGACATTTGCGAACTTCGCAACATGATCAACGTGGGCTATCTCATCACGCGTCAAGCGCTTGAACGCAAAGAGAGCCGCGGTCTTCACTACACCGTTGACTATCCTAAGCACGCTTACGACCAAAATTAAAAACAAAAAGACAGAGAATGCATTATCAACTATTGATAATGCATTCTCTGTTTTTATAAACGATAAATTTCTGTTTAGCGTTTTACCTTCCGTCGTTCTTCCGTATGTTTGATATCGGTCATAGGACCGTCAAACTGCGTATGAACAGGGTGATCCGTTTGCTTAGCATAACGACTCACACTGAGTATCATGCCAATATAAGCACAGTTAATGAGCGTTGACGTACCACCACGGCTTATGAGGGGTAAAGGCTGCCCCGTCACAGGGAACAAACCTACGGCCACCATCATATTGAGTATCGCCTGCGAAACGAGCAGTAAGGTTAAGCCCATAATTAAGAAGGCAGGGAAATTACGTTCACATCGACTCGCGATGCGCCCCGCTCGGAAGAGGAGTATTATGTATAGGAAGACCACAATGGCCGCGCCCCATAACCCCATCTCCTCTATTATCACCGCAAAGATGAAGTCGGAGAAGGCTTGACTCAAGAAGTCACGTTGCACGGAGTTGCCTGGCATACGGCCTATACCATTGCTCGATGCTATAGCTATATTGGCATGCGCCACTTGTGATCCTTTGTCTATATCGTAGGTGGCAGGGTCGTCATCACGACTATTTTCATCGCCTGATATGTGCGTTTCGACACGATGCTTCCACGTTTCTAAACGGTGCAAACCTGGCACGTCGGTCGAAAAGAAGGTAAGCACGCCCACAACTGTGCCGATAAGCGCTATTACACCCAAAAGTTTACCCAATTGCGTAAGCGGCACACGACCTATAAACATCATAATAAACACTACGCCAAAGAGCAAGCCTGCCGTTGAAAGATTTTCAGTTACAATAAGTGCCAAAGGGAAACCGAGTACAATCATGATAATTTTGAAAGCTCTACGGTCTGCCCCTCCCTCACGTTGCAAACGCGAAAGTATAAGTGCAACGGACAACACTACCGAACCCTTGGCTATCTCTGAGGGCTGAAACTGTACAAAACCCCAATCTATCCAACGGGAAGCACCGTTGGTGCTACCTCCCATTAATGTGATACTCAATAGCAGCAACGAAAGCGGCCAACACAATATAGGGAGTGCCTTAAACATTCGGCAGGGTATGCGGTGGATAACCAAGGCCACCAATGTGCCTGCTGCTAAGAATAGGGCTTGCTTGACCAAAGGGTCCCAAAAGCGACCACTCTTATAGGCCAACGTACTGGCTGCACTATACACTTCAATAAGTGATATAATGCACAAAAAGAAGTACACCACCCATATTACTCTATCGCCCATGAAAAGGGCACCGATTGAGCGATGGGGGCGCTTCTCGGCTTGAGCACTCACCTCGCCAGCCGATGATGAAGAAGCCACCTCAGGGGCAGCTACCTCTGGGCTTGCCTCATCAACCATTGGCTCTGCTGTAGGCTCTACCTTATTTTTTTTCGAAAAAAATCCCATGGGAGATATTTTTTTTATGAGTTTAATAAGTTTATTGAGTTTAATAAGTTTAATGGGTTTAATGAGTTTAATGGGTTTAATAAGCCCCACCAAACTCAATAAACTTATTAAACTCAACAAACTTATTAAACTCATAAACTTATTAAACCCAATAAACTTATTAAACTCAATAAACTCAGAACTGCTTTACCCACGCCTTGAATTGTTCGCCACGATCTTCCATGTTTTTGAACAAGTCGAAACTGGCGCAACAAGGACTGAGCAATACAGTGTCACCTGGTTGGGCTAACTTTACAGCCTCCTGCATACACTCACTCATCGAATGCGTGTCGGCTATGGGTAGGCCCAAATTGTCAAAGTTAGCGTGCAACTTGCTATTATCAACGCCCATAAATACCAAAGCACGGCACTTTTCTCTAACGAATGGAATGATTTGTGAGTAATCATTGCCCTTGTCTTTGCCGCCCAAGATGAGCACTACGGGAGTTTTCATGCTTTCAAGTGCACAATAGCAAGCATCAACGTTAGTTGCTTTTGAGTCGTTAACGAAGTGAATGCCTTTCACTGTGCCTGCCTTCTCTAAGCGATGTTCTACTCCGGGAAAGTCTGACAACCCTTCGCGCACGACTTCGGGGTGAATGCCATAAGCCAAACAAGCAATGGCAGCAGCCAAAGAGTTGCGCAAATTATGACGACCAGGCAAAGAGAGTTCAGCCAAAGGCATCTCGAAATGTACGGGAGCATTTACCACAAACTTTCCCTCATGGGCATAACCTGCTGCATCGGGTTGCAACTCGTCAGTGAAGCCACATTTACGGCTTTCTACCGCATACTTCGTCAATTCGTGTGGCACGTGTTCGTCTTCACGCCAATAAACGAAAGTATCATCAGCCGTTTGATTTTGTAAGATGCGCATTTTCGAGTCAACGTAGTTTTGCATCTTAAAGTCATAGCGGTCGAGGTGGTCGGGGGTAATGTTCAACAACACGGCTATGTTAGCACGGAAGTCGTACATATTGTCAAGTTGGAACGATGATAGTTCTATCACGTAAGTGCTATGCGGAGCCTCAGCCACTTGAAGAGCTAAGCTATGACCAATATTACCTGCTAAACCTACATCAACACCCGCCTTCTTGAGTATATGGTAGATAAGAGACGTAGTAGTCGTCTTGCCATTGCTACCCGTAATGCAAATCATACGTGCATCGGTATAACGGCCTGCAAACTCTATTTCGCTCAGTATGGGCGTACCTCGTGCGATGAGACGTGCCACCATAGGAGCCGTTTCGGGAATACCTGGACTCTTCACAACTTCATCAGCCGAAAGAATTTCGGTCTCTGTGTGATGCCCCTCTTCCCAACGTATGTGGTGAGCATCGAGCATTTCTTTATAATGAGGCTTAATGCTGCCCATGTCCGAAACGAACACTTCATATCCCTTTTGCTGTGCTAAGATAGCAGCACCCACACCGCTCTCTGCAGCACCTAAAACAACTAATTTCATTTTTTATAATAGTTGAGTGTTTATCTAATCTTCAAAGTTATAATCGTAAGGGCTGCCAACAAAATAGTGGTAATCCAGAAGCGCACCGTAATCTTTGACTCATGCCAAGCGCCACGCGGCCACTTGCAAAGATACTTGCAGTCGGGGTCGAGCTGTGAGGGCAATACGCGGAAGTTGTCGTGAATGGGAGTGCGCTTAAAGATACGCTGCTTGCGCCCCTTGCGCTTGCCAAGTTTGAACCATTCTACTTGGAGTATAACGCTCAAGCTCTCAAGCAAGAACACACCGCACAAAATAGGAATGAGCAACTCTTTGTGAATGATAATGGCCAATACGGCTATAATGCCACCAATGGCCAACGACCCTGTGTCACCCATAAATATCTGAGCGGGATAAGCATTGTACCATAGAAAACCTATCAAAGCGCCCACCATGGCACAAGTAAAGATAACCAACTCTTGCGACCCTGGCACATACATGATGTTCAAGTAAGAGGCAAACTCTATGTGACTTGACACATAAGCCAGTATGCCCAGAGCTATGAATATGATAGCGGAATTACCAGCCGCCATACCGTCCATGCCGTCGTTGAGGTTGGCACCATTCGATACAGCTGTGATTACAAATATCGTTACCAATACGAACAATATCCAACTAGCTTGTCTCTTGTATTTTCCACAGAAGCTTACCAACGTAGCATAGTCGAAGTTATTTTCCTTGACAAAAGGTATCGTCGTTTTGGTGCTCTTAACAGGCTGACTCTTGTGTACAATTTCAACGTGATTGCCTTGTCGTTGTGTCTCAATGTTTTCGCGTATCGTTGCATCAGGACTCAGATAAAGCGTCAACCCCACAAAGAGGCCCAACAACACCTGTCCCACTATTTTATAACGACCTGCTAAACCGTCCTTATTGTGTTTGAATATCTTGATGTAGTCGTCAAGAAATCCCAACATACCCAGCCACACGGTAGTGACCATCATGAGTATAAGGTAAATATTGCGCAGTCGGCCCAACAACAGACAAGGCACCAATATGGACACTATAATGATAATGCCACCCATTGAGGGCACATTAATTTTCTTTACGCCAAAGGGGTCGATCGAAGCGTCACGCTGCGTTTCGCTAATATTGTGACGTTTCATCCATTTAATAAAGTATTCGCCAAACCATGCCGAGATAATCAAGGCGAATATGAGTGCCAACAAGGCACGGAACGAGATGTAGGACCACATGCCCGAACCCGACACACCAAACTGCTCTAAAAAGCGGAATAAGTAGTATAGCATATTTCTTCTGTATTCTAATGATTACTTACAATATTCCGAAAGCCTTCTTTATCTCTTCGTGATCGTCGAAGTGGTGTTTCACGCCCTTTATGTCTTGATAGGGTTCGTGGCCTTTACCTGCTACGAGAATGACGTCGCCCGGTTGTGCCATCATGGCAGCCGTGCGAATGGCTTCGCGACGGTCGCAGATGCTAATCGTCTTCTGACGCTGCTCGTCGTTGAGTCCGGCTAACATATCGTTGATAATGTCTTGCGGTTCTTCAAAACGAGGGTTATCACTGGTGATGATTACACGATCGGAACGATTGGCAGCCTCTTGCGCCATGAGCGGACGCTTGCCTTTATCACGATTGCCACCTGCTCCGCATACGGTGATGACTTGTCCCTTACCCTTTACTATCTCGTTGATAGCAGTCAGTACATTGACCAAGGCATCGGGCGTATGGGCATAGTCTACTACAGCACTAAAGCCCTTGGGCGAACGAATGGCTTCAAAGCGACCATTGACGGGGTGTAAACCTGAAAGCACACGCAAAGTTTCGTCCTGTGTCTTGCCCAACATTAAGGCAGCACCATATACGGCTAAAAGGTTAGACACATTGAAGCGACCTACAAAGCGCACACTCACCTCGCGTCCGTCGATGTCGAGCAACATGCCTTCAATGCTCTCCTCTAAGATGCGACCTTTATAGTCAGCTGCTGTACGCGTTGAGTAGGTGCGAATGGTAGCTTGTGTGTTTTGCACCATTACCATTCCATTCTTATCGTCGGCATTAGTAATAGCGAAAGCTTCCTTGGGAAGTCCGTCGAAGAAGGCCTTCTTTGCATCGCGATAGTTTTCGAAAGTTTTATGATAGTCTAAGTGGTCGCGCGTAAGGTTGGTAAAGATACCCCCTACAAAGTGCAGACCACCAATGCGCTTTTGGTGAATAGCATGTGACGAACATTCCATAAAGGCATATTCGCAGCCCTCGTCGACCATTTGTGCCAAGAGGCGATTAAGTGTAACAGGGTCGGGCGTAGTGTGGTCAGCAGGAATAGCACGACCGTCAATGTAGTTGCAGACGGTTGAACAAAGTCCACACTTGTGGCCAAAGGCACGAAACATTTCATAAAGTACGGTGGCTATGGTTGTCTTGCCATTCGTTCCCGTCACGCCTACCAGCTTGAGGTGGGTCGTTGGGTCGCCATAAAATTGGGTCGCAACTTTTCCCACCGCATCTTCCGTGTCGGCCACTTGTACGTAAGTGACACCCTCTATGGGGTCGCCTTTTAGCGGTTCGCTCATCAAGATAGCCACCGCGCCCAATTCTATGGCCTTGGGGATATAGACATGTCCATCGGCCTGCGTACCTTTCACTGCAATGAAAAGGTCACCTGCCTTTACTTGTCGTGAGTCGATGTTTACTCCAGTAATGTCTCGCTGCAAGTCGCCCGTGGCGGCTACAACAGTTACCTTCTTGAGTGTATCGGATAGTTTCATTGTCTATGTTTTAATTTCAGTTTTTCTTCTTCGCCTTATTAGCAGTGGACTTATCGTTCGACGTTTTCTTATTGACCGACTTCTTGTCCGTTTGCTTTTTATTAACTTTTTTCTTATCATTGTTCGACTTTGCCTTTTGGGCAGTCGTTCTTTGTTTGGGCGGTTCAATAGCAGGTTGTTTTGCCTTCTTCTGCTGAGCGGCTTTGCGCTCTTGTTCTTCAGCGTTTTGCTTAGCCTTTTCGGCCTTACGCTCTTTGGCTCTCTGTTGCTGCTCTGCCTCTTGCTGCTTCAGTTTCTTCTCATCTGCCTTGGTGGGAGCTGCTTCGTAATCTTCAGGTTCACTCACAGACTTAGACTGTTGCTGCAAAGCAGCCGACGACGAAGCGTTACCCACTTGTTGCCGCGTAGAGTCATTGGCTAAGGTATCGAGTTCGGCAGCAGGAATGTCTTTTGGATCGCCCAAAATAAGCTCAATCTCTTCGCCTGGCTTGAATTGATAGCCTGGCTGCATATTCTGTTGCGTTACGCGACCTATACCGCGAACTTTCACTTTAAGTCCCATCTTTTCGAGGCGAAATAGGGCATCGCGCAGTCCATAGCCACGCACATCGGGCACGACTTTGTCTGCTTTATTATCCACAGACGATAAGCTTACGCCACTGCCCGATGTAATAGCCGTACCCCAAGTGAGTGGAGATTCTTCCGTATCAAGGGGGGAGGTGTATTTGATGCCTAAACGTTCCAATACGCTCTGTGCTGCCACAACATTACCTGCCGAAACAACGGGTATGTGGCAGTTGGCGGAGTCACGTGCCTGGCTATAATCACTTGAGAAGCGTTGTGCCATAACCGTTTCGGCCACACGCTTAAACACAGGGGCACACATACCACCACCTGAAGCAGGAGCACCCTTCTGTATGCAGACGATGCACGAATACTGAGGGTGTTCGGAAGGGAAGTAACCTGCAAACGATACGAGGTATTGGGCAGAGAAGCCATTCTTCGTCCATATCTGTGCCGTACCCGTCTTGCCCGATACGTGGAAATACTTCGAACCAGCCTTTTTGCCTAAGCCGACGCTTACCACACTTTCAAGGCAGTCTTGAATATTCTTTACGGCCTCAGGCTTTGCCATGTGTTCACGCAATACGACTACGGGAAATTCTTTCACTACCTCATCACCGCGCATAATGGCTTTTACCAAGCGCGGACGCAACAACTTGCCATTATTGGCTATGCCATTATAGAAGTTGACGGTAGTAATAGGCGGAATTTGCGTTTCATAGCCAATGCTCATCCAAGGCAAAGCGGTCTTTGACCAGTTGCTTCCGTCCTCTTTCGGCATACGAATGTTAGGACGTGCATAACCCGGAATAGGTATCTTTAAGTCTTCGGCTACGCCAATGCGGTAAATGCCTTCGACGAACTTACGCGGATTGTCGTGATAAGCGCGGTCAATCAGCGTACTAACGCCTACGTTAAGCGACTTTTGTAATATCTGGGGGACCGTTACTACCCCACTACCGCCTGAACGCCAGTTGGCATCGCGCATCTTGCGGCCGTACATTTCTTTTATACCATTGCCTACGTCGACGATATCGGTCATGTGTATATAGCCATCGTCCATACCTACTAAGAATGACATGGGCTTAAACACTGAGCCGGATTCGTAAAGGTTCTTCACAGCATCGGCATTCACCTCTTGATACGTACCATCGTCCATACGGCGCAGACTGGTCATAGCCTTGATGTCACCTGTAGCCACCTCCATGAGTATGCACACACCTGAGTTGGCATCTATCTCAGTGAGTTTATCCGAAAGGGCTTTCTCACAAATGTCCTGCATACCTACGTTAAGCGTGGTCATTACGTCGCAACCATCTTCTGCAGGTTTGTCGACAATCGTTAAGTAGCGGTTGAGCACCTTTTGGCGGTGAGCGATACCCGGCTTACCACGCAATACGGAGTCGAACTTGAGCTCCAAACCCGTGCGCGGCAAACCCGAAGTTTTAAACAAGTCGCCAATGGTGCGAGTGGCCAAACGACCATAAGGATTTTTACGCGTTTTAAACTCTTCTACGTGGAAGCCACCAGCGTTTGACGAGAGTTTGAACAAAGGGAGTTGCTTCACCTCACGATAGGTAATATAAGAAACGCGCTTCTTGTAAAGTGGCCAGTGGTGACTCTGCTTCTCTCGTCCCTCTTGCATAAGTTTTCTAAACTCCACAGGGTCAACGTCAGGCAGTATCTTATGTATGCCCATACAGATGGAGTCCATCTTAACGTTGAGCAAACTATCGCGCTTATGCTGTTCTTTATCACGTCGTTTGGGGTCCTTCTCCCACGACATAAAGTCCATAAAGAGTTTATATTCGGGCAATGATGCTGCTAACACCTCACCATTGTCTGCAAGTATATTGCCACGCGTGGGCTGCACCTCTTCATTCTCTTTGACAAAACGATCATTCACCGCCATCCAGAAGTCCTTCTGTGCGGTCATGATGTATGCGGCCTTCACCAAAACAGCAAAGCCAAATAAAAAGAGAAGAGATGCCACCGCGGCATATCGTTTTATTACATCTTTAGCAGGAAAGTTCACTTTTAATCAAGGCGTTAAGGGTTATATA
>ULYR01016712.1_pt1 | contig 13220 bp, 8 predicted proteins | sample 1962341 | NCBI WGS metagenome assembly ULYR01 (sample SAMEA4835868, study PRJEB28245) | human gut metagenome | biome: gut microbiome; material: fecal sample | place: Denmark | collected 2008 | reverse complement strand
AAGAACTCCAGATATTCGTCCTTTACCGGGGTCTTGATGATTGCCTGCTTGACCACATGGGGGTAATTCTTCAGCAGCTCATGGGTCTCGGCAAGGATGGGCCAGGAACGGTCAATGTTGAACAGCTCGCCGTGGGTGAAATACTTCACCACTTCTTCAAAACGCTGGACATGCTTTCCGCTGGGCTCGTCGATGCTGTTGTAGAACTCCAGTGCGTCGATCTCTGCGGAGGTCATGGTCTTGACGTTCTGCTTCGTTTTCAGCAGGCGAGGCTCCTGCGTATCGTGGAAGGCATAGATCACGCCGTCGGTGGACTTGGACAGGTCGCACTCGAACATATCCGCACCCATCTTCAGTGCCAGTTCAAGGGAGGGCACAGTGCCCTCGATGATGTTGCCGCCCCATGCGCCGCGATGCACCGCAATGAGAACCTTTTTGGCATCCAGACGCGCATTCAGCAGCTCGTTGATCTGTGCATATTCTTTTTTGCCGACCATATCAAATACCTCATTTCTGAATTATCAGCTTACGCTTTAGTCTTTGCTCTTGTCCACCTTGTTGCCGCGGCCATAGACCAGATACATGACGGCGGCAGAAATGACCATCATCAGCACTGCGTACACGAAGGTCAGAGCAGCGTTGTCTGCGTTGGTCTCGGCGTCGGTCAGAGACTTGATGTACACGCCCAGAGGCTTGTTCAGGGGGTGATACATAAAGACAGACATATCGTAGTCGCCCAGCAGGCCGTTGAAGTTCAGGGCAAAGATAGCCAGAACCGTAGGCAGGATGATGGGCAGCTGCACACGCATGAAGGTGTAGAAGGGCTTGGCACCCATGTTCCGGGCTGCATCCTCCAGAGAGTCATCCAGCGAAAAGAAAGCGGCCTTGGTCATACGCAGGGTGAAGGGGATCTTGATGATGATGTAGCCGATGAGCATGATGACGGAGGTACCGGTCAGGACCTTGTTGAACATCCAGACGCGCGGGGTGTTGTAGGTGGTGATCAGACCCAGAGCCATCAGGGTGGTGGGCAGCAGCCAGGGGATCAGCAGACCGTATTCCAGTGCGCCGCCCAGACGGTCCTTGCGCTTTTGCAGGATGCGGCAGGCGATCAGAACGATGATTGCCACAAAGGAAGCAGCAATAGCGGAGTAGGCGATACTGACCACGAAGGGCTTGTAGGAGGAAGCCTTCTGGAAGATGGAGATGTAGTTCTCCAGAGTGAAGCTGGACAGGGTCAGGTGCTTGCTTGCGATGGTGGCAGAATCGGTGAAGGAGAACAGGACGACCAGTGCCACGGGGATCACATAGATGAGGAACAGGAGGTAAGCGTACACATGAGCCAGAACGTTCAGGATGGGGTTGCGGATCTTCTGCTTGACGATGGTGGTCTTGACTTTAGAAACGGACATATAATGACCGCGCTTCTCGATCTGGATCATGATGGTCAGCAGGATGATGGTAGCAACGCCAAGGAACAGAGCCAGCAGTGCTGCCAGCGGGCGGGAGCTGACGTTATTGGCGAAGGTCAGGATCATGGGGGTGATGGTCTGGAAGCCCTGACCGCCCACCAGCAGAGGTGCGGAGGTAGCGGACAGACCGGTGATGAAGGTCAGGATGGTGACAGCCATCAGAGAGGGAGTCAGCACCGGCAGCACCACCTTGGTCAGGATGCGGAACTGGGATGCGCCCATGTTCTGTGCAGCCTCGACGGTCTGGAAGTCCACCGAACGCATGGCGTTGCGGAGGAAGATCATGTGGTTGGAGGTGCAGGCGAAGGTCATAACGAACAGAACTGCCCAGTAGCCTTCAAACCAGTCAATGGGGAAACTGGGGATGATCTTGGCAAACAGGGTGGTCAGGATGCCGGTCTTGCCGTAGATGAACTTGTAGCCGGAGACCAGAATAATGCCGCCGTAGATCAGGGTGGTCATGTAGCCCAGACGGAGGATGTTGGCACCCTTGATGTCGAAATACTCAGTGATCAGCACCAGACTGATGCCGATAAAGCCGACCGTAATGGACAGGGTGGGTGCAAGGATCAAGCTGTTCCGCAGGCTTCGCATCGCCTTGGCAGAGTGGATGAGCTTTGTGAAGACCTCGGTGGTAAAGTGACCGTTCTGGTAGAACACGCTCACCACGGTGTTGAGGTTGGGGAATACCAGAAATGCGAAAATGAACCATGCGAAGAACACAAAAATTGCAATTCCCCACAGCTTTTCAGGCGTAAATGAGAATTTTTTCTTTTCTTTCATCTCAGAATCACCCCTCGTACTGCATGATGTCAGCAGGGTTATAGCTCAGCGTCACCGTATCGCCCTTCTTGTACAGGGTCTTGCCGCTGTTCTTCTCGATGACCTTGATGGTCTGGCCGAAGGCACGGACGGTGTACTTAATGTACAGACCGTAGAACTCGTAATCCTCCACCACAGCTTCGGTCTTGAGGGTGTCGGTGGCCATCGTCTCGTTGACGTGCATACGCTCCAGACGGATGTAGCAGTGCTTCTTGGGGTCAACACCCTCCACCTTATCTGCACCGGTGCCGGCGAGGAATTCCGGGGTCAGGCGGTTGATGTCGCCGATGAAGTTGCAGACGAACTCGGTTGCGGAGTGGCTGTAAATTTCATCCGGATGGCCGATCTGCTCGATCACGCCCTTGTTGAACACCGCGATGCGGTCAGAAAGGGTCAGAGCCTCCTCCTGATCGTGGGTGACGTAAACAGTAGTAATGCCAAAACGCTTCTGCAGATCCTTCAGCTCGTTGCGCAGCTGAACGCGCAGCTTTGCGTCAAGGTTGGACAGAGGCTCGTCCAGGCAGATGATCTCAGGGTTGGTGACCAGCGCACGGGCGATAGCCACACGCTGCTGCTGACCGCCGGACAGCTCGGAGACCTTCTTCTTCAGCTGCTCCTCGTTCAGATCCACCTTCTTGCCCATCTCAACGACCTTCTTGCGGATCTCCTCCTTGTCCATCTTCTGGACCTGCAGGCCGAAGGCAATGTTCTCGTACACGGTCATGGTGGGGAACAGAGCGTAGCTCTGGAACACCATGCCGATGTTGCGCTTTTCGATGGGTGTGTGGGTGATGTCCTTGCCGCGGACGCTGACAGTACCGGCACTGGGAGAAATGAAGCCGGTGGATGGTACGCAGGGTCGTGGTCTTGCCACAGCCGGAGGGTCCAAGGAAGGTGAAGAACTCACCTTCGTGGATGTCAATGTTGATGTCTTTCAGGGCTTTGAAGGAGCCAAAAGTCACTTCGATATGTTCAAGTTTGATCATGCTCTGTACCTCGATGATGAGCAGCTGCGAAAAAAGGTCGGCTCGCTGTATGGCATCTGCAAACCGACCTTTCCGCATTATTGTAAACGAACGAACCTCAGAATGCCGGGATGATTACGGCATATATTCGAGCATGATCTTCTCGCACCATGCATCGATGTTCTGTGCAACCAGTGCCCAGTCGATCTGCTGTGCGGGCAGCTCTGCGATGGTCTGGTTAAACTCGTTGGCCTTACCAACAGCGTTGGTGTTTGCCGGCAGGGTGGAGAAGACCTCAGCCCACTCGCCCTGGATCTGTGCACTGCCGAACCAGTTGACGAAGCGCTGTGCCTCTTCCTCATTCTTGGTGCCGTTCACGATGGCAACGCCCTCAACTGCATAGGGAACGCCAACATCGGGAACTGCGTAGCCGGTCTTGACACCGTACTGCTGGTCGCGGGTCTCAACGCCGGAGGACCACATCTGACCGCAGACAACGGTGCTGTTCTCGCTGGCGATCTGTGCGTACAGGTCCACGCCGTCCTCATTGGGCACACCGTGCTTGTAGTACTCGGCGATGGCATCCCAGCCTTCCTGTGCAATGCCCAGATCACCGTTGGGGTCTGCATAGCGGGTCAGGATACCGGCGATGACGTTGCGGACCGTGCCGCCGGCCAGACTGGTCAGGTACTCGTACTTCTTATCGAACTCCGGCTTGGTCCACAGGTCGGGCCAATCGGTGGGAGCCTGATCCTCGGTGAGCTGGTTCTGATCGTAGACAAGCAGAATAGCCTGCTTGACGATGGCATGGTAGTAGCCCTCGTCGTCGTTCAGACCGGCGGGGATCTCGTCTGCCCACTCCGGCACGAAGGGGATCAGGATGTTCTCGGCCTTCAGGGACTCCCAGATGATCGCGTTCAGACCGAACACAACGTCAGCAATGGGAGAAGCCTTCTCAGCCAGCAGACGGTTCTGGGTATCAGCAGCACCTGCGCCAACCACCTGAACCTTGAAGCCGTCCTGTGCGGCACGCTCGATCAGCCACTCATCGCGGCCATCGGTCTCGGAGTTGGTATAGACGGTCAGGGTAACGCCGGTGCCCTTGTTGGAGGGGGTGTTGTCCGCTGCAGATGCAGCAGTGCTGGAAGCGGTGGTGGTGCTGGAAGAAGAACCACCACAAGCGGTCAGTGCAGCAGCGGCTGCGGTAAAGGTTGCAGCCTTGATGAAGCTGCGACGAGAAATCTTTCTCATGACTTTTCTCCTTTTTCATTTTCCTCAGTCAATTTTGCGGGGAGCGGCTTGTTCCCCCTCGTGTTGTGCTCAGTATACCGCCAAAATTGGAACGAGTCAATCAAATACGGGCAAAATTTCAGCCTGCAATGCGTGATTCTACCATATTCACAGGTGAGGTTTACTTTTTATGTGCAATGTGACAATGATTCACGGGCGTTTTTCGCTCTTTTGCCCGCGAAACTTTGTTAAAATAATGACTCGTTCCAATCTGAACGGCGGATTTTTACTTTTTTTCTTGTAATTTTTGACCGTTTAGGATATTATCATAGAAAAGACCGTCTGCAAAAAAGGGGGGAAGATCCTGTGCCAACGATCAACGATATCGCCAAAGAAGCCGGCGTATCCCACGGCACCGTTTCCAATGTTCTGAACAAGACCGGAAAGGTCAGCATTGAAAAGATACAGCTGGTAGAAAATGCCATAAAGAAACTCGGCTACGTTCCCAATGTTCAGGCACAGCGGCTCCGTCAGGGCTCGCCCAACACCATCGCTGTCATCCTGCCATCCCTGAAGGAAGCCAAGTACATCGATTTTTTCACGGCGCTCCAGCTGAATTTTCCCAAAAGCCAGAAAAGCCTGCTGGTGTACCAGACCGAGGATATCCCCGCGGAGGAAGAAGTCATTCTGGACAATCTGCGGGCATCCGGGCTGGCTGCGCTCATCGTTGTTTCTACTTTAAGTAAAGAATGCTTGGAAAAATACCGTTCTCTGCACTGCCCCATCGTATTTGTGGAGCGCAGGCCCAGAACGCTGCGGACGGACGAATGGTTCCTTTCCTTTGACCCGCAGAAGATCGGTGCCGCAGTGACCGCGTTCTGCGCCCAAAAGCATTGGCGGTCAATCGCCTACTTCGGGGTGGAAAGGCACGGCGAAGCCGAAAACCCCATCTTTTCCAGCCTGCAGAAATGTGCGCAGGTGCAGGGGCTGGCACTGGCACACATCCCCTCCGGGTATAAGCTGGCGCTGAATCAGGCCTTTGAGCTGGCGCAGAACGCCGCCCCCTACGATGTGATCCTGACCCAGAGCTCGGTCTGCACCGATGCGCTGCTCCGGGCGTTCCGGCTTTTGCACATTGAAAAGATCCCGCCCATCCTCACCATTGGTGCCTGCACTGCCCTGCCGGAAAAGGCGGTGGAGCTGTATCACTTAGATTACGGCTTTCTGGGCATCCGCATCATCAAGCTGTTTTCAAAGCTCGACCGGGACTCTGCCTCGGCGGAAAAAGAGCTTTTCTATGCGCCAAAAGGCTTTGCCGATTCCTTCCCCGGGCTGCAGCGGATGCCGGACACCCAGCTGACCATGCTCACGCTGGAAAACCCTTCCACCCAGGCACTCCGCAAGCTGCTGCCGGAATTTGAGCACCGCAGCGGCATCCGGATCAAGCTGATCGGTGTCCCCTACGATGACCTGCCGGCGCAGCTGAACCTCATCGGGCCGCATTTCACCTATGATATGATCCGTATTGATGTGGCGCAGTTCGGAGACATCGGGCAAACGATCTATCGTCCGCTGGACGAGCTTTCCATCTCCCCGGAGGGACTGTCCCCCCGGCTGATCAAAAACGGCTACGACAGCTACTCGATGCTGAACGGCCGGGTCTATGCCCTTCCCCTTGACCCCAGCGTGCAGATCTTTTTGTACCGCACCGACCTGTTCCACGACGCCAAGCTGTGCCGCGCCTACTACGAGCGTTTCCACGAAAATCTTGTGGTGCCCACCACCTACGAGCAGTATCTCCACGCTGCGGAGTTCTTCACCCGCAGCTGCAACCCGGACTCCCCCACCGAGTACGGCACCACCATGACCTGCGGCTCTGCCTCCGTTGCGGCAAGCGATTTTCTGCCCTTCTACCTTTCCCGCATCGACCGCTTCGGCTCTACGCCGGAGACACTCCGGCTGGACTGCCCCGAGATGCAGGCGGCCATGCGCCAGTACCATGCACTGGAAAAGTTCTCCTGCAAGCAGAACTGGTGGGGCGACAGCATCCAGAAATTTGCGGAGGGAAAGACCGCCATGACCGTCATCTACTCCAACTATGCAGCCGAACTGATCAACTCCGGAAATTCGGTGGTCGTCGGTCGGGTGGGCGCGGCCATCCTTCCGGGATGCAAGCCTCTGCTGGGCGGCGGCATCGTGGGCATCTCCCGATACAGCCAAAAAGCGGAAGCCTGCAAGCAGTTCTTCCACTGGTACTACTCTGCGGATGTGGCTTCCCTGCTGGTTCGTCTGGGCGGCACCTCCCCCATTGTGGATGCCTATGAGGATTTCCAGAATTACAGCATCTTCCCGTGGATGAACACTTCCAAAAAGAGCTTTGGATTGGGACAGCGCGGGGTGATAAACCAGACCCCGGAGAGGTTCTCCATCCCGAAATACGAATTTGCAGTAGGCACTGCCGTCCGCAGCGTAGTGCAGGACCTGATGACCCCGGAGGATGCCAGCCGCATGGCGCAGGCCCTTTACGATGCTGCAGACCCGGTCTGTCGCTAAACCGGAACAGAACCTGCACGAATATTGCAAAAGCCCACAGGCCGGAATTCCATCTGACCTGTGGGCTTTTTGTCTTTTTTCGGTTCTCAGTGCTTCGGTTTTTTGCCCCAGAGCCCCAGTCCGCTGCGGCTGGATGCTTTGCCGTGCTTGGGTGCTGCAGCCGGCTTCGGTGCACGGCTGCGATTCTTCTCTGGCTTTGGTTCGGGTTCCGGCTCGGTCCAGGGGAGCAGACCGGCCTTGGACTCCGTTTCGGGCTCCGGCTGTACGGGTTTCGGCTTCTCCACCGGTATGGGCGCAGGCGGTGCTTTCGGTACGGTCTTTGGCTTCTCCACTGGCACGGGTGCAGGCGGCGTTTCCGGCACAGGCTGGGGGACCGGAGCTGACCCCGCCGGCGGTGTATCCGGAACGGACTGCGGCTGCTGGGCAGTGCTGCTGTCCGCTGCCGGTTTCCGCTCTGGCCGCTTCCAGCTGCCATCTTTTCCCATGCGGAGCAGCTCCCACATGATCTCATCATCGCTCCGGGTATTCTGGCTGCGCTGCAGATCATCGGTCAGCTCGTCCATCACGCTTCGGCCATCTCCTGCCGGTTTCCATGTCGGCTCCAGCGCGGAATCTGCCGGACGGAGCAGGTCCTCCGGCAGCGGGCTGTCGGCATTTTCCGGTTTCTTCTTTTTCTTCCGGATAGGAGCTGCGACGTGCTCCGGATGGAGCGGAAAGATTTCCAGCGACTGCACTTCGTTGACCACACAGCCCAGCAGCTGCACACCGGACTTGTTCAGCTTTTCAATGGCATCCTGTATGACAGACAGCGGGGTGGCGTCGTGACGCACAACGAACAGTGCATGGTCTGCCAGCTTGTTCAGGCGCAGCACATCCGAGGAACGTCCCACCGAGGAAGCATCAATGATGACATACTCGTAGGGCTCCATGATCGGTTTCAAAAAGTCGAACAGGGCGGCATCCAGCGGCACCGCATCGGGTTCCAGCACCATCGGCAGAAGGTCCAGATAGCCGGTCAGCGAAATAACCGCTTCCGGCTCGGCAGATTCGCCTTTGTACAGGGCATTCAGTGTCCGGCTGTACGGCAGATCCTGCAAAAACATTCCGCCCAGGCGGGGAGCACGGGTATTCAGATCCAGCAGCAGGGTGCGCTTTTCCATATCGGACAGCTGCAGGGCCAGATTGGCCGCCACCGTGCTCTTGCCTTCTCCATCCTCAGCCGAAGTCACATAGAACCAGTGCGGCTCTGCCGTGGTGCCGAACCGGTTGATCAGGATATGCGCGGCCGAAGCAAAGTTCTGCACGGCATCGGCATCCGCACGGTGCGTTTCGCTCAACAGCTGCATGTTCTTCTGGAAGTAGCTGTTATCCTTGGGGATGCTGCCCAGAGTTTCAAGCTTCAGGACGTCCTCCACGTCCTTCACATTCAGCAGGGTGGGCCGCAGGAAAAACTCCAGCACCGCCAGACCCGCACCGGCGGCCAGACCCAGCACACAGAAGATCACCCACAGGCGGACGTACTGGCCGGCACCGCCGCCCGTTGTAGAAGTTGCTTCCGGAGCATCGATCATGGCCACAGAGCCCATCATCAGCGTTTCCGGCAGGATCTCCTTGATGGCATCCACCAGCGCATTCATCAGCTGGACGCCGGCCTCGGCATTGTTCCAGGTCAAAGTAAGCAGCAGCACCTGCGTTTCATTGTAGCGGCTCACCTGCAGATTCTGAGACACGTCCTGTGTTGTGACCGATACAAGGCCCGAATGATCAATGGCAGTCTGCAATGTGCGCTCGCTCTTCATCACAAAGGTCGCGGCGTCCATCATATTCAGTGTCTGATAAAAGGTGTTTGAACTCAGATAATCGGAATTGTAGATGACGCCGTCTGCAGAGGGTTGGGAGGTGATCGCAACGGAACAATTGACCGCGTAGTTGGTACGGCTGTTCCGCAGAAAGGAGACGCCGCTGAACACGAATCCGCAGAAAAAGCCCAGCAGGCCCAGCACAAGGATCGTCTTCCGGTGTTTGAAGACGGTGTACAGCAGGTCGCTGATGCGGATCTCGTCATTGTCCATTGTTTCTCACCACCTTTACGATTTATTTTCGCTCTGGTCGAGGGTCTCGTCCTGAGCTGCAGCAGCTTTCCGCGCCTTGCGGCGGCGTGCAAGGATGCCCCACAGGAACACCAGCAGCCAGACCACACCGGCGGCGACCACAGCCAGAACGGCCAGAGCCACCGCACTGCGCAGCGTAAACACCGGCACGGTCCAGTTCTGCGTACTTGCCGTATCCTGTACAGTGAAGGGATATTTCCGGGCATTTGCGGGATCTGCCTTGCCGCGTACCACATAGTAGCTGCCCTCGGTCAGATCGGTGAACAACTGGCCGGAATCGCTGGACGTCCAGCTCCGGATCAGCTGATCCTGCTCGTTGTACAGGGAGAGCTGTTCGCCCTCCGTATTGCTGCGCAGCACCATATCCACGGCAGAGATGGATACCCGCAGGAGCCGGTTGGTGATATCCAGCGTTGTGCTGCTTGCACCGTCAATGCGGCCGTCCGCAGCGACGGTCACGGTGTGATCCGTGTCATCCGGACGGTAGTTTTCCGGTGCCTGCTGTTCGCGGATGAGATAGGTCGTGCTCTTATCCAGATCGGTCAGACGGATCTGGCCCGCCCCATCGGTCGCCACCGTCTGGGTGGTGCCGGTGCGCCGGTTGGTCACCGTAAAGACGGCACCCTCCAGAGCGGAGGAAGTAAGCTCGTCCGTGACGTTCAGAATGATCTTGGTCTTTTCGGTATCGATCTTGTGCAGCTCCGGGTCGCTGCCGTTCTTCTTTTCCACTTCTGCATCCAGATCCTGCTGCATGGTGGTGTAGTAGTTGGGGGACGACTGCTGCTGCACTGTGTACTTGCCAAGATACAGTTCCACGCTTTCGCCGTAGCCGGTTTCGTCACAGGTGATGGTATCCACCTGCTGGCCCTGCGTATAGCGCACCGTGCCATCCTTCGTGATGATATCTTCGGCTGCGATCACCCGGAAGGTGCCGCCGCCTACAGGCTGCTGTGTTTCGGCATCGTTCATCTGCAGCCGGATGATGTTTTTGCAAGGAGCCACCCGGATCTGCACGATATAGGGCTCCGGCCAGTCGTACATGCGTTCCACATCGTAGTAGGTGTCCGCTGCTGCATCGTATCCTTCCGGCTCACTGAGCTGATGGAAGTAGTAGCTGCCCTGCCAGATTTTTTCCGGCAGATAGAAGGTGCCTTCCCCGGTGGTCTCATACTCCCGGTAGCTGATCTTTTCCGGGTAGTAGGTATTCAGGGTCTGCAGGCTGCCGTTTATCAGATGGGCCGTATCCGTGCGGTACAGTTCAAAGCGCACACCGGCTTCCTGAATGCGCCGCTCGGTCTCCTCATCGATCAGCTCGGCAAACACGGCGGCCTTAACGCCGTCCTCGTCGTAGCCGCCGCCACCGCCGCCGGTCTGGATGATCTGCTGATCGTATCGTCCATCGCCGTCGCCGGGGTCATCATCGGCACCGCCATCGTGCCAGCCGTCGTAGTCGTCGTCATGCCAGCCGCTGGACGCAGCCTCCTCACTGGAAGAGGAGGGCTCTTCGAGGCCGGTGTAATCGCTCAGAAGATAAAGGCCCAGCAGTGCAATGATCAGAAGCAGCACATACACAAGGGCGCTCATCATATCGGTCGCCGGCTGCCAGAAATTGTATTCTGCATCCGGATCCTGTCTGCGTTTTCTCGTTTTCATCCGGAGTGCCCCACTTTCAGGATCCTGACAAATTCATCCACCGACAGCGGACGGGAGAAGAGGTATCCCTGTCCCTCGGTGCAGCCGGCTTTGCGCAGCACGTTCAGCTGCTCGGTGCTTTCAATGCCCTCGGCCAGCAGATTCAACCGGAGCGTGCGGGCCTGTGCAAAAATACCGGGCAGCACATCGGTCTTATTCTGCAGCGCAGCGCTGCGCAGATCCAGCTTGAGCAGGTCGGTGCCAAAGCCGCCCAGTGCGCTCAGCTCCACATAGTCGCCGTCGAAGCCGTCCAATATCACCCGGAAGCCCATCTGCTGCAGCTGTGCTTCCGTATCGCTCAGCGCACCATGGGTCTCCAGATAGGCAGACTTTGCAATATCGATGTTCAGATATTTTGGCGGGATACGGTACTTTTTGAGCATTTCGGAGAAAAACTCCGCCACATCGATGGCCAGAATATCCGTCTTTGTAACATTGACTGCGATGGGGACCGGGCGGACTCCCGCATCGATCCACACCCGGATAGTCTTGCACACTTCCTCCCAGATGTACTGGTCCAGCTTGGTGATGTAACCATTGTTTTCCAGCACCGGGATGAACACGGCAGGCGAGATCACGCCCAGCACCGGGTGGTTCCAGCGCACCAGTGCTTCGGCACCGACTACCCTGCGGGTGTTCAGATCATATCGGGGCTGCAGGAAGAAGGTGAACTCGTTCTTGCGCAGGCCGTCCAGGATCTGCGGCATCAGCACACGCTCGTTGAGGCCTGCACTTTGCACCGTCTCGCGGCTCAGAACGCCGTTGCCCGCATTTCTGGGCAGGCGCTCCAGCAGCTCCAGAATCTGCCGCACTTCGCGGCGGCTGCTGTAGCGCGCCTGCTCGTCAGTGGTGGGAATGACCGACTTGTGGAATTCTTCCAGAAACAGCCCGGTCTCACGATTCATGATAGTGCGCAGGACATTGTTTGTGATGTTGAAGAGGATCGACAGGATCACGCCTGCAATAGAGGTGTAGAATGCCGTGTTGATGCCGGCCAGAATGGACTGCACGCTGCCCAGTGCGGCTTCCACCGTGACGAAGCTGATGCCCCGCAGGCCCAGCAGCAGACCCACGAAGGTACCAAGGATGCCCAGACCGGTCAGAGTGCCGGGCAGCTGCGCGATGACGCCTTTCCATGTGTGCAGTGCCAGCACGTCTTCATTGAGCACTTCGTCAAGATCGCTGACGATCTGCCCGGTCTCACGCTGATGCTGCACTTTTTCACGATAATCCTCAAACAGTCCGTCCAGCGTCTTCTGCTGGAAAAAGCGTTCGATCTGCAGGGCTGCGACCCATGCGGAGCTGCCTTCGGTCTCAGACGCCTTGCGGATGCTTTTTTGGCCGTTCAGCAGACCGCCCGTAATGGAGATGGTCGGTAAAAGGCCATGGATGCACCCGGCCAGTGCAATGATGCACATAAGACCAACGATCAGCGCTGAGAGCAGATCCGGGGAGTACGCTGCAAGTGCAATGCTGCTTAGAAGCAGCACCGCCACAGACAGGTAGGAAAACAGCTTCATATTTCCATCCTTCCTCTTGTTTTGAACGGAGAACCGTTTTCATAAGCAGTGCACACTGCCGGAACGGCCTTTTTGCCCATATCCATTCGGTGCACACTGCTTACGAAAACGCTTCCAACCGAGCACAAAACACCTGCTCTTCCGAAAACGCTGCCCCAAACGGCCCCTTTATGTAGAAATAGACTGAATTTTTGATGCTTCAGATACACCCTGATAAAAATGTGCATTTTTTGAGCGTCAGGCTTTCATTTTACCATGTTCTCGGCAAAAGAGCAATCATTTCCGGAAGAAATCGGAATTGCGGAAGTTCCAGCCATGGAGCGGGATTTTGGTGCATGAAAGCCGGCATCCTGCGTCTCTCACAGCGCAGCCATCATGCAGCTGCTGCGGCGGCAAAACAGATGGGGGGCACCTTGCGCTGGATAAAAAAATGCCGTGGACCCTTCACAGGATGCACGGCAGAGTTGCTATGAAACAGGGCGGGCCTTACGGTTCGTTTTTCCGGGCAAGGTCTTTGGTGTACAGGGCACGGGTGGCGTTGAGCACGGCCAGCACCATCACGCCCACATCGGCAAAAATGGCGGTCCACATGCTGGCCATGCCGATCGCGCCCAGCACAAGGCAGGCGAACTTGATGGCCAGTGCAAACACGATGTTCTGATACACGATGCGCAGGGTGCGGCGGGCAATGCGCATGGCCAGCGCGATCTTGGCCGGGTCGTCGTCCATCAGCACTACGTCTGCGGCCTCAATGGCGGCGTCGGAGCCCAGAGCACCCATGGCGATGCCCACATCGGCACGGGACAGCACCGGCGCATCGTTGATGCCGTCGCCCACAAAGGCAAGGTTCTCTTT
>ULYR01079758.1_pt1 | contig 13226 bp, 7 predicted proteins | sample 1962341 | NCBI WGS metagenome assembly ULYR01 (sample SAMEA4835868, study PRJEB28245) | human gut metagenome | biome: gut microbiome; material: fecal sample | place: Denmark | collected 2008 | reverse complement strand
ATATCATATAGTTATTGACATAATAAGCAATATGTGGTTGTAGAGGATTTGAGGTATAGGAAGTTTGAGTATAGTATAATATCGCAGGAGTTACTCATTGTAATTACGATGTCAAACACCAGATTCAAACCTTTTGACACTGTAATCTCATTGTACAAATAAGCTGAAACACCGGCTTTTCTGTGCAAAACAAATAAGAAAGTGTAGAGGAAATTATGCATTACCACAATCCATTTCATCAAAAAAGACATACCACGAAAGCATCTCATGGTATAAAGTTTGTTACTTCAATCACTACGACCATTGCGCTGATCTTGGTCTGTGCGCTGGCAGTTTCGCAGATCATTCCGACAGACCGAACGGATCGATCTGCCAAAGTCGCACAGGGTAAAACAACCAGATCAAAAAAGCCTGTGAAAACGACATTTACCCCGGCTTCCGGTGAATTTCGCGGTGTATGGATCTCTTTTCAGGATATTGGAGAAAAGCGCTACACCAAAAAGCAGTTTGAGAATTTCATCAACAAGACGTTTGATAACTGCAAAAAAAATGGATTTAACGCTGTGATCGTTCATGTTCGTCCATTTGCCGATGCCTTGTATCCGTCCAGCTATTTTCCATGGTCTCGCTATGTATCCGGAAAAGCCGGGAAACATCCGGGATTCGATCCGCTCTCCTATGCGGTCAGCGCGGCACATAAGCGGGGCTTAGCTTTCCATGCATGGATCAACCCTTATCGCATTGCCAGCAATACGACCAACGTATATAAACTCCCGAAAAAGTCCATTGCCCGAAAATGGGCTGTTTCCAAGAAAGCTTCCAAACGCCGCAATGTATTAAAATGGGATGGGAAACTGTACTTTAACCCGGCTTCCAAAGATGTTCAAAATCTTGTTTGCAATGGTGTCCGTGAGATCGTGCGCGATTATGCTGTAGACGGCATTCATTTTGACGATTATTTTTATCCGAATCTGGGTGCGAAATACAAAAAGGTATTTGACTACAAAGAATACAAAGCATACGCAAAGCGCTGCAAAAAGAAACACAAGAAAAAAGTTTCGATCGTAACTTGGCGCAGAAACAACGTATCCAACATGTTAAAACGTGTTCGAACCATCGTACATAGATTGGATAATAATTGCGTATTTGGCATCAGCCCGGCAGGCAATATCCGTAATTTATATGCAAAAAATAATTATTACGCAGATGTCAAAAAATGGATGCGTTCTTCCAAATATATTGATTATATCTGCCCACAGATTTACTGGACATTCAGTCAAAAGACTTGTCCTTTCCGCGAAACCACAAACAAATGGCTCGCGATACCACGCGCAAAATCCGTAAAAGTATATGTCGGTCTGGGCGGCTACCGTGCCGGCATCTCTAAACGAGAGGCAAAATTAGGAGCGGACGCAGAGTGGGGCACAAGCCGCACTAATCTCAAACGCCAGCTCCTATATTTACGCTCACAAAACAGTTGTGGCGGTTTTATGTTGTTCTCTTATTCCGATTTGATCCGCAAATCGGCACGCTCAGAAATGAAGCGGTTTACAAAATTGCTGAAAACTGTACCTTCAAATGCTGTAAGACCAACTGCAACGCCAACAGCAGTACCAACCACTGTACCGACAGCAGTACCAACAGACACTCCATCGGACAGCTCGACAGCAGCTCCAGCAGAAACTCCAGCGGCAGCTCCAACAAGCTCACCGACCGTTACCGGCAACTGATCCCGGAACGCACGGTGAAACCGTTACTTAACAGCTAACTCCGCAGGCGGCTTTGCCAGTATGTTGTGCACCGGAATAACGCTTACAATTGCATTTACCAGCATGATTGCCGCTATCAACGTTATCGCGCCCCACCATGGAAAGCTTAGATTCATTCCAAGGGATGGCACGGATGCGGCGAACTTCATAACACCTGTCGTGACCACAACCCCGGGAAGTGTCGTATAGCAATTGATCAGCAGCATTTCAAGTATAAAAGAACGGATAATACTTGCCTTGGAAATTCCAAGCAGGCGATACACCGTCAACTCCTCCATTCGTGATGATGCATTGGAGCGGATCGTATAATAAATGATCAACACAGACAAGATGACAGCAATCATTGCAAACAATGCCTTGCTTCTCGTCTTGTCTTTCATTTTGTTGCGATAGGCTTTCACTTGTTGCTCTGCCGGAATCGTCACTTTGACCCGAAACATTTTTTGATACGGTTTCAGTTCACTTTGCAATTGCTTTACCAGCTCTTCCCGCTGCTCCAAATCATCAACATAATACTTTATCTTCTGCATTCCCACTGCCAACTGGTCTGCTAACTGCTTACCGGCGGCATCTGTCAAAACATAATCAACATCACAGGAATTGTCAAATCCACCCACTACAATGTAATTTTCTCCTGCATTACTAACCGGTTCCTCTTCGTAAAACACGGAACTGTTACCAAGCTGTTGCACCGGATATTCTTTCTGGTTTCCCTGAAATTCCTGATAACTTTTGATCTGATCATATTTTGACTGCGGAACCAGCATCTGATCATCCTGCAAGGTTACATTATCGTACTTACCCGGATACATCTTCCGCAGCTCTGATAATGACATGACCGAATAGGAACTCGCAACCATTCCTAGCAGCTTTGATTGACTGCAGTAAATGGACGCCTCGTTGTTGCCACTAATGCCAACTACCGTCAGATCTTTGCTGAATGTGTTAATAGAAAGTGTCTCTCCTAACAACTCCTTTGCGGACGCATATTGACCGGAAATAGCCGTGTCACTTTTCAAGAAACGATCCGCAACCAGCTTATCGATAACAATCTCATCCGATTTCTTTGGAAGCCGTCCATATAACAGATCTTTCTTCGTAACTTTCGATATGTCCACATAGGAAAAGTCGCGGATCACCTGGCTGCTCCCCCGCATCTGATATAACGTATCTGCCTGTATCACCAGGTCACGCGCTGCATCGTAAAACATCATATCCTTACGTTTCCCTTTCGAAAGCACCTTATTATAACACTCCTGCATGGTATCACCAACGGCATATTCTTCTGCCGGAGAAGCCAGTTTCATCTCCACCTGTACATAATGTGAATCATCCTTCACAATCTCTTCCCGATGCACCGTAACTGCTGTGATCAAGTCCGATATCGTCAGCGAAAGCATGATTGCTGTTATTAAAAGGATGACAACGATAAATGCCTGCTTTTTCCCCAACAACTTCAAATTTTCTAGTGTCATTCGCCAGGTTGCTTTCCAGGACAACCCGGATTTTTTACTCATTTCCAATGGAGATAATTCATATGAGAAGTTCTCAACATCTTCCATCTCCAGTTTTGGTCTTGGCTCATCAAAGATTTCACATCCGGCTTCTTCCCCCGCAAAGATCACATCACTTGCCATGTCACTCCGAATATAAAGTTTCCCACTTTTCCATGCCATTTTCAATCGAATAGGTTCCTCTTTGCTGTCCGCATTTTGGTACACTTCAATTTCATTTTCATCGCTTTGCATGGTCTGACATGTGAGCTCCGGCAAATAAATATTACCATCGTCCGACCGTTCATAACTGCTGCCGGAATAATTATCGTAATCTTTTGTAATCTCTCCATCCTTGATCTCTAGAATACGATCCGCAAAAAACTCAGCAATACGGCGCTCATGCGATACTAAAATAACCAGACATTCCTTGGAAATCGCACGCAATATACTCATTGTACGTATTGTATTTTCCTCGTCCAGATTGCCGGTCGGCTCATCTGCCAATATGATCTGCGGTGATTTCACAAGTGCCCGGGCAATAGATACCCTCTGCTGCTGTCCACCCGACAATTTGGATACCAGCTTCTTTTTGTAACGGCCTATACCAAGCTGCTCCAATACATACGATACTCTCTCATCTTTTTCCTCATCCGTCAGATCATAATGACTAAGTGCAAGCTTTACATTATAAGCAACCGTGTAATCCTGCAGCAAATAATAATTTTGGAAAATATAGCCAAATTTTTCACAACGCAAATGCTCAATTTTCTTTGGCTCGTACTTCTTTAATATCGTTTCGTCTACGGTAAGTGTTCCTCCCTGAAACACATCCAATCCACCAACGGTATTTAACAACGTGGTTTTTCCGGAACCGCTTTCCCCCAAAATACATACCAAACCTGTCTGTGGCAGCTCCAATGTAATATCATTCAATACATGAAGCTCACTTCGTTTACCGCGGTTAAAATATTTCTGTAAATGTTCTATCTTGATCATTCGCTCACCTTCCCTTTTAACAAATGATTAAACGCTGCTACCATCACCATCGCAGCCACATAATTGTACATAAAGTACGCTAGGTACCCGGGCCATTCATAATAGTAGAGCATAGCACGCAGCGCCGGCACAAAGATTCCAACTACATTCATCACTACCGCGACCACGATAATAGCAGTAATACTGTATCGACGCATCTCCATATAATTGATCTTGCCGATCAATTTTGTGGACATACCCATGAATTTTAAGATTTTCTGGTCTTTGATCTGAATCTTAAATATAGAACGTAAGATCAATATCTCAGCAGCCATCATCACTAATAGTATTGCCACTGCAACGCCGATCGTCCTTAAACGTTCCTGTACCAGATCTGAATCGTATTCATCTGCACCAAAACGCAGTGTACTCACAGCCTCATACCCGGCTTTATCCAATGCCTTTAACACATGATCCATTTTGGCGTAACTTGTAATATATACCGATGCCTGCCTGCTGTCGGTGCGATAATACTTCTCATAAATATTCTGAGAAACCTCTGCAAAATTTGCCCCACAGCCATTTATCTTCTCACCGGTTTCTACGTTCTCGATCTGTTTGACATCCTTGCTTTTCATATCCTTGTCATACTGATCAATATGCAATAAACCAGACTGATCTAAAAGAGTCAAGTCATTATCTTCTGCCCGATACACCGCTGCTTCATATGCACCTGATACACAAAGTTCGTTATCCTTCTTCACGATATCGCCAACAATCGGCCACAATGTTGCCTGTCCCTGATATTTGCCAAGTTGTTGATTATAGGCATATTCATAGAATACTTTGCCACCGGTTACGGTACTTTGCAGCATTGTACATATCTCCGGCGAAAAGTACACCTGTTTATCCTTATTTTTTAACAGTCCGCTTACTTTCATCTTCCGCTGTATATAATTCTCCGTTGATGACCAAAGCACATCGCTTGTATAGAAAAATGTAATCGTATCACCAACCTTATATTTTCCCCGATCGTACAGTACAACTTCATCGATCTTCTTTGGCAGACTGCCCTTTGCGAGATCCGATTTCTTTAAGCAGGAAGACGATCGCATGTATTGATTTTTCTTGACGTATTCAACGTTCTGCGAGTCATACAGTCCCCCTTCATTGCTCGTACTCATCCTATTATAGCCGTACTCCTGTCTATAATCTTTTCCTTCCTCAAAATAATAATTGACGTCATTCACAATATCGTACTGATCCACCGAAACGACGTGCTTCATTTTGGTGAGTCGGTCAATATCTTTTTTCGTCATAAACTTTTGATCTTTACGTCTAATTGAAATGCGCTTATCGTCTTTGCGCGCAAAAGATGTTGCTGAATACTTTTTGGTGTAAATATCATCTGCATTCATTAGCAACTGCCCGATAAATAAAAACGATACGATAGCAGCAGCTAAGAAAAATCCCATAAACAATGCGATTTTTTCCGGCTGTCTCACTGCATTCATTCGCACAAAGATCCGCCCTATGGTACGATCGCGAAGTCGTTCCTCATTGTTTTCAGACTTTTTACCGGCTGTCGTTTTCTCGTTGTTGTCCACATTCTCGGACATCTCCGATTTCTGATCTGTGTCCATATTTTCGGATACTTCCAACTTCTGATCCGTGTCCGTATTTTCGGATACTTCTGACTTCTGATCTGTGTCCGTATTTTCGGATACTTCTGACTTCTGATCCGTGTCCGCATTTTCGGATACGTCCAAGATCAATGATCCATCATGCAATCGCACTTTTCTGGTAACATATTTTTCTACCTGTTCATAATTGTGAGTTACCATTATAACCAAATGGTCTTGCGAAAGATCTCGAAGCAATTTCACGATCTGCGCTCCGGTTTCACTGTCCAAGTTACCGGTTGGCTCATCCGCCACAATAATATCCGTATCCTTTGCCAACGCACGAGCAATCGACAATCTCTGCTTTTGACCACTGGACAACTTAGACGCACGCTGGTCTCTCTGTGCACTCAGGCCTACCCGTTCCAAATAATGAATTGCCTTGTCTCCAGCTTCTTTCTCTGGCACTCCCATGATCAAAAGTGCACTGACGATATTTTCTTTGGCGGTATAATGACCGATCAAACTATAATCTTGAAAAACAAAGCCGATCTTAGTACGACGATATTCTTCCCAGTCATCTTCATCATACTGAAATGTCGGCTGTCCATCCACATAAAGCTCCCCATCATCAAACGTATCCATACCGCTAATGATCCTAAGCAATGTTGACTTTCCGCTGCCGCTTTCCCCTGTGATCGCAACAAATTCACCCATGCGAAACTCCAGATTGATACCCTGCAATGCCTGTGTCACTGCTGTTTCGGAATAATAATACTTCGAAATATTTTGCAACTTAATTCTTACTTGCTGCATATTTCCCTCCTTTTTCACGTTGTACATACTTTGACTCCCAACATACTTTGACTCCCAAAAAAGCATATCATAAAAAAAGAGGCGAATCTTCCTGGAAAATTCTACCTCTACTAATATATTTTTTTCCGATTTCTGGAAATTTTAATGCAACATTCTATAATTATTGCTGTAATTTCACGTCCTGTCTTTGTTAATGAAACGCATCTGTCCTGCCTCTTCTCCATAACGCTTTGCAACAACTTCCAATCCCTGCAAATGACGACATTCGGAACATAAATTCCCGAAATCCAACGGCTTACCGCAGATCTGACAATACACCTGCGACACTGTTTTGCCATCTGTATTTTTGTACTGAATACGACCTTCACGGATCCATGCGCGTACCTTCGCATTGGAAATGCCAAAATGGTCAGCCACCTGAGATTCGTTCACATCATTTTTACGAATATAATCTTTCACTTCATTAAACAGATTCATTTCCATGCATGCCGGACATATATCTTTATTATATTCAGGATGTAATCTGCGTCCACACTGCTTACAGCTCTTTATCTCCGAATCTCCAAAACGATTTCTATCTACGATCATATTTTCCCTCCTCTTCTCATATTACTGCAGCTGCCTTTATTCATAAAGCCGGCTGCCACGAACGTTCTGCTCTTATAAGAATAGCACTCTACGAAAATACCGTCAAGAAAAGATACGATCGAACCAGACTTCGTAAATTTGGAACATTGCTTGTCCAAGACCATCACGGATCCAAATAATCCCCCAAATTGCTATTTATTGTTGGAACAGGCTGTGGCGTTGTTGTGTTCTTACGTTTCGAGCTGCTGTCTGTTCCCTTATTTGAGGAAGAAGAATCGCTGTCTGTCCCGGCATTCCCGGTTGACGAATTCTTGGTCTGCGTATCATCATTCGACTGGTTATACTGCAGATTGGAAATCTGTTCACTATCCATATCATAAACATAACTTCCACTCACATCTACGCCATCTTCTGCTTCTGCCGCAAAATCAATCGTTAGCCTGCTCCCATTTTGTTCCGCGAGCTTGTACACCGCAATTGCTCCACTTTTAAACTGAATCTGTGTGTCATTATATTTGGCAAAGATACTGCTGAGAATATCATTACCGTCTTCCTGCCGGTACAGTTCCGTAGCTTTATCAACATCATACAGCACAAATGTCTGTGCCTTAGTGCCATTATAGATCAATACTGCATATCGTCCGGTCGAAGCATCAGATTGCGGCACCCACTTCAACTCGCAAAAATATCCCTTGACCTCGTTCATCTTTTTCTTGTTTTGGGACATCATGATCTGACCGATTTCCGGACTTCCGGTCGTATCAGTGGTCGTCTGCACGCGCATACACTCGTTGCCATCGGCATCTTCCAAAGTCTCTGTCTTACTGACGCCCGCTTCCTCTGTTCCCTGTGACGCCCTTCTATGCTGATTCAATTCATCAGACGATAATTTCTTTGCCAGGAACTTTGTTGCATCGCTGTCCCAAATATAGTACAGCTTTCCATCGGAGAGCTGCATATAAAACAAGTCCTTCACGTCCGATTCCTGACTCGGCTTCACAGACTGCATCGATGCCGCCTGCTCCCCATATACCGCCTCTGAGACGATCTGCAAACCGGTCTCCTGCATCTGAAACATTACGTACACATACGTCCGCAAGTTCTTAACCTGTTTTGCCGGTGCCGGCGTGACGTTCTCGGCGACCTTGCTTGACGCTGTTGCCTTAGCACTTTCGTCAGTCTTGCCAGCTGGTGTCGGTGTGACGTTCTCGTTGCCCTTGCTTGACGCTGTTTTTGACTTGCTGTCCGTTTTGTTGGACAGCAATCTCCCGATCTGCTTTTGCTCTGTTGCATCCCACGCTCTCTGCTGTCCCAAAAGCAGTTCTTGAATCCCATCATTATTATAGTCACCGGTCTGCAGCTTCAATCCCTCCGGGAAATAAAGCGTATCCTTCGCAATCCCCTGCTCTCGAAACACTTTCTGCAGGTCAACAACTGCCAATTCACTGCCTGCTGCATCCGCAAGCTGCAGCTCATAACTGTTTGCCAGGATCCTGCCGTTGGCTTCATTACGCTTATGCCGCAAGGAAACTGTCTGTTTCAGTCCACTTGGCGACAATACATCTGTCTGCGAAATGATGAGATTCGTTTTCCTCGTGTCCTTATTTGCGGACAGTTTCTCACTCCCGGCATTCCACGTTCCTCCCGCCCATACATTTTGAACCGGACGCAACAAAAAAAGCCAGAAAAACATCAAAAGCAAAAGGATCACACCGGTCATTTTATAACGCATTCGGTCGGATCCCTGATGCAGCAAACGCTGCGACCGTCTCTCTAAGTCTGTTTCAAAGCTTGCACACGCAGTAAATGGCACACGGCTTTCCTGCGGTACAATGTTCAAAATCCCTTGTATATACGCATTCTTGTCTGCCGCACTGCATCCGTCCACGGCACATTCATCGCACGCCATCTGCTCATCCCGTCTAACCAAAAATACGGCAGCCCATACGCAAGGATCGTACCAATGCAAAAGCAGCGCCGCTACATAAAACGCATTCCAAAGATTGCTTCTGCGAGCACGTCGACACTCCATATGTGCTAATGTATATTTCGCCTCCTGCACATTCATCGTTTCCGGCAAAAACACACGATTCACGAACAGACCTGTCATGACCGGCAATTCGACCGCTGACTGGTACAAAGTACCCTCCAGTCGTTTTTCCCGCATACGGATCGCGGAACGCACCTTTCCCGCCCGAATCACCAAAAGAACTACCAATAACAGCATTCCTGCAAAGTATCCTATCGCCATGATCCGATAGAGAGACGTTACTTGTATGTTCGCTTGCCATACATCGCGCAGACTGCGAAGCAGTCCGCCATGCTGCGCATCGATATCAAGTCCTACATCTGCTAAAAATCGATGGTAACTGCGATTCCACGCTGGAACAATACTAAACATACTGGAAATCTGGATCGGACACACGATCCGCAAAAAATACAACCGCCACAGCCATACCATATATTTCTTTGGCAGACCACTTATAACCACACGCAAAAACAGCAGCGGCAGGAACAAACTCACAGCCGCCGCTTCCATTGCGATCACAGTATAAAAAAAACGATACAAAAAAGCAAAGCCAGCGCTTTGCTTTGCAAGAATTGCTAAAGCAATTCTTGGCGATGTCGCGCTACACAACAGCAGTTTCCTATAAATTGAAAAAGCAAAGCCAGCGCTTTGCTTTGCAAGAATTGCTAATGCAATTCTTGGTGATGTCACGCCACACAACAGCAATTTCATATCAATTAAAATATCCAAGTGCATTACTATGCCTCCGCATTCACCTTCATTTTTGCCCAATTACACATTATAAAGCGGTTTGTCGCAATACGCAAGCAGGAATACATCGGTTTGCCGTAATACGAAAGCAGGAATAAAGCTGTTTACCGTAATACGCAATACGCAAGACTGAACTTTGGTTGCAATTCCCATGCCAACGTGGTACATTTGAACTACCGCTTAAAATGATAACTAGATCATAATAGAAAAATAAGGAGTGCCTATGAACGATTTATTTTTGAAAGTTGCTGCTGCAACGCCGGACATCCGTGTTGCAGATCCCGATTACAATACAGAGCAGATCATTGAATGTATGCAGAAAGCAAATACAGAGCATGCGAAGCTGTTGGTTTTGCCGGAACTTTGTCTGACCGGCTATACCTGTGGCGATCTCTTTTTACAAAAGGCGTTATTAGACGGTGCCATCTCCGGCCTGAACCGTATTCGGAAAGTGTCCGCTAATATGGATATGATGACCATTGTTGGTCTGCCTTTTTCTTATATGAACCGGCTATATAACGTAGCCGCTGTCGTATTCCATGGAGAAGTAATATGTCTGATCCCCAAAACTTTTATTCCGAATTATTCCGAATTTTATGAAGCAAGGCATTTTACAGCCGCCCCGAAAGAGGGCATTTTCCTTCATATGCCGGAACTTTGCGATGAGGAGGGATTAGATCTCATCTGGTTTGGCAGCAAGACCTTGTTTCAAGCAGACAATATGCCGGGATTGATCATTGGTGCGGAGATCTGCGAGGACTTATGGACTGCAGCACCACCTTCTACCGCACACGCTCTGCACGGTGCAACCGTCATTGTTAATCTGTCGGCCAGCGACGAAACAACCGGCAAAGATATCTATCGCCGTGAGTTAGTAACCGGACAGTCTGCCCGCCTTTTGTGTGCATATATTTATGCAGATGCAGGAGAAGGCGAATCCTCTACGGATCTTGTATTCGCCGGGCATAATCTGATCGCCGAAAACGGTACACTGCTCAACGAAAGCAAGCGTTTCCAAAACGGTATGATCCTGTCTGAGATCGATCTGGGACGTTTAACCAGTGAGCGTAGACGCATTTCCACGTTTCCACAAATTGTTCCGGGCACCGACGAGTTAGAGAAAGATGCTTATCAGATTATTCATTTTACATTTCAGCAGGTGGAAGAGACAACACTCACAAGGCATTATGAACGAACACCGTTTGTCCCGAACAGTAAGGCAGACCGCGACCGCCGCTGCGATGAAATTTTACACATTCAGGCGATGGGACTCAAAAAAAGATTGGCGCATACCCATTGCACCAGCGCTGTGATCGGCATATCCGGCGGATTGGACTCAACGCTGGCTCTGTTAGTTACTGCGAAAGCCTTTGATCTGCTTGGACTTGACCGAAGTGGAATCGTTGCCGTCACGATGCCTTGTTTTGGCACGACCGACCGCACTTACCAAAACGCCTGCACACTCACAAAGCAGCTCGGCGCAACACTAAAAGAAGTCCCGATCCACGAAGCAGTTGAACTTCATTTTCGGGACATCGGACACGATCCGAACAGCCATGATATTACGTATGAAAACTCACAGGCCAGACAGCGCACACTGATCTTAATGGATCTTGCCAACCAGTCAAACGGTATGGTGATCGGTACCGGTGACATGTCAGAGCTGGCACTCGGCTGGGCAACTTACAACGGCGACCATATGTCCATGTATGGCGTCAACGCGTCCGTTCCAAAGACGTTGGTTCGTTATTTGGTATCCTATTATGCGGAAACAACGGAAGCTCCTTCGCTAAAAGCTGTGTTATTAGATGTCTTAGATACCCCGGTAAGTCCGGAACTCCTGCCTCCAAAGGACGGCAAGATTGCTCAGAAAACAGAAAATATTGTAGGTCCTTATGAACTGCATGATTTCTTCTTGTATTATCTAATGCGTTTTGGATATACACCGACGAAAATCTTTCGTTTGGCAAAATATACATTTGCGGGAGAATACGATGATAAAACCATCTATAAATGGTTGAGAACATTTTATTGGCGTTTCTTCGCCCAGCAATTTAAGCGTTCCTGTCTGCCGGATGGGCCAAAGGTCGGCAGCGTTGCATTGTCACCGCGCGGTGACTGGCGTATGCCTAGTGACGCCTCCGCTGCTCTTTGGATGAAAGAATTGGATACGATCGAACAATCTCTTTGATTTTGTCAAAAACGTTCTAATGCCCGTGTCGGAATTTCATTGCCGGTGCGGGCATCTAATATGCTCTCTGTTTCGCTAAGTGCATTCTGATACCACATTGCTGCTTCCGCCAGATCCCCACACTCTTCAAAATAAGCTCCAAGTTCACAGCATAGCTCAGAAGTAGGTGCCGTCACTGCATCCCGCAATGCATATGCCAAAAAATGCGAAACATCTCCCTCCAAACGATAACCTCGTGTCAGCACACAGATTGCCTCTCGAAGCGCATCCTGTCCACTGTCCGGATCCTCCATTACTCTTTGGAAAAATCCCTTTGCTCTGTTAAAATCGCTGACGTCTCCACAGCGATACAATTCCATTGCGTACATGTGGCGCAATTTGTCGGACAACAGTTTCTCACGATCCGCTGCGGCTGCCAGTGCCTCTAGGTCTCTTTTGGCATGTCCGGGCGATGGTCTGTGCTGAATACGTATCTCACTGTCAAACACAACCGGCTCCAAACGTAATGTCTCATGAATCGGATCGATCCAAGTAAACGAACGCAGTCTCTTATATAATTTAGGGCGGTACTCCTCCGCAAAATTATATACGGTACTAAGTTCCGGCGGTGTGCAATACAGCATTTGCACGATCTCAACCTCAGGCAGCAATACCTTTTTGAGCTGCAATAATTTCTGCAGCTCTTCCGGCTCCAAATATTCATCGGCATCTGCCGTATAAATGTAATCACCGGTTGCCTTGGAAGCTGCATAGTTCCTTGCCTCTGCAAAGTTTCCTGTCCACGGAAAATCATAGATCTGATCGGTATACGCTGCGGCGATCTTTTTGGTTGCATCGGTAGACCCGGTATCCACTATAATGATCTCATCCATCGCTGATACCATGGACTCCAAGCACCGATTCAAAACTGCCTCTTCATTTTTCACAATCATACAAAGGCTAAATTTCATGCACTTCTCCCCCTGGCACACACTACTGCAGTGTCTCGCA
>ULYR01061619.1_pt1 | contig 13322 bp, 10 predicted proteins | sample 1962341 | NCBI WGS metagenome assembly ULYR01 (sample SAMEA4835868, study PRJEB28245) | human gut metagenome | biome: gut microbiome; material: fecal sample | place: Denmark | collected 2008 | reverse complement strand
AAGATACCCGTAGAACTTCGGTTCTACGGGTTTTTCTGTTGTCTGGAAATATATAAAAGGTAAGCGCTTAATTTCTGGGTAACTTTTCACTGGCTATTTTGTAGTCCATAATGATGATAGGAAATAGATTTTTACTCCATTCCGTTGATAGGAGATAGAAATTCACTACACATGGAGGTTTCATTATGGCTGACAAACGTGCCCCAGGGCGTTCCCTGGATGAATGGATGAAACTGGTGACTGAGTGCAGGCAGAGCGGTCTGACGGATGCGGCATGGTGTACTGAGCACGGGATCTCTCCCAGTTCTTTTTACAATGCGGTTACGCGTCTTCGTAAAAGAGCCTGCCAGATACCGGATCCGGTTGGAAAAGCCAATACCCTTGACTTTACATAACAAAATCCCTAAAAACCATGTGGACACAGAGTGAAATCTGGATTTTCCACCACAAATCACCATTTGCACACCGTAATACACCGGTCTGATATCAATAGAATGCACGCTCTGCGAGCATTCTATTGTCATGAACTAAAAAGCACCTCAGATTCCTCTGAGATGCTTGAAAAGCTGCTGACGGGAATCGGACCCGTGACCTCCGCACTACCAATGCGACGCTCTACCGACTGAGCCACAGCAGCATATGAAATTGTAGCAGTCACTGTTAGATATCTTATCAGACAAAAACGAATCTGTCAATAAGAAACTGCTTTATTCTGTTCTTTAAAAGAAACAGAAGAGCTGCTGACGGGAATCGGACCCGTGACCTCCGCACTACCAATGCGACGCTCTACCGACTGAGCCACAGCAGCTTATGAAGTGTGATACACCTTGTGTTTCACAGCGAATAAAATTCTATCATAAAATAAGCATTGTGTCAATTAGAAAAATGTAATTTTTGGAGATTTTTTGTTCTTTTATCTGCATTGTATTTCCGAAGGGACAGGGCTATAATCAGGACAATGAAATAATACCTGAAAAAGGGGAAAAGGGAGGGGTTATCATGAAACTGGTAACATTTAATATCCGCTGTGATTTTGGGCAGGACGGGGAGAACAATTTTGAATACCGCAAGGATTTGATTTTAAAGAAAATCGCGCAGGAGAAACCTGATATGATCTGCTTTCAGGAAGTGCTGCCGCATATCGCAAAATGGCTGAAAGAAAACCTGACAGAGTATTATGTAATCGGCTGCGGACGCAGCCCGGAGCTGAGAGACGAGCAGGTCAGCATCGCATACCGCAAGGATCGCTTAAACCTGATGGAGATGCAGTCTTACTGGCTGTCTGAGACGCCTTATGTGCCTGCATCCCGCTACGCAGAGCAGAGCATTTGCCCGAGAATCTGCAACGAAGCGCTGTTTGAGGATCTGGAAACCGGCAAGGTATTCCGTATTGTAAACACCCATCTGGACCATATCGGCGCACAGGCGAGAATCCTGGGGCTTCGTCAGATTCTGGAAAAATTAAAAACCGAGCAGCTTTATCCCGATGCACCTACGATGATCACCGGTGATTTCAATGCAGAGCCGCAGGACCCGGAATTCGAAATTTTAAAAGAGTATCCGGAATACACCAATGTAACCGAGCATATCGGCATCACCTATCACGGCTTCACGGAAGAAGATCATCCCTGCAGCATTGATTTTCTGCTGGTGAAGGGCGACATCAAGACCGGCGAGCCTGTGAAGTGGACAGACAAAGAGGGCAACGTATGGCTGTCCGATCATTATCCGGTTTGTGTGGAAGTGGAGTAAAGATGTTGTTGGGGTCAAAAAGTATTTTGACCCCTTTGATACCGGATTGCTCCGTGCGTAGCACTTGACATAAACTCGTTATGCGCAAAAAGCGTGCGTAGAAATAGAAATGAGAGGAAAAGATAAAAGGATTTTGCAGAGCCGGGCGCAGTAAAATTTGATAGAAATGCAAAATAATCGGAGGCATTATTATGGCAGAAAAAATCGTCGGACTGATATCGTGTCTTTTATGCGCGGTTCCGTTTTTGATTATCGGGATCTTTGAAAAAAACAGCAAAGAGCCCATCACTTTCTGGAGCGGAGATAAAACGTTAAAATCGAAGGTAAAAGATGTCACGGCTTACAATCTGGAAATGGGGATGCTGTATCAAAAGTGCGCGTTCGCATTTATGCTTTCCGGAATCTGCTGCCTGATTTCGTTAGGCTTTGGGATTGTGATGCTTGTTTTGGACTGTACGGCAGGGGTTTATCTGATGTATCGAAGCTATAAAAGAATTCTGGAACGGAATTCGTAATTGACAGCGCCTGCAGGAAAGCGATGGCTCAAATACATGACCGCCGATACGATGCATACCTGCGCAATGAGGGGCGAATTGTTAGATCCTAAAACCGTCCGATCCGGTGAAAATCAGACGAAAATAGAGAGCGCCCGCTTACGCTGTGTTTTTCACAGAATAAGCGGGCGTTTTTGAAATGTCGCTGTCGCAGCGTAAGGCAGCGTTTTAAAAGCTGTTTTCCAAAGAACCTCAATCCCTGTAAAGAACCGGGCTGACGCAGAGCAGTCCTTCGATTGCAGGAAGCGCGTCGATTTCTTTCAGCTGCCCGGCAGCAGAGCTGGCATCCGCAGTATTGCTGCAGGATGTCGAAGCTGCGGCAGCGTTGACGCAGGAATCCGAGGCAGCTTCATACAGCAGCGGAATGATCGGATCGGTTCCGGAGAGCTGGTTGAGGGAAACGCGTACCGGTTTGTCGAGCGAAACGCTCGTTGTGAATGTTTTGTCTTTTCCTTTTAAAACGACCTGAGCTGTTTTTGGAACAGCAAATCCGGTCTTGTGGGCATCTGTAAACGTCAGAAGCAATTCGTTTGTTTCCGGGAGAACCTCCGTCAGCAGCAGAGCGCCTTTGGAAACCCAGGTGCGGTGCGTGTGAATGGCGGTATCGAGCTCGGAAGCGATGTTGCCGCCGTTTTTGCCTTCGATGTAGGTTGCATAGCAGCCTGCCAGCTTCGCACGGTTGTGTAAGTCCATGCCGCTGGTTGCGGTGATTTGATAGCCTGAAAAAATCAGGGACATCCAGAGATTCGTGCCGCGTTCATTTACTTCGTGGAGCGGTTCCGGATTGTTGAAAATCTCGATAAAGTCAACCTTTGAGTAGTCCGAGATGGTCATTTCAAAGCGGCAGCCGCGGGCAAAAGGATCGCCATAGGAAAACGGATGCGCGATGCCGACGAGCGCGCCTTTTTCGCGGGCAGCTTCGAACAACAGCTCGGGACGGTGCTGGTCGATCGAGTTCCAGGGAACATATTTTGCGAGGTTTAAGCAGAGGATATGCCCGAAATAAGTCGTATATTCCATGCCGCGGATCAGGCTGATCGGATAATGCTTTTCTTCCAGCAGCTGTTCGATCTTTTTCTGACCGGAGGTGGTGTTGTGGTCGGTGATGGCGAACGCATCGACATGGTCGGCTGCCAGATATTCCGTCAGCTCCTGACAGGTTAAGCTGCCGTCGGATTCGACCGTGTGGTTGTGCAGCTCAAGGCGTTTGAAGCGGGTGGATGCAGTGACGGTATTACCAGCAGAAGAACTGCCGGTGGTGCTCGAATCGCCAGCCGTGGCAGCAGAGCCAGCGCCGGAGACGCCCGAACTGCCAGCCGTGGCAACAGCGGAGGCAGGAGCACTCTCAGCTTCGCACGAGTTGTCAGCGCTCCCGGCAGCATTCGAAGCCCCCGCATTTCCCGCTGCAGTCTTTACCGTATCCATTAGATTAAAGTTCGGTGCGATTACACCCTGTCCGACCGGATGTCCGGAAACGGTCAGCGTGTACTGCGTGTTGTCCAGCAGCACGTTAAAAACAAGGACGGTCACTTTTAAAACGCCGGAAAAGGTGTCCTGTGCCAGACAGCCGTCGCTTGTGAATTCTTTTGTGTATAACATGTGGCGGTCCGTCAGCTGGCGGTGGATGCAGCCGATGAAATTGTCGTTTAATTCCGCCATTGTGTGAATTTCTGTTTTCATTTCGTGCAGAATGGTCTGCCTGAACTCCTCGGCGGGATAGGTCGGGGCGTTGTATTTTGCAGTGCAGAGCGTCTGAAGTCTGTCAATGAGCTCAGGCGTAACGTCACTTTCACTGTAGAGCCGCTTGTCAAAGCTAAAATGAATGTCCAGCTCGTCATAGACCTGATCGAGGCTGATGGTGTAGGTGATCTGTCCTACAAAGCCTGCGTCCAGCATGCCGCCGACGCGGTAAATTTGTTGATAATTCTGATCGGTTGTCATACGTTCCTCTCCAAAAGGTATAGTTGCAGTCAGACGCTTCCAAGACAGATGCGGAAGCGTGTCAGCTCGGCGCTTAGCGCAGCGGAATCACCATGTTCCAGGTTCTGGAAAACTGGTAGGGTGCAGGACCTTCCCCGGTTGCCAGAAACAGATGCGTGGGATGGTTATTTTCATCAAGCAAAAAGTAAGGGCGTTCGCAGTTTGCCTGATCGGACTGTCTGCCATCGGACCAGGTAACATGGCGGGAGTAAACGACAGGATTTTCGGCGAATTCCCAGTGAATGCAGTCGGCGCTTTCAGCGTACAGGCCTGCACCCCAGATGCCGCTGATGCCGGGACCTCCGTTTTTGAAGTCGTCTTTGATCAGCAGGCGGAATTTTCCGTCCTCGTACCACAGGTACGGATCTTCCAGATGGATGTTCGGGTCCTCGAAATTAAAGATCGGGTCGTCCAAAATCCGTTCAAAGGGACCATCCGGGCGGGGCGCTTTTGCGACACCGATTTTTAACGGACCGTCTGCGAAGGAACGCGATTTGTAAAGCATGTAGGTCGTTCCGTCGGGCTGGATTGCGACTGCAGGATTGGTCGTTGCAGTGCAATCCCAGTGGGAGCAGTCTCTGGGAGAAATCAGCGGCTCATCGCACCGCGTCCATGGGCCAAAAACAGACGGTGCGGTTGCAAGACCGATTCGTTTGCGGTTCCAGACCTCGGTAAAACGCGAGCTGTCCACCTCGTCACCGGGACCGGGAATCGGACCGCCGAAGGTCGTTCCCATATAATAAAGGTAGTAGGTTTGATTCCATTTACGGATGTACGGATTGTGCACGTTCATGCCGTCAAAAAAAGTGCGTCCCCGGCGTCCGAGCACGACCTCCTGAAAGGTATAGGGACCTTCCGGATTTTTGCTGGAAGCCCGGACGATTTCGCAGTTAAACAGCCAGTTTGCACCAAAGCCGAGATCTTTCGGCCAACGGGACGCAAACATGTGATAGGCTCCGTCTTCCCCCTGTACGACGGAGCCGCACCAGATCCAGTAGTCCTGGTCGGAATAACCGCCGCCGACCGGAGCCGGCAAAAGCGCGTTCTGATAAGGATTCTGTACCATATTCTTTTTTATAAAACCTCCCTGTAAATGCTTCGATAGCCCATTTCAATACAATGGAACTCTGATCTCTTTTCCTTAGCGTATAGAGAATTTTTGGAAAAGTCAAGGGATTGTCTGCCCTGAGATGCTTTTGATTTTCCCGGTGCTTTATGGTATGCTGAAAAAGAATGAAAAATAGAGATGGAGGGGACTATGAAGGGAAAAAATGGGACGTCTATGTTTACGGCGATGTAAATATAGACCTTGTTGTTCCGGGCGTTTCCAGTCTGCCAAAGCCCGGGCAGGAGGGTGAAGTGCCGGTTATGGATACCTATGTAGGCGGCGGCGCGGCGCTGTTTGCGCTTGGCATTGGAAAGCTCGGTCTGCATCCGGTATTTCAGGGAGAGGTCGGGGACGATTGCTACGGGGAGCTGATCCGCAAAGAATTTGCCGCAAAAAATATCGACGACAGCTTACTTGAAACGAGCAGGACGGAGAAAACCGGTATTTCGATCAGTTTTACCAATGAAAAGGATCGGTCGTTTCTGACGTATCGCGGCACGAACGCGGGAATTTCTATCGACAAGGTGGATATCGAGGGCGTGAAAAACGCTTCGCATATCCATATGACAGGCTACGAGGGAAGCAAAAACCACGCGGCGTATCTTTCTTTATTAAAACGCGTCAAAGCAGAGACGGAGGCGACCGTTTCGTTCGATCTGGGCTGGGATCCAACCGGGGAATGGAATCCTCAGATCAAGGAGCTGTTTCCGTATATCGACGTGCTGTTCATGAACGAGACAGAAGCGATTCACTATGGCAGGACGAAGACCGCACAGGAAGCGGCACGGGAGTTTGCGAAGGATTGCGACAGGGTGGTCATCAGGCTCGGCAGCAGCGGTTCCTTTGCGATTGAAAACGGAAAAGAGGTCTTTCTCCCGGCGTACCGGGTAAAGGCTGTGGATACGACTGGCGCAGGGGATTCGTTTAATGCGGGCTTCGTATACGGATTTCTGACCGGAAAAGCTCTGGAAGAATGTCTGGCCTGCGGCAATGCCTGCGGCGCGTTAAACGTGACAGCGTACGGCGGCAACACCGGATTTCCGGACAAAGAGGGACTGAAGGAATTTATGGGAAAAAAGAAAGGGGAAGAAACAAAATGAAAATTGCAGTCATCGGGGGAGCTGGCGTCAGAACTGTCATTTTTATCAACGGCCTGCTGGCAAGATACAAGGCACTTCATATCGATGAGGTAGCGCTCTATGACATCAATCAGGAAAAACAGCAGATCATCACAAAACTGTGCCGTCATGTGGTAAACAGAAATCATAAGGATCTGATTGTAACGGAATCTGCGGATGTGCGCGAGGTATTGCAGGGCGCGGATTATGTGGTAACAACGCTGCGCGTCGGCGGCGACCATTCCCGTGTTATGGATGAAACAATCGCATTAAACGCAGGCGTAATCGGACAGGAAACGACCGGCGTCGGTGGATTTTCGATGGCAGTGCGCACGATTCCGATTTTGCTGGAGTACTGCAGGCTGATTGATGAAATTGCCCCAAACGCATGGATTTTCAATTTCACGAACCCGTCCGGTCTGGTGACACAGGCGTTAAAGAGCGCAGGCTATGAAAAGGTGATCGGCATCTGCGATGCGCCCAGCAGCACAAAATTCCGTATGGCAGCAAAGCTCGGCGTGGATGAAAAAGACCTGTATGTGGAATTTTTCGGATTAAACCATCTTTCCTGGATTCGCAGCGTGAAGATCAAGGACGAGGAGATTCTGCCCAGGCTCCTTGCGGACGACGCATTTTTAAAGAGCATTCAGGAATTTTCCATGTTCGATCCCGATTTGTTGCGGATGATCGGATTTTTGCCGAATGAATATCTCTACTACTATTATCATCGGGAAAAAGCGCTCGCCAATATCTTAAAATCCGGCGCGACCAGAGGTCAGACGATCGAGCAGGTCAACAAGCAGATGATGGAAGAGTTAAAGGCGATGGATATGGACGCCGATCCCGAAGGCGCACTGCAGATTTTCCTGTACTATATGCAGGTTCGTGAGAATTCCTACATGAGTATCGAATCCGGTCTTGCAAAGCGCCCGCTTCTGGAAAAAGGGCAGCTGGAAGTGCCTGATGGCATGGGATATGCAGGCGTTATGCTTGACTGCATCGAGGGGCTGCAGAGCAAGGACGGACGCGATCTGGTGCTTTCCGTAGAAAATCAGGGAAGCATCCCCGGTCTTGAGGATCGTGATGTGGTGGAAGTTACCTGTCATGTGGATGAAACCGGGATTCATCCGGTGAGGGTGGAGGAAGTTCCGGAGCATTGCTATCTGCTGATGCGTCTGATTAAGATGTACGAAAAGGAAACCGTAGAGGCGGTACAGGAACAGTCCGAGGAAAAAGCGGTCCAGGCGCTGATGCTGCATCCGCTGATCAATTCCTACTCTCTTGCAAAAGAACTTGTCGCAGCTTACAGCCAGGCATACGGCGGACTGTTCCATAAGGCATAAGGATGCACGAAAAGAGAACAAGGAGGAAGATACAACACAGGACATGCCCGCTCGAGGAGTGCAGGAGCGAAAGCTCCTGCCGCCTTTTTTTACAAAAAATTGACATGATTCTTAAAATATTGATATTGACGGAAAACGTTTTCTGATCTATGATAGGGATGTATTTAGAAAACGTTTTCCAACAGAGAGGAGGAGAAAGCTTGGCATCCATAAAAGATGTGGCGAGACAGGCAGGCGTGGCGATCTCCACGGTGTCGAAGGTGTTAAACGGCTATGAAGGCGTCAGTGAAAGCACGAAAGACAAGGTAAATGCGGCGATCGAAGCGTTGAACTATACGCCCAATGCGGTTGCAGCAGCACTTTCCTCCAAACAGTTTGGGCGGGTTGCCCTGTTGTTAAAGCTGGAGGAAACAGTTGGCTGCGTGGATGAGATCAACCTGCAGTATCTTTCCGGCGCGATCCACCGGGCAAAGGAATTAAAGCTTGATGTGGTAACGCTGTTTTTTTCCATGGTAGCGGATATGGGACTGGATGAGCTGACCAGCTATTTAAAAGCTCAGAGCGTCGAAGGAATTATCGCATATGGGATGAATGAGGAAGATGAATTTCTAAGAGAGCTGATTGCGTCTGGTGCGTTTAAAATCGTGCTGGTTGACGCACCCTATCATGACAGGAATACGTCTTCGGTCTGGATTGACCAGAAAAATGCCCAGTACGAAATTGCAAAAAAGACGATCCTCGGCAATGAAAGCTGTACAAAGGTCCTTTATATCGCAGGGGATAAAAAGTCCTTTGTAACCGGAGAACGGATTGCAGGGATGAAGAAGCTGGCAGAGGAGCTTGCGCTGGAATTGACCATCGAATACGGAGATTTCAGTGAGAAAAAAGCGAGGGAGCTGACCTTCTCTTATGCAGACAGAATGGATGTGTTTGTTTGTGCATCGGATCTGATGGCCATCGGCGCGATGCGGGCATTGATGGAGCTGGATGTGTTCCATCCGGTTTGCGGCTTTGACGGAATCCCGCTCATGAGCTATGCGGGCAAGCAGATGAATACGGTGCGTCAGGATTTTTATGGCGTGTCGGCTGCTGCGGTGGAAGAGGTTGACCGCCTGCTGCATCTGGAAGAGGGAAGAAACGTAGTGCTAGGATATGAACTGGTGCGGATGCGCTACCAGGACATTGTAGAGTAAACAATAGAATGCACGCTCTGTGAGCATTCTATTGTCATGAATCAAAAGTTGCCGCCAGGCGGCAGAAACGGAGGAAAGAATGAGACAGGAAGAAACGATCCGGAGAGAAATTCTGGAACAGAGAATTGACAGGGAGCTGGAAGCTCTGTCTGAGAAGCTCTTCGGCAAAAAGCTGGAGGATGCAAGCGATGAGCAGGTTTATGTTGCACTGCTGTATCTGGTAAAGGGACTGGAAGAGGCAACCGTACCCAACGACGGTGACAAGAAAATCTACTATATTTCTGCCGAGTTCCTGATCGGTAAGCTTTTGTCCAACAATCTGATCAATTTGGGAATCTATGAAAAAGTAGAAAGTGTATTAAAGAGCAAGGGCAAGGAGCTGTCCAGAATCGAAGAGATTGAGCCGGAACCGTCTCTTGGTAACGGCGGTCTGGGACGTCTGGCTGCCTGCTTTATGGATTCCATTGCAACCCTGGGTCTTCCCGGCGAAGGCATCGGCTTAAACTATCACTTCGGTCTGTTTAAGCAGGTATTTAAGGATCGCCTTCAGACCACAGAAAAGAACGACTGGATCGAGAAGGATTCCTGGCTGAATAAAACCGATGTTTCCTTTGATGTCTTTTTCGGTGACAGAAAGGTAACCTCCCGTCTGTATGATATTGACGTAGTCGGCTACAACAATGGTGTCAATAAGCTGCGCCTGTTCGACATCGAGAGCGTAGATGAAAGCATCGTAAAAGAAGGTATCACATTTGATAAGGAAGCCATCGAAAAGAACCTGACCCTGTTCTTATATCCCGATGATTCCGATGAAGCCGGCAACCTGCTTCGTATTTATCAGCAGTATTTCATGGTCAGCAACGCTGCACAGCTGATCCTGATGGAGATGAAGGAAAAGCAGTACGATCTGAGAAAGATGTACGATTATGCAGTCATCCAGATCAACGATACCCATCCGTCCATGATTATTCCGGAGCTGATCCGTATCCTGGTAAACGATAAAGCGTTTACAATGGACGAGGCAATCGAGGTTGTCAGCAAGACCTGCGCATACACCAACCACACCATCCTGGCAGAGGCTCTGGAAAAATGGCCGCTGTCCTATCTGGAAAAGGTGGTTCCTCAGCTCGTTCCGATCATCAAGGAGCTGTCCGCCCGTGTTGCTGCAAAATACAGCGATCCGAAGGTGCAGATCATCGACGATCAGAACCGCGTGCACATGGCTCACATGGATATCCACTACGGCTTCTCCGTAAACGGCGTTGCTGCGATCCACACCGAGATCTTAAAGGATACCGAGCTGCATGCATTTTATGAGATTTATCCTGAAAAGTTCAATAATAAGACAAACGGCATTACCTTCCGCAGATGGCTGCTTTCCTGCAACCGTGAGCTGGCTGCCCTGATTACCGAAAAGATCGGAACCGGCTATCAGAAGGATGCGATGGAGCTGGAAAAGCTGCTTGCATTTAAGGATGACGAGGAATTCTTAAACGATCTGGTAAAGATCAAAAGAGAGAAGAAAGAAGCACTTGTTGCTCATATCAAAGAGCACGAAGGCGAGGAATTAAATCCCGACTCCATTTTCGATATTCAGATCAAACGTCTGCATGAGTACAAGAGACAGCAGATGAACGCACTGTATATCATCCACAAATATCTGGAGATCAAAGGCGGTAAAAAGCCTGCCCGTCCGCTGACCTTTATTTTCGGCGCGAAGGCAGCTCCGGCTTATGTCATTGCACGGGATATCATCCATCTGCTCTTAGTCCTGCAGCAGATCATCAATAACGATCCGGATGTAAAGGACTACATGAAGGTTGTTATGGTAGAAAACTATAACGTAAGCTATGCAGAGAAGCTGATCCCTGCCTGCGATATTTCCGAGCAGATCTCTCTGGCTTCCAAGGAAGCATCCGGTACCGGCAACATGAAGATGATGTTAAACGGTGCGGTGACACTGGGCACAGCTGACGGTGCAAACGTTGAAATCCACGACCTTGTTGGTGATGACAACATCTATATCTTCGGCGAAAACAGCGAGCAGGTTATCGATCACTATGCAAAGGCAGACTACGTGTCCAGAAGCTTCTATGAGAAGAGCCCTGTGATCAAAGCAGCAGTGGACTTCATCGTAAGCGATCAGGCGCTGGCAGTTGGTCATAAGGAGAATCTGGAGCGCCTCTACAACGAGCTGTTGAATAAGGACTGGTTCATGACCCTGCTGGATCTGGAAGACTATATTGCAACCAAAGACCGTATGTTTGCAGACTACGAGGATCAGGAAAAGTGGAAACGTATGATGGTGGTAAATATCGCCAAAGCCGGATTCTTCTCTTCCGATCGTACTATCGCAGAATACAACCGCGATATTTGGAAATTAAAATAAGGATACCAGAGGAAAAAGGTCTAAGCACCCAGGAGCCTGCTCCTGGGTGGGGGAAAGACCTCTTGACCTGTCAGACATGAGAAATCGGAGATTTCAAATGATGAAAAGGGCGAAAAGTCAGAAGACCGACTGTGCTTGCACGAGGGTTCTGATCTTTCGCCCTGCATGGCGTGACAAAACATATCGTTCAAAGGATGAGAGGAAAAAAGAATGAGAAGAAGCGGTGTTTTATTACCTGTTACCAGCCTGCCATCCCGATTCGGCATCGGAACCTTTTCCAAAGAAGCCTATGCTTTTGTGGATTTTCTGAAGGAAGCGGGACAGAAGCTGTGGCAGATCCTGCCCTTGGGACCCACCGGATATGGGGATTCCCCCTATCAGGCATTTTCTACCTTTGCTGGCAATCCCTACCTGATCGATCTCGAAGAGCTGATCGAAAATGGATGGCTGACAGAAGAAGAATGTGAGAATACAGACTGGGGCGGCAGCAAGTCCTATGTGGATTATGAAAAAATGTATCAGGGACGTTTTCCCCTGCTGCGCAAGGCATACCACAACAGCCATATCGCAGAGAATGCTGAATTTATTGCATTCTGTGAGGAAAATGACTGGTGGCTTTCTGATTATGCGTTGTTTATGGCGATCAAGGACAGTCAGGGCGGCGCAAGCTTCCTGGAATGGGACGCACCTTTAAAGCTGCGGGAGCCTGAAGCAATCAGACGCTGCAGACATGAGTTGTCCGATGAAATCTGCTTCTGGCAGTTTTTACAGTATTTATTTGCAAAACAGTGGCAGGCACTCAAGGCCTATGCCAATGGAAAAGGGATCTCTATTATCGGAGATATCCCGATTTACGTTGCACTTGACAGTGCAGATACCTGGTCTCATCCGGAGCTGTTCCAGCTTTCTGAGGGCTGTGTGCCCAAAGCAGTTGCAGGGGTTCCGCCGGATGCCTTTTCTGCCACCGGTCAGCTGTGGGGCAATCCTCTTTATGACTGGGAATATCACAAAAAGACCGGCTATGACTGGTGGATCTTAAGAATCGGTTACAGCTATCGTCTCTACGATATCGTCCGCGTAGATCATTTCCGTGGCTTCGAGGCATATTTCTCGATTCCTTACGGAGACGAAACTGCAGTCAATGGTCACTGGGAAAAGGGACCTGACTTCGAGCTGTTTGCAGCGATGAAGATGAAGCTGGGCAAAAAAGAGATGATCGCAGAGGATCTGGGTGTGATTACACCTCCTGTCCGCAAAATGATCAAAAAATGCGGATATCCGGGTATGAAGGTATTGCAGTTCGCATTTGACAGCTACGACAGCGAATACCTGCCGCACAATTATGATAAGAACTGTATTGTTTACACCGGAACCCATGACAACCAGACGACCCGCGGCTGGTACGAAGAAAACAACCGCAAGGTGCAGAAATACATTCGTGAGTACCTGCGGGTAAAAAGCGGTAAAGATGTGGTGGAAGCGATGATCGCAACAGCGATGTCCTCAACCGCAGGAACCGCAGTGATCCCGATGCAGGATTGGCTCGGACTCGGACGAGAAGCCCGCATGAACTTCCCGTCCACCCTTGGAGACAACTGGAAATGGCGCCTGACGGACGGACAGCTGACGGATGCACTGGCAGCACATATGAAGGACGTGACAGAGACCTATTGCAGGTGATCTGCCCTGACAAACAAGAAATCCCGGAGAGCTGCAGCTCTCCGGGATTTCGTTTGTGTTGACCGTGAACACTTATATCCTTTGCCTGATCCTATAATAGTATGGAGACGATCCTATTTCAAGATTAAATTCGAATTATGATACGCCGGATCCTTCGTCACATCCTGGTCGAACCAGTCCGGCGGTGTGAATGCGTTTGCTTCCT
>ULYR01057196.1_pt1 | contig 13343 bp, 16 predicted proteins | sample 1962341 | NCBI WGS metagenome assembly ULYR01 (sample SAMEA4835868, study PRJEB28245) | human gut metagenome | biome: gut microbiome; material: fecal sample | place: Denmark | collected 2008 | reverse complement strand
CGCAGCCCGGATAGGGGGTGGCGAGCGCAGCGAGCCAATCACTGGAATGCTTATCATACCATATGATACAGAAAGGTGAATCCGTAACGCTGACTTTATAAGTATTGCCCGTAAGGGCAATCCACAACCCTCTGAACCCTCTGAACCCTCTGAACCCGGGGCGGCTTTGTCGCCCCTTTTTTACAGCGAGAACCCGTTAGTCTCGTCTCCCGGCTTGTCCAGCCGGCGGGCGATGTCGTCATAGGTCTGGGAGAGCTGGTAGACCACAATGTCCATGGTGGTACGGATGGTGGCGGGGTCGAAGTTTTCCGGACGGGTGGTGAAGGTGACGTCCAGGAATACATTTTCATCGGAGCCGATGGAATATTTCACGATGGCGTGGTGGGTATTGAGGTCGTTCAGGAAGGCAAGGAAGGTCTTTCTGGCGGGGCCCTTGGGGGCAGTGCCCAGATGGATCCGGAGGAGGGTGTACATGCTGTTGTCCGTGATGACAGCGGCCACCAGTTTATGATGCTTTCCGGCGGGAATGGCGGTCATGAAAACGATGGTGTCGTAGGAATCATGGGTTTCCTGGCGGCGGAAGAAATTCAGTCCCTCGTCTTTCATGTATTTTTCAAACATATCGGCTTTTACATTTTTTGTGCGGTTTCCCTGGGGAAACGGAATGGTATTGTCAGACATAGGACGCCTTTCTGCGCAGCTTCTGCGCTTTCGGGAAGCGGCCCGGCAGGGAATGCCGGATTTTATGAAACCGGACTCTCTCAATGCATAGGTGCTTTCCTGGTCATGGGAAATGGAATGATGATATTTGTATTATACAGGAAACAGGGCGAATAGGAAACGGGCAGGGACAAAACGGGGCATTTTGAAATCTTGTCAAGAGGTACCAAAGAAACTGGCACTCTATATAAACAATTTCTATAACAGGGCGGAAAGGGAGAGGGAAAATAGAGGATGAGTCAATTTTTTTATGATGAAAAGTGAAGGGGCTGTTTCGGGAAGGCCCATGAAATCTATTATGATGATAAATCATACAGACGCATCATTATGATTTTATGTAAAGAATGACGGAATCATTGTCAATCTAATTAAGTGATAGGTAATCCTATTTTCAATGATATAATTAGATAGGTTTATACTGTTTGAGAAAAGGGGCTTTTTCCGTAAAAACCGGGGTTATAATGGTGCCATCAAAAGAAACGCCGGGGTTTCCACGGACGAAGCATTCCCCGGGATGACAGAAATTTTAAGAAATGTGGTGATTTATATGGACTTAATGATGCTTCCTGAATTTGTTAAATTAGCCCTCTTTATGTTGGCCGTGTTTATTTCCAATATCGTGCAGGCTTTGACCGGCTTTGCAGGAGTCATGCTCTCCATTCCGCCAACCATTCTTCTCTATGGACCGGATATGGCCAAAGCAGTCATTAATGCCATCTGCTGGCTGGTGTGCGCACTCCTGATGTATCAGAACCGTCAGTACATCAACCCGAAGGAACTGCTCCGCATTGTGGTATTCATGCTGGTGGGCATGGCCATCGGTATTCACCTTTACAACGTGGTGAATCCCCAGATTCTGGTACCTCTTTACGGCGCCATTATTGTAGGGGCAGCGCTGAAGAGCCTCATTTTCAAACAGAGCGCTTCCGCCCTGCCGAACTGGATCGCCATCCCCGTTCTTCTGGGAGCCGGCGTCATTCATGGCATGTTTGCTTCCGGCGGTGCCCTGCTGGTGGTATACCTGGTCGCTACCTTCCGGGATAAGGATTCCTTTCGCGCCAATGTGGCTTCCGTGTGGACCATCCTGAACCTGGTACTCATGTTCAACGATTATGAAAAAGGCCTTTACAATACGGAATTCTTTGAACTTCTGGGCCTGGGCGTGATTCCTCTGGTCATTGCCATCTATCTGGGAAATAAAATTCACGATATGATCAACCAGAAAATGTTCAACCGCGTCACCTACTGCCTCCTTTTGGCAGCAGGCAGCATGATCCTCATCTGATACTCTCTTTTGAAAAAGGGCTGTGAAAAAATGGTCATCATTTCTTCACAGCCCTTTTTTTGACCGCCCCATGATGACAGGCAGCCTGCCTGCTGCATACCATGGGAGCGTGAGATTTCTCCACTCCACTCCACTCCGCTGCGGTCGAAATGACGGAGGGGCGGTGCGGCGTTTCTGTTATTTGAGGCGTGAGATTTCTCCACAGTCTCTTTTGGGCATGAAAAAGAGGCAGTGAAGAAATGAGGAACACTTCGCTGCCTCTTTGACTTACCGTCCTTCCATCATTTTCCGGATCCGTTCTCTCCGCATCCTGGCGGCTGCTTCATCCACGATAATGTGGTGGCCGGCGGCGGTGACGAATTCCGCTTTGGGAGGCGCCGCCTTTTTATCATTGTACAGGGCGTAATCAAAACCGCTGCCTAAAGCGCAGCTGGCGCAGTCCCTGCCGCTGGCGCCCCGCCACATGCGGTAGAGGCTGTAGCCGAACCAGCCGGCAATGGCTGCTGTAATCAGTATAGTTAACAGGGTACCCATGATGGTCCTCCTTTTATGATAATATTTCTCAAGTAAATTATACCATAAAAAGGGAAAGGGGGAAACTAAGATAGCTTTGCGGCTTGCCTGAAGCAGGCTTCAGCCTTTTATAATAAGAACAGCTTTCCTGCTGCATCCGGGGAAGGAGCCTTTCTCTCCTTCTTCATGGACTGTCATCAAAGGGGCGGTGGATGGTATAATAATGAAATGAATAGAAACCGCCCTCGTTCCTTCCGACTGGCGCCGGAAGTCTTGCGGATCAGTATTTCTAAAGAATGGAGAAACTTATGGTAACAGAAGAATTACAGAAGAAACAGGATCATCTGGAAGCATATCTGAAACAGCTGGGCAGCGTGGTGCTGGCCTTTTCCGGCGGCGTGGATTCCACCTACCTTATGCATGAGGCCAGGAAGGTGCTGGGGGACAGGGCCATGGCAGTCACCATGAACCTGGCGTCGGTACCGGAAAGGGAAGTGGCAGACGCCATTGAATACTGCCGCAGGGAAGGCATCCGGCAGGAAGTGGTGAAAATGGACCAGTTCGGCATTGAAGGATTTGCAGAAAATCCTTCGAACCGCTGCTATCTCTGCAAACATTTCCTTTTCAGTTCCCTTAAGAAAATCGCGGAAAAGGAAGGCTTTGCCTATGTCATCGACGGCACGAACCTCAATGATGCCTCCCAGTACCGGCCGGGGCTCAAGGCCCTTGCGGAACTTGGTATCAGGAGCCCTCTCCGTCATGCCGGTCTCTACAAGGCAGACATCCGTGCCCTGTCCAAAGAAGCGGGTCTTCCCACCTGGAGCAAACCGTCCTTTGCCTGCATGGCTACCCGTTTCCCCTATGGAGAAACCATTACAGAGGACAAGCTCTCCATGGTGGAAAAAGCGGAAGATTTTCTTTTCTCCAAAGGCTTCAAGCAGTTCCGGGTGCGGCTTCATGAAGGAAATCTGGCCCGCATCGAAGTACTGCCTGAGGATTTGTGGAAACTTTTCCGCATCCACGAGGAAGTGGTGCGCACCTTCCACAGCCTGGGCTTTGCCTATGTCACCATGGACCTTCAGGGCTACCGCATGGGCAGCATGGATGAAGTGTTGTAAGGGGCGGAGGACCGCCTTTGGCGGTCCGGGTTCTTAAGATGGACCGGCCCTTTCGAGCCGGAGGGTTCTTAGGTTTGACGGCCCTTTGGGCCGAGGGTTGTGGTATCGCCCTATTGGGCGATGAGTATGAAGTCAGCGTTACGGGATTGGCCTTTCTGTGTCATAGGGGCAGCGGATAGCCGACAGCGGTCTTTACCGGCCCGCCAGCCCCACCCATTATTGTCATTGATGTACATATAAAGGATTTCATCATGGATATGAAAGATATACTGCAGAAGGTAGCCTCCGGCGCCCTGCGCCCGGAAGAAGCGGAGGCGCTTCTCCGGAAAAATCCGGCAGACCGGCCCTATGAAGAAATGGGATTTGCCAAGCTGGATACAGACAGAAAGGCCCGGTCCGGCTTTGCGGAAGTGGTATACTGCCAGGGTAAGTCTGACGCCTTTATCGGGCAGATTTTTAAAAAACTCTATGAAACGGAAGGAGAAGTCTTCGGCACCCGGGCTTCTCCTCACCAGTATGAACTGGTAAAAAAAGTGCTGCCTTCCATTTCCTATGATCCTATTTCTCATATTCTGAAGCAGGAAAAGGAGAAGGACCATATCGGATGCATTGCTGTATGCACCGGCGGCACTGCCGATATATCAGTGGCAGAAGAGGCGGCCCAGACGGCAGAATACTTCGGCAGTCATGTGGAGCGGATTTATGACGTAGGGGTCAGCGGCATCCACCGGCTCCTGTCCCAGGAGGAACGGGTGCGCAAGGCCAGCTGCGTCATTGCAGTGGCCGGTATGGAAGGGGCCCTGGCCTCGGTCATCGGCGGCCTGGTGAGAAATCCGGTGATTGCCGTGCCCACATCAGTGGGGTATGGCGCCAGTTTCCACGGTCTCTCTGCCCTCCTGACCATGATTAATTCCTGTGCCAACGGCATAGTGACCGTGAATATAGACAATGGATTCGGTGCCGGTTATGTGGCCACCCAGATCAACAGACTGGCAGAAAGGGGAAAAGTGTAAATGGGAAAATCATTATATCTGGAAGCAGCCTCCGGCATTGCGGGGGATATGTTTGTGGCAGCCCTGCTGGACCTGGGAGCGGACCGGAAAGCGCTGGATAAAGCGCTTTCTTCCATTCCAGCCAAAGGGTTTACGGTGGAAATCGGGAGGGTGCAGAAAGCAGGCATTGACTGCTGCGATTTCAATGTGGTTCTGGACAAAGACCATGAAAACCATGACCACGACATGGCCTATCTCTACGGTCCCCTGCCGGAAGCAAGGGAAGCGGTTCATGAAGAACACCATCACCATCATGAGGAAGAAGGCCATCATCATGAGGAGGAAGAACATCACTGCCACTGCCATGAAGATGGACACCATCACGAGGAAGAAGAGCACCACTGTCACTGTCATGAAGACCATCACCATCATGACCATGGAGAGGGGCACCATCATCACGAACACCGCCATCTGAAAGATGTGGAAGCGGTCATTGACGGCACGGACATGACCGAATCTGCCAGGGCTCTGGCAAAGAAGATTTTCCGCATTGTGGCAGAAGCGGAATCTAAAGCCCACAACCTTCCTATCGAGGAAGTCCATTTCCATGAAGTGGGAGCCATCGACTCCATTGTGGATATCATTTCCGCTGCCGTATGCTTTGACAGCCTCCATATCAAAAACGTGATTGTACCGAAACTTTCGGAAGGCAGAGGCACTGTCCGCTGCCAGCACGGCGTACTTCCGGTGCCTGTGCCGGCTACGCTGAACATTGTCACCGCCTATCACATGCCCCTGGAAATCATGGACGCCAAAGGGGAATACGTGACCCCCACCGGCGCTGCCATCGCGGCGGCCCTGGCCACCTCCCATGAGCTGCCTGCCTCTTTTACCGTTTTGAAAACAGGCCTGGGCGCAGGAAAACGGGACTACAAGGAACGGACCAATATCCTCCGGGCCATTCTCATTGATGAAGCAGAAGGGCCCTGGGAAAAAGACCAGGTAGTCAAGCTGGAAAGCGATATTGACGATGCTTCCGGCGAAGTGCTGGGCTATACCATGAAAAAACTGATGGATGCCGGCGCCCTGGACGTCCATTTCACCCCTATCTACATGAAAAAGAACAGACCGGCCTATGAACTTACGGTGATCTGCAGGGAAGACAGGAAAGAAGCCATGGAAAACATCCTCTTTTCCGAAGCCACCACCATCGGTATCCGCGAACTGGCGCCTCTCATGCGCTCCATCCTTCATCGGGAAGAAAAGGAAGTAGACACCGCCTACGGCCGGGTCCAGGTAAAGGAAGTGACCCTGGGCAGCGAAAAACGGTGCTATCCGGAATATGAATCGGTGAAGAAGCGGGCAGAAGAAAAACAGGTGCCCTTCCAGACCGTTTTTAATGCAGCGAAAAACAGCATATAAAAGACCCTGTATAAAAAAGCCGTGAAAAGGATTGCTATTTTCACGGCTTTTTACATGCATTTCTCACTTTATTCCAGAAAAAAGACTACAATAGGAAAAGAAATGATTTTTATAAGAAGAAGGGATACCATGTTTGGACTTACAGCATATGCAGAAATCATTACAGGGCAGTTTCTCCTGAGCCTTGGCGCCCTGTTCTATACAGGCTGGTGGCTCACGGCCTTCCGGCCCGATGCCAGAAGCGGAGGGGCCCTCTCGGCCCTGCTTTTCCTATGCCTCGCAGTCTTTGGCCTTTCCGGCACCGCCCTGACGGTCCACGGCATTCATGGACTTCCCCTGCCGCCCTCCTGGCCCGGAGGGACCATGCTCCTGGCTTTGGCCCTTCTGGTGTATTTCATCCTTCTTGCCGGTTCTGTCAAACTTTTTGGCCGCAGGCCGACCACAGAACTCATCCTTCTCGTTCTCTGGGCCCTCATGGAAATCATGGTACTGGGAGTGCTCCATGAAGCAGGCAGCCTTGCCGGCACTGCCTATGGTCTCACCTGGGCCGCCGTGGCTGCTGCTTCTCTCATCGCCTTTACAGCCTACATGATGTACTATCGCATGGATGATAACACCGCCTACATTACCGGAGCCGTTCCTCTGCTGGTAGATGGGGCAGTGACCCTGATGATCGCCCTGCTGGGACGGTAGCGGGATCCGCACTCATTCATGCAGCTGCTCCACTGTCTGAGGACCCGCTGTTTTCCTGTATTTCACCTTCCGGCCCTCCACCCGAAAAGCCTGATGATGTAAATGATGGTCTTCAGGGACCCGCTTACATCATCAGGCTGTTTTTTACCTGCCAGCAGGTTTTAAAAGTTCTGATGCACCGGAAGGTCTTTTCATGATTCACTGATATGGCCGCCAGTCATGGTGAGGCTGTCGATGATTCCCCGTACATCCCGGAAGGTGCAGTCGGTCAGCTCCAGCCGGGAGCGGATCAGAGCAAAGAGGGGAAGATCCGTTTCCATATCTTTGAAGGTGGTCCGCAGGAATTTCAGGTTCTGGCAGTCTGTGGCGGACACCAAACCGTAGCTGCATTCCCGGATTACACTGTCCCTGAGGAGAATGCTGCTGCAGAACCGGGCTTCATACCCATAGGTTCCGCATCCGTACAGGTCCATATGATCCATGGTCATATGAATGACGCTATCCAGTTTCAGCACGGCGCCGTCACAGAATCCTTTTTGGAGTTTATGGCCCATCCGGAGATGGGACAGTTTCAGGTTTCGGCAGTTGACGAATTTCAGTACCGGCGTATAGGGGAATTCTGTAACAATTTCTGCAGTAATGGTCTCCGTATCCAATCCCCGGATGGTGAGATCCTTGAACCCGGCAATGTCCAGTGTGCAACCATCGCCCAGATACAGACCGGCAGGGGCCGAATCATAGTAGTCGAAGCAGTGAAGCAGCCGCTCTGAAAATTCTTTCTCCTGCCAGTTTGACAGATTGTATTCGCCCGGTGCCAGAACGATTTCCGTATTGTCCGCCAGTGATTCCATCATTTCGTCTACATTGTGGACCAGCACTGTTTTCTGGGCCCCCAGGGCCGCCGGAGTCATCGTCAGGACCAGCAGGATCCCTAAAAAGATACCCCTGATAAGCCTCATCCATTTGATTTTGCCAGGCTCTTTCATTACCAGACACCTCCTGTTTCTGGGAATCTCTTTACTGATTATGCCGCCGCAGCCCGACGTATGCACCGGCACGATCCTGCTGAGAATGCGGATTTCCCATGGGCTGCGGTTCCAGCATTTCTCGATCGTGACAGCATCCCCTCCCTGCGTTTGCGCCGCTTCTGCCGAAAGTCCCACCCCTGCTGACGGGATGGCGGTACAGAGAAGCAGGGGCAGGCCCTTCTTTGTCAAGGCGGAATGATTCTGTCTCATAGAAAACGCATCTTTCCTGTTTTCTGGGTATTCCGCAAGGATTCCGGCCTTACTTTTATTTTACTAAAAATGGACAGAAAAAAACCTGTACGAAAGTACAGGTTTGTAACATGAAATAGGAATTTTTCAGATTCAGTCCGCTCCCTCGGCCCGGAATCCGTCAAAGGCAAAAGGTTCAGGAAAGCTTCTCCAGCACCGCCCGGCAGCCCTTTTCTATATCCTCATAGGTTTTCTCAAAATTTCCCGTATACCAGGGGTCCGCCACATCCCTTGCTTCTCCCGCCCAGTCAAGAAGGCGGGAGATTTTTTTCTCCGGATCCCCCTGGGTGAGACGGGACAGGTCATCCAGGTTCTCCTCATCCATGGCGATCACATAGTCCGCCTCTTCATAATCCTTCCTGGTCATGAGAGACGCCCTTCTTTTCGTAAAGGGAATGTGGTGGGCGGCAAGGGTCCTTTGGGCAGGCGGATAGATATCATGGCCCACTTCCTCGGTGGTGGCGGCCATGGAAGAAATTTCAAACCTTCGGGTAAGCCCCCGTTGGCGCACCATGTCCTTCATTATCATTTCCGCCATGGGAGAACGGCAGATATTGCCGTGGCAGATGAAAAGGATATGGATTTTATCTTCATGGTTCTGCATTGTCATGGAATGTCTCCTTTCGGTGCTTTTATAATCGTTTCATTTCCTGTTTCATTCTTTCTCTGGAAATTATCCCGGCAAGAACGGTATTTTCCAGCAGGGCCCATTTTTCATCTTTGCTCAGATGATGCTGCCGGGAGAAAGTATAGATACTGTGCCTCGTATAGAGGATATCTGTGACTTCGCCAGGCTTCCATTCCCCTAAGGAGGAATGCATCCATTTCCCTTCACGAATCATCATATAGAAGAAAATCTTTCCCGGCGCGCTGTGCATGGATTGGAACAGAAGGATCAGGCCTTCCTGCCCGGTATAATCGGCGCGCCAGTCTTCGTAGGGCTTTTTGTCGTATTGACTGACTGCGGAAATGAGTTTTCCAAAGAAGCAGTTTTTCAATCTGGCCATTTTATATCCTCCGTCTGCTTATCTATTTCTATATGGAAGAAATCTTTCACAATCCGGTTCAGCTGTTCGGCTATTTCTGAAAATTCCTGGTTCAAATCCAGGGTTTTTATGGAAATTTGATTTCCGCTCATCTGATATATATGATCCGGGACAAGAGGTTCAGGCGAATATGATCAGCCACATTTATAATTGGGGAGTTCTGGGATCCGGCCTGTTTTCAAAATGGCGCTATTTTACTCACTGGGCCAACGCCTCGTTGGAAAAAGACATTGATTGGTTTATCCTTGTGCTGCATCAGCTGTACAAAAGCTCTGCTTCAAAGAATTTATAAGAGCTGTTTTTTAATGTCCTGGCGTATTCTTAAAAGAGGTAGAAAGAGTTCATCAGCCATTGCTGTACAGGTCTTCCAATGTATAGAGAATGACACTGGGTCTGGGAGTCACCTGATAGCCGCTGCGGGAAAAGAAGCCGTATCTATGGCAGTTCATTCCTGTCTGTTGGACCTGTCGGATTTCGGTCTGAATCATGGCATCAGTCACAGGGGTCTTCCGGAATTTGGCTTCATAGAAGATGTATCCTTTGTCGTCGTGGGTGACTACATCAAATTCTCCATTTCTATGCTCTTCAGGTAAATCATAGGAATAGGTGCCGATGGCATCAAAAATTTCTGGAAGCCGGCCTTTTCGATTCTGGCGGATGAGGAACTGGCGGCACAGGGTTTCAAACTGTTTCGGGACGAAGGTCTCAGAAAAGTCATGGGCAATGTACCGGTCCCAAAACGTATCCGGCGCCATAATCTGCCGCTGTGAACTGTAGGGAAACAGATATCGGTAATAGAAGCTGGACAGATTGTCGCTGATGAAATAGCTGGCTTTCTTTTTGTTATTTCTGTCATTAATGGGAGCTTCTTTTTTCACCAGTTCCATGAGTATCAGCCGTTTCAGCACTTCGGCCAGCGCTGAACTGCTGGTGATATGGGATTGGGACAGAATATCCTTAAAACGGTGAAAGCCCCGTGCTAGTGCTTCAAATGCTTCGTTTGCATTGATGAACCGGGACAGTTCTCCCAAAAGATACATTTGGACTTCATTTTCCAGCCGGGCATCGGGCTCCACCAGCAGGTTCATCACATTTTCGCGGACGCTTCGGGTGGAATCTATGAGACGGTTGTAATAAGGCACGCCGCCGAAAACACTGTAAAGCCGCACCTTGTCTGCCGGAGAGAAGTCCGGGTAAAAGGCAGCCGATTCGAAGTAATCCATGGGATGAATATGAAGGCTCAGGGTGACCCGGCCATATAACGGATTTTCTTCCAGCATCAGTGATTTCATGGTATCCACAAAGGAGCCGCAGAGAATCAGCTTCAACTGGGAACGCTCCCGATAGGAATCAATCAAAGACTGTAAAATGCTGTCCAAACCGGGCACTGTCTGACGCAGATAGGGGTATTCATCCAAAACCAGAACCTGCCTTGTGCGGCAGGCCTGCTGAAAAAGAAAATCAAGCAGCTTTTCCATGCCCGTAAAGGCCAGAGGCGGATACTGATAAACCTCAGAAATCAAGGCAGACAGACTTTGGACGTTATTCATCTCCGTTGTCCGCTTGCATTGATAATACAGCCCCTGGATCTTTGAGGTTTTCAGAAACTGCTTAATCAGCTCACTTTTACCGATTCGCCGCCGTCCGTAAATCAGCACTACTTCCTGATTCGGGGAGTCATACATCCGGCGAAGCCGTTCCATTTCCACTTCTCTTCCAATAAACATGGAGCTACCTCCTGCTTCCCATTTTAGTCATATGGATTTTACTAAAATCCTTTTGAGTAAAATTATACTACATCATGCATTGTCGATTCAATGACAGGACTCTTTTTGTATTGTATAGGATAATAATATATTTTATTAAAATTTGATGAGCACGCTTTTGCCGGTTTGAATGGATGAATTTTCACATTTTTTAGAGAATCATGATGCCGGTTTGCCACATTTTTCCTTGAAGCGGCTTTCTTTTTGTTAAATCACTCCATTGCCAACGGCTCTTTCTTTTGTTTTTCCATGGTATACTGGATTCAGCAAAAGAATTGATGATACTCTATGTAAAAATGAAAGAAAGGAAGAGAGCCGTGAAGACAGCCATTTATCATTCTCCTTTTGGAAATATGGAGCTTTCCTATGAGGAAGGCGGGGTGATTTCTCTTCGGATGGCGGAGGAGGGGACGAAGGGAGAGGCGCCCTTCGGGCTGGCGCTGACGGTGTTTCGGGAGCTGGATGAGTATTTCCAGGGCCGAAGGAAGACTTTTGACATCCCCTGCCGTACCCATGGCACCGCTTTTCAGGAGAAGGTGTGGGCGGCGCTCCGGGAGATTCCCTATGGGGAAACGAGGAGCTACAGGGACATCGCTGAGGCCATCGGCCATCCGAAAGCTTACCGCGCCGTAGGCATGGCCAACAATGCTAATCCCCTTTTCATTATTATTCCCTGTCACCGGGTTATCGGCGCCGACGGGTCCCTCACCGGCTACGGCGGCGGCCTTCCCATGAAGAAGGCACTCCTGATGCTGGAGAAGAAGCATAGCATTTCATAAATCAAAAAGGGCTGTGAAGAAATGCATGAATAACATGGATATCATTCTTCTCTCCGGTCATTTCAATGGTGGGAGGGGAGTGGAGAAATTTCAGGCCCCATGGTACATGCAGCATAGCGGCAGGAGATCTCCGGGCTCAGAGTCTCTCTGGCGCTCAAAACCCTTTGCTCTACGACCGACAGGCAGCTCCGCTCGAGATGACGATGAGGCGAGTGGCTTACTATCATTGAACCCATAAAGACATACCAAAAGGGCTGTGAAGAAATGATTTCCATTTTTTCACAGCCCTTTTTAATTTACAGTTCGCTGAAGAGGGGCATGAAAGCCATGAAGGCGGTGCATAGGAGGGTGATAAGGATCACCGTAAGAAGGGAGAGTACTGTACCGTATTGGATCTGGGCGGAGGCGGAGAGGCCGTAGCCTATGGGGATGGCCCTGGTGGAAATGGGGAGGATGTAGGCGCAGTTGGCGGCGGCGATGGTGCCCAGAATGTAGGGGATGGGATTCAGGGAGAGGGAGGAGGTTATGCCGATGACCACGGGAATGGAAATGGAGGCGGAGGCGGTGTTGCTGGAAATTTCCGACATGAAGCAGGCGAAGAGGCAGGCCATGGCCATCACCGGAAGGCCCGGGGAGAGGTGAAGGGCGGCGATGAGGAGGGAGAGCTCCTTGATGGCGCCGGTTTCAATGACCAGTTTCCCCAGAGCCAGACCGCTGGCAAAAAGGGCGATCATGCCCCACATGGCGTGGCTTTCAGCGTATTTCCAGGTGAGCATGGGATTTCCTTTTTCATCTTTCAGGAAGAACATGAGCATGCCCAGGAAGAGAAATACGTAGGCCGGCTTCATGGCAGGGAGGTATGGCGCAAAGAGGGGACGGAGGAAGGAGAGCAGGGTGGCGGCGGTGAAGAGAATGAGGCCTATGCGCTCGCCCCGTTTCATGGGACCGAAGGATTTATACATTGAGCGGAAATAGTCTTTCGTGCCGGGGAGGGATTTGACCGAACAGGGCAGGAAAAGAAGGAAAAGGAGGTTCATGAGGAAAATGAGGATGAGCACAGGCAGGAAACGGATGACCCAGTCGAAATACATGAATTCATGGCCTGTCAGTTTTTCCAGATAGGAAACGGCCACCAGGTTGGCGGAGGAGCCGATGGGGGAACCGAAGCCGCCGATGCCGCTGCCCCAGCCGATGGCAAGGAGGATAGGAATGGCGGTTTGACTGGTGCTGATATCCTTTTCTCCGGTGAAATGAAGCATGGCCACCGCAATGGGACAGAAAATAGCGGCTACCACCACGTTGGGAAGGAAAACGGAGAGCGCCGTGGAAGCCAGGAACCATACAAAGATCTGGCTCTTCATGGAGGTGCCTATGGAGCAGAGGGCTCTTACGGAAATCCGTTTGTCCAGTCCCGTGGTGGTCCAGGTCAGGCAGATGAGGTCGCTGCCCAGAAGGAGCACTGCAATCTCCGAGAAATACTGGCTGATCACATGATTCATGGGAATGAGGTTGAAAAGGGAATTCACGATAATAGGGATAAAGGCGGTGACGTAAATGGAAACGGGCCGGAATATCCACCACAGCGCCATCCAGAGGGCGCAGGAAAGGGCCAGGGCAGAAGACTGCTGGAAGGTGCCGGTAAGAAGAAAGGCAGCAGCGCCAAAGGCGATGGGGCCGCTGAATAGTGCAAGATTCTGTTTCATGGAAACACCTCTTTTATGGATATTAACAC
>ULYR01012770.1_pt1 | contig 13376 bp, 14 predicted proteins | sample 1962341 | NCBI WGS metagenome assembly ULYR01 (sample SAMEA4835868, study PRJEB28245) | human gut metagenome | biome: gut microbiome; material: fecal sample | place: Denmark | collected 2008 | reverse complement strand
TAAAATTTTTTACAAGATTTTTTTATTTACTTAAAATCTTTAAATAATTCGTTTTTATTAAATTTTATAGTAGTTGGTCTTCCATGTGGACAGGTAAACGGATTTTTCAATTTCAATAATCTTGTAATTAAATTATCTACCTCTTGTCTTGTTAAATCCATATGTGCCTTTACTGCAGCTTTGCAGGCAACTGTGGCAATAAATCTTTCTTCTACATCTTTACTTGTACTTCTCTCATTTGTAAGCATTTCATCTAATACATCTAAAAATATATTTCTACTACTTACTTTATATTCGATATCTGGAACTCCATTTATTTTAATAGAATTTTCTCCGAAAATCTCTATATCAAATCCTGTTTCTTTAAACAACTCTATATTTATTTTTACAAATTCCATTTCTTTATGTGACAAATTGAAAATTTCCGGCATAATCATTAATTGACTATTATTTTGAATATGATTTTTATAATTTTCTTTTATTTGTTCATATAATATTCTTTCATGTGCGGCATGTTGGTCAATTAAGAACATATCATCATCAATTTGAATAATAATATATGTTCTAAATAAAATCCCCACATATTGATATTCTATCTCTCTTTCATTTTCTCTATTAATTAATTCAACTTGTGCTTTTGTTTCAGTGCGATTTGTTAAAAATTCTAATTCATTTTCAATATATTTTTCTCTTTTTTGTTCTTCTTTCTCTTCTTTTTGAGTCTCACCTGAATTATCCAAGAATTCACTTTTAAGCATTGCACTTTTTATAGCATGATAAAATATTTTATAAAGTTTATCTTCATCTTTGAATCTAACTTCCATCTTAGTTGGATGAACATTTACATCATAGTAACTTGCTGGCATTTCCAAATTTAAAATGAAAAATCCATATTTTCCTATACCTGTTGCTCCTTTAAATGCTTGGTCAGCACTATTGGTCAACATCTGATTTTTAATATTTCTATTATTCAAAAATAAAATTTGACATTTTCTATTATCTCTAGCAATAGTTGTATTTCCAATCACACCTGTAACTTTAATATTATCACTTTCATAATTAACATCAAGTAAGTTCTTCTCAATTTCTTTTCCATACAATAAATAAATAATATCTCTAATATTTCCGCTTCCATTTGTTTGAAAAACAGTCTTACCATCATTTATCAATTTGAAAGCAACATTAATTTCGGATAAAGCTGCTTTTTGAACCCAATCTTTTATATATTTAAATTCAGTAGCATCATTTTTCAAAAATTTATATCTTACAGGAGTATTAAAAAATAAATTCTCAACCATAATTGTAGTACCAACTGGCACTCCAACTTCTTCAACACTTACAATCTCTCCAGCTTCTGCAATAACCTTAGTTCCATTTTCATCCTTAGTCTTAGTCATCATAGTAAGTGTAGAAATTGAAGAAATACTAGCTAAAGCCTCACCTCTGAACCCCATAGAATATGTATTTTCCAAATCCTCAACTTTTCTAATCTTACTAGTAGCATGTCTTTCAAGTGATAAAGGAATATCATCAGCAGAAATTCCTTTACCATTATCCACTATTTTAATTAAAGACTTTCCACCATTTCTAATTTCAATTATTATATTAGTTGCACCAGCATCTATTGAGTTTTCTACTAGCTCTTTTACTACATTAGCAGGTCTTTCAATTACTTCGCCTGCTGCAATTTTATTAATTGTTAAATCATCTAATAATACAATGTTACCCATTTTTTCCTCCTTGCTAATTTGGGGTCGGTCCTTTTTTTAGCAATTTTCTACTACAAATTTTGCCACTTCTTCTATATTATCCTTTTTCTTATATTCCTCTTTTTCTTTGTCTGTTAATTCTGCCAAATATTTATTAAATTCTGGTATGATACTTATCGAATCAAGTGGATATCCTCTATTTATCTTTTCACATGGCTTATCCACAAAATAAAAATGATCTTTTGTCCATGAAAATTGTGCTGTTCCTTTATCACTACAAACTACCATTCCATAAACCCATTTTGCTTTCAAGTTTCCCCCATTTTCTTTGACCAATTTAGTATAATGTTCTATCATTTCTTCATCATTTAATTCTTTTCCATTTACTCTACGTACATAAGTTCCTGGTTGTTTCTCTTCTGGCAAATCCTCTATAAATAAATTGTTGTCCATTCCGATTGTAGGAATTTTAGTTGCATCATAATATGTTTTTGCCTTTATATATGCATTTTCTATTGCATTTTTTCCGCTCTCTACAATAGTCAATTTTACATCTAAGTCCTTTAATGTAATTAGCTCTATTCCTTTTTGCTCTAAAGCCTCTTTGTATTTGTTTACTTTTGCTGGATTTGTTGTTGCAAATAATACTTTCATTTTCTACGCTTCCTTTATATTTTTTAATTTTTCATTTAATTTTCTATACACATTTTCTGCTACCCATTTTTCAGTAACAACTTTTTCTACATCTTCTATATTTACCCATCTAACTCCGCTGTTTTCATCTTCTTTTATTTTTAAGTCTTCATTTTCATCTACTTCTAATAGATATGTTAAATTTAAATGTACATGTGAAGATACATATTTTCCTCTTTTTACATGACCATCAACACATATAATTTCTAAAGAAAAAATATTATTATCAAGTATTTTTACATTTTTAATTCCTGTTTCTTCTTTTAATTCACGTATTGCAGTTTGTAATAAATCTGATTCTCCATCTGCATGTCCACCTGTCCATGACCATGATTTGTAAATATTGTGATATATCATTAACACTTTTGTTCTTTCTTTATTTACTACCCATGATGATGCCGTAAAATGCCCAAACTCATTGTTTCTAGTTAATACATCATCAAAAGTATTTATGTATTTTAACATAGTTTCTTTATCTTTTGCTTCTTGCTCATTGTATGGTTTATATTTTTCTATTTGTTCTTTTAAGTTCATTTAATTACTCCTTGTTATTTTCTTTATACCATTTTGCAAATACTTCCATTGAACTAACTGATTTATATTTTTTTCTGTTGTTTCTTTCGCTCTCCGTCATTTCTGCTAATGTTTTATCATATCCAGCTGGTTTGTATATATACCATAGATCTGACCATTTTTCTGATGAATCTTTTCCTAAGATTTTTTCTGCTAAAACTCCTTCATGACTTCCCATAAATTGCTGAAGCTCTTTTCCATCATAATATGATAAACATTCAGTAAATCTACATGCTCTATTTTCTTTGCCTTCCATCAATTTCAATATTCCTTCTATTCCTATTGTGTCTAATGCAAAATTCACAAATGCTCTTGGAAATCCATTTAGCTCGTCTATCCAAAATCCACTGTCTAATGATATACATGGCTTGTTTACCAATTTGTATGCTTCCATAACTTTATATTTTGATATGTATTTTATATCATCACTTCTTGGTTCTTCTAAATCATATTCAAATACTTTAAAGTCTATTTCTTGTAATTGCTTTTTCGCTGTTGCTATTTTTCCTTTATTGTGTGTTACAAATATTATTTCATTCATTTAAAGTTCCTCCTTTATACAACTAAATCTTCTTCATTTATTAACGGAATAATATCTATTCCTGGTTCCTCATACGGATGAACTTCTCTTAATTTTTTCAATACTCTTTTAACTATATCTATATCACATACTGCTTCTAATTTTTCTTCTTCTACAACCTCTAATTTATTCTTTTCTCCAATGTATGGATTTGCTCTACCAGAAGGTATAAAAGTTCCAATGCATTTAGTACTCATCGTGCAATATGTATAATTTCCTATAATCCCTGCTCCTTCACTGCATATAGCATTTCTAACTTCTTCAACATTCTCAACAGGGACAGTTACAATAATTTTTACCTTTTTAACATCAATATTCATATTTTTTATTCCTCTACTTTCTCATCAAATAATTTAACAAGATGAATTATTTTAGCTGTAGCACTGAGCAACACTCTACATTACTTGTGAAAGGGAACATATCAACCGGTACAATTGTTTTAATATCATACTGTTCCTCAAACATTGCCAAGTCTCTAATTAAGGTAGCTGGATTACAACTAATATAAACAATTTTCTTAGGCTTAATTTTCAAAACATTATTAATACTGTTTCTATCTAATCCTTTTCTTGGTGGATCAAACATAACTACATCTGCTGTAATTCCTTTATTATTAATCAAATCATCTAAAACTATTTCTACATCTCCAGCATAAAATTCTGTATTTTCTACATTATTATTTTTTGCATTTTCCTTTGCAGCTTCCACTGCTTCTTTCACAATTTCAATTCCATATACCTTTTTAGCATATTTTGACATAAATAACGTAATTGTTCCTATACCACAGTATAAATCAAATACTGTATCTTGTTTTGAAATTTGTGCCATTTCTACACCTAAATTATATAATTTCTCTGCTTGTACAGGATTAACTTGATAAAATGATAGTGGTGAAATTTTAAATTTATATTCTCCTAGAATATCCTCAATATAGCCATCTCCATATAAATTAATATTTTCTTGCCCTAATATTACATTCGTATTTTTCATATTAATATTTTTAACAATTGATTTTATTTCAGGAAACTTCTTTTTTAATTCCTCTACTAACACATTTTCTTTTGGAATTTCTTTTTCATTTATAACTAATATACACATTATTTGATTTGTTTTCATTCCGACTTTAATTACAATATGTCTAAATAGCCCTTTTCCTGTTTTTTCATTATAAACACTAATTTGATTTTCTTTTATAAATTGTAATACAAATTTAGCAATTTCTTCTGACTTTGGATTTTGTATTAAGCATTTTTCAATTGGTATAACTTCATGTGTTCTTTCCGCAAATACTCCAATTATAGGCTCTCCATCTTTATTGATTCCAATTGGATATTGTGCTTTATTTCTATAATGAATTGGATTTTCCATGCCTATTGTTGATTGTACTTCTATTTTATTTTTTAAAGTCTTATTTACTAAGCTCTGAACTGCATTTTGTTTCATTTTTAATGTCTCTTCATATTTTATATGTCTCAAATTGCATCCACCACATCTTTTATATGTTGCACAATCTGCATCTTGCCTTGCCTCTGATTTTTCTAGTATCTCTAAAATTTTTCCAAATGCATGTGAACTTAATACTTTTACTATTAGTATTTTTACTTTTTCTCCTTTTATTGCTCCTGGAATGAATATTGTAAATCCATCTATTTTTGCAATTCCTTCTCCTTCAAATCCATTATCTATAATTTCAACTATATATTCTTGATTTTTTTGAATATTCATTTTTCTCTCCTTCAAGCTTTGTTTTTAGCTTTTTTACTGCATATATATTATCATAAATATATGACTTTTTCAATTAATTTTTTAATAACACATAAAAAATAACAATAAAGTGAATGTTTTATTATATACATCCACTTTATTGTTTTACTAAACTTTTTTTATTTTCTTTTTCTAATTGTTTTAAACTTTTTTTAGGTGTTGGTAAATCTTCTGGCATAGTTCCACCATTTTTTGCAATTACTTCTCTAATATTTTTTCCAATATTATAATGAGTATTATTTGCTTCTTTTTCTGTTGAAATATTATCTCTTTTTAGCTTTGATTCAGTTTGCGTAATACGGAATAAATTAGCTGCAAGTTCTTCACTTCCCATATTGTCTAAAATATCTTCTCTATATCTTAACCCTTTTCTTTTAGCAATATCATCAGCAGTTTCTCCATTGTATAATCCTTTATATCCAGAATTATGGAATTTATCAAAATTTTTAACTCCTGCATTTTTAGCAGCTTGATTAAGTGAATAATTTCCTTTTCTTGTTAAGTTTCTTTGATAAAATCTTTTTTCATCTTCTGTTAATAAACTATATTCTTTTTCACTAATCTCTTGTTTTCTGGTTTGTATAGCAAAATATGTTTGAGCAAGTGCAATAACTTCTTTTCTTGAATCTCCATTTTGTGCTATTAAATAGCAAGCATAACGAGTTAATTTATAATCTTTTTGCATCCTTTCTGCTCCAGAACCTATTTGTACCATTTTGTCGGCGCCGACAAAATGGTCTAAAGCATTGATATCACTATTTTCACACGCTTTCATTGCTCTTCTAACTACACCTTCAAACTTTCTCCATTCTTTGTAATCTAAAACTAGTTGCAACTCTCTAGCATACCAATATTCAATTCCATTTTCATCCATATGTTTGATATCTTCAAAACTTTTATTGCTATATTCTTTAATCTTTTCTGATTTATTCATTCAAACCAACTCCTATTTTTGTTTTGCACCATTATATCAAACATTTGTTTTGCAGTCAAGTAATTTTATGAATCTTTTAAATTTTATACCCAAAATATTGACATAAAGCCGAAAAAAATAAGGTTTTCTAATATTTCGATTTCTCAAAAACTAGAAAACCTTACTTGGTGCCGTTGGCTTAGTTATCTACAACTTTTTTGGCTCTCATAACGATTGATACAAATATCAATCAATTTATTAAAGTATATCATATTTTTTATAAATTGCAATAGTAGAATTAAAAATAAAAAAGAAACCTCTTTCGAGGAAAAGAAAATTGCATTTCTTTTTTTAGGCTCATACTATGATTACATATATGTATCCATTGAATGAACCTGATTTGCAACTTATTAATTGTGTATCTCCTGCAACCATTGTAACTGTTTCTGTACTGTCATCTACTAATGTAACTACTATCTCATAGCCTGCACTTTGAATTTCCAAAGGATTAGCAATTGCCTTGCTCTTATCACAATATCCATTTCCAGAACATAGAGCTCCATATCCAGTTGCTGAAATTGTATACTTTCCTCTAGCCTCTCCCCACCAACAACTAGATGTCCTGCTAACATAAGGTGATTCAGTTTCAGAAGTTTCTTCTGATTCTGTTTCTAAAGATGAGTTGACAATTACATACAAGTAGCCATTGAAAGAACCTGAATCGCAACTGATTAATTTGGTGTCTCCTGCAACCATTGTAACTGTTTCTGTATTGTCATCCGCTAATGTGACTACTATCTCATAGCCTGCACTTTGAATTTCCAGAGGATTAGCAATTGCCTTACTCTTATCACAGTATCCATTTCCAGAGCAGAGAGTTCCATATCCAGTAGCTGAAACTGTATACTTTCCTCTAGCCTCTCCCCACCAACAACTAGAACTTACATTAACAAATGGTTTTTCAGATGTTGATGAAGAATGCCGATAAATCGTTGAACCACAACCAGTTAACAGCATTAGTGTCATAGTCAAAAATAAAGTTGCAATTTTTTTCATGTTGTCCTCCTGTCATTGAGTCTTGTCTGGGAAATTTCCCAAACACCTAAAACATCAATAGTACATTTATTATATTTCGCTGTACTTACGAATATTTATTTTATTATATAACATTTTACATAAAATTGCAAGCTTATGCACTGATAGAATGCATAAAAGCAAATGATTCTATAGTCATTCGCTTTTAACAATATTTATGCATAAATCAATTCGCTAAAAACAATTTCTTCTGCTTGGGCTTTAATAGAGTTCATTGTGCCTACCCAGTAGAGCATATCTGTATTTTTCATTTCTTCTGTTAAATCACTTTTAGCTTTTAAATCACTAATAATCTGTTGCACTCTATTATCTGCTGTTTCTTGTATTTCTTTAAGATGTGTATTTAGTGTTCCTTCCATTAGCATTATGGTATAATCAGCTTTTTTGTGCTCTTTCAAATATTTCAATCTCATTCTTCCATATTTATTTAAAACAATTTTTTCTTGTTTAGGTATTGCTAGGTTTGATATATAATAGTTTCCTTCTAAATGATATTCAATACCTGTTCTTTCATCAATTTTTGTTTTTGGTAATTCATTATTCATAGCTCTTTTCCTCCTTTTAAAATCTAGTATCATTATTTTTCTTTTTATTCTTGTTTTGCTTGTTTTCGTCTGGTATAGTTACTCTTCTAGCAATATTATTTGCAATTTCATTGTCGTTGTCATCAAATATTCCATTTTTATATAGGTCATCACTAACAATTTTATAATTATTATCTTTGTCATAGCAAATCCTTTTATGAAAATGACTCATAATACTATGCCAAAAACCTTTGAATTTCTGCAATTGCTCTTTTAAACTTTCTTTTTCAGTTCGTAATTTATCTATAATCTTATCTTTAGTAGACAATTCCTTTTTTAGATAGTGTATTTCTTCATCTTTTTGCTCTAATTGATATTTTAGAGAAGAAACTTCTTGTCTTGTTTCAAAAGCATAATGCTCAAAATCTTTAATTGCTAAATTTAGGTCATTTACACTTTTAACTGCTCCAGTTGTATCTTTTATCTCTTCGGTTAGTTTTTTAATTTCTTGGACATTCTCGTTTGAAATAACCATATTATTTTTATTAAGTTTAGATGGCTTTAATTCATTTAATATATCGCTTACTTTTTCAGTAGCATTATTAAGATTATTTGCCTTATTAGTTGCTTGTGATAATCTTTTAGAGTTTTGCTCACGTTGTTTCTTCATTTCTCTATAATTTGTCATATCATTTACATTTATATCTTGATTTCTTCCTAATTGCTTTTGTTTTAAGATAGCACTTTTTTCATAAACTCTATTATATGACCTAATACAACAATTTCTCATTTCATCTTGTATTTGTTGTAAAGACTCTTTTGTAAATACTTTTGACTTTGCAGGTTGCTTATTCATACCTTTCTTATAACCATCTTTTACAGGAACACCAACTAAATGTAAATGTGGAGATAGTTCATCAAAATGTATTACTGCATTTGCAACTTTAAATTCTGGTACAATTCTCATTAAGTCTAATACTTGCTCTTTGTAAACATATCTCATATTCATTCTATAATCTAAATTTTTATTATTCCAAAATTCCATATCTCCAAGTTCAATTATTAGTTCACAAGCCAAATCTTTTTGTTTATCTTGTGATATATGCTTAAAATAGTTATCAATCTTTCTATCTTCACGAGTTTGCTTATTGTTATATTCTAGTCTTGCTTCTTCAAATTCTTGTAAATATAGTTCTTGAACATCTTGATATAAGTTATCTGTTCCATATAAAATATAAATATTATCTTTATTATTATCATAATCTCTTAAATTGTGTTTATTCACTTTCGATAGCTGTGTTGCGTTTTGTATTCCATTGTTTGCAAATGATGTTTCTCCAGATGAATTGTTTTTTGCAACTTTTTTAGCTTTAGTAGTTTTGTTTTTATCACTACCTAAGTGAATAGAATATGCTAATTCTTCGCTCATCTTTTTCCTCCTTTAGAATTTACTTCGTAGCATAGGAATTTGACTTTAGTCAATATTCCTAACCCCCTATGAGTTTCGTCATGCTAACAAAACTCGGGGGCTCTGCGAGGCAATAAATTTTCTCCCATTGGGATAAAATTTATCAAATTAACTATCGCCACTTTCATTTTTGTTATCACAAAAACAAAACGTGCCACGTTAATTTGTTTCTTCTGTATCTTCTTCGCAGAACTTTACTGGCTTAACACCTACTGAAATAGGAGTAGGTTCTTTTGTATAAATTACACTATCATTGCTTTCATCTGGTATATAATCAAATGCACTATCAATCTCTTTCATTTGAAATTTATCTTCCTCATTAATATAAAGTATTCCAAATTCATACGTTTCCATTTTTCCCTCTGGATCTAGTTTATAATAATCTTTTAATGGAAATACTCTAACAATAGCAGAGTTATCTTCAGCAAAATTGAAATAAAATACTTGTTTATCTACATAGTATGTTGCCTCTGTGTAATGGACATCATAGTATTGTCTTAATCTCATAATTATTTCTCCAACTTCATCCTCTGGCAGATAATTACTAAATCTCACACTACCGAGCACATTACCTAATATCATAGGCTTTATAGTATCTATATAGCCATTATCATATAATTCTTGACAAGGTTTGCAAATTGATTCTCTAAAATTTATTTGTGTTACAACTACTTCGTTACCAACTAAAGTAAGTTCTATGTCATCAACATATTTCATTATAAGTTCTGCTTGTTCTTGTCTGGTATAGTCTTTCCAAGTTTTAGTTCTAGCTTTATATTCTTGTTCTAACTTAACCTTGTTAATGAAATCAATATCTCTTTTTAGTAATATGTCTTTTGGTGTGAATTTTAGTTCTTCGGTGCAATCAGTTGTTTCTAGTTTATTTTGTAATTCCTCAATAGCATTTTCAACTGTTTTCTTTTCTTCGTTATATTCCTTTAGTTCAAATACTCCATTGATATAGGCTTTCTTTATTCTTTCAAGTTTATTGTTTTGTTCTTTTATTTCTTTTTCTAATTGCTCTTTAGGCTCATCAAATTTTTGCTTTATCATAGGCAAGAAGAATTGATTTACAACAAAGTCATATTCCACTAGCTCACTAATAAATTGATTAAAATAATCATTTATAACTTTCTCTTTAAATTCAATTTTACAGTCATTACAATAATAATAAAAATAAGTGTTTCCATTTTTCTTTGTAGTTGCCTTTCCACCTAAAACTCTGCCACATTTAGGACATTTTAGTTTCTGCAAATATAAATAAGTTAGAGTTCTCTGGTAGCTCCTAGAATTTTTCTTTTTCTGCACTTGACAATCTTCCCACATTTCTTTTGAGACTATTGGCTCAACAACATCTTCATAGTAAGTAGGGTGTTTAGTTCTTTTTCCGTGAACAAAATCTCCCTTATATATTTCATTTTCAAGAATAGTTTATATAGTTGAGTCTCGCCAATTATCTTTTCCTAATACTTTTTCTTCATTGAACAAATTGCTTATCTTCTGATAAGAATAGCCGTTATAATATAAGTCAAATATTCTAACTACAATATCTTTTGTAGAATAATCAATTACAAGTCTTTTCTCTTCGTGCTTATAGCCTAATGGTGCAACGTGAGGGATATGACCTGACTTTATTGCTCCTGCTAGTCCTACTTTTGTTCTTTCGCTAGTTCTTTCTATTTCATTTTGACTTACACTCATTAAAAGTCTTGAAATCATTTTGCCATTTGCAGTTGTAGTATTTATTTCATCATTTGCACAATCAAGATAAGCATTATTTTCATCTAAAAAAGTTATTAGTTTTTCCCAGTCACATATACTTCTGGTTATTCTATCTAGTTTTAGAGCAACAAGAGTATTTATCTTTTTAGCTTTAATATCACTTTTTAATCTTTCAAACTCTGGTCTATAATTACCAGTTTTAGCACTTATTCCAGCATCTTCGTAATAATCTACTATCTCATAACCCTTAAATTTACAAAAAGTTTCTAATCTTTCTCTTTGTTCTGGAAGACTAAATCCCTCGCGAGCTTGGTCTTCGGTTGACACTCTCAAATACAACCCACATTTTTTCTTTTCTTCGTTCAATTTTCAAACCTCCTTATAAAACAAAAAGAGACATCAAAGTACACGAGTACTACTGACATCTCTTAAATCCATTTATCATAAACTAAAATATAATAATGCAATATAATTTTTTCAAAGTACTCATAATCGTATAGCTTTTGCCGGACAGCTATACATAATTTATTGCCTATATTATATCACGATTTAAAGAAATGTCAAATATTTACAATTATATGTTTTTCAAATATTCTTCTAACTCTGATAATTTAATCTTCTTGGTTAAGTTAGAAATATAAACATCATTGGAATAATTAAAAACTAAAAAAGTAATGTTTTTAATTATCACTCTATGTGGCTCAATATATGTAAGATTAGTTTTTTCTAACTTTCTAATGCTACCATTTACAAAAATAGGAGTAACTTTAGAAAACTCACATATAAATTCTAGTCTTTGTTTTAGACATTCTTCAAATTCTAGTTCCTGCTTAATTATCTTCATTTTAAACACCATCCTTTCGTTTGGATGATTTTTATATTGTTTTTAAGCAACAAAAAAATCAACCAGATTTATTTACTGATTGATTTTCGTATCTATCTGTTCAGTTTAGTTCGAACAGATACGTCGTTGGTGCGGATGAAGGGACTTGAACCCCCACGTCGTTGACACTGGTTCCTAAGGTCTTTCAAGCACTTTTTATATTTTCCTTTATTTTTTTATTATTTCCTGTAACCTGCTATTTAAAGCCATTTTAAACTATCCTCATATAACAACATTTTTATATTTTTTTATACTTTTTTAATGCTGTTGCATTAATTATTGCATTAATTTAATATACTATTTACAATCTTAATTCTGCACTTATTATACACTTTCTCAAACGTTTTTGCAAACAATTTTACAATGATCCTTTCTTTCCAATTTAATTCTTTTATTATTTCATCCTCTACTACATTCATACTACATTTCTCCTTTCGATGATGTAGTAATATAGTAGAGTCTATCCACTATGGTGGATATTTTACAAAAGTGCCAATTTCATATATAAAAAAAATAAAATAGTACTTTTAAGGTACTATTCTATATAATTCTTTTATATCTACATTTAATGCTTGTGCTATTATTATTGCATTACTTAAAGACGGTTCTTTTTCATTTCGTTCTATATAATTCAAATGTGAGCTAGATATGCCTGTTGCTTTTGACAATTTTTCTAGACTATATCCGCTTTTTAACTCTGATCTCTTTCAATAATATTTCTATTCTCATTTTTCCACCTTTTGCTTTAGTATGCTCTACTTTCTCTTATAGCATACATTTTATCCACTATGGTGGAAATGTAATATTTTCTAATAAAAAAGAGAAGTGCAAAGACTTCCCTTTTGTCCAGACATCTTTTCTTATGCTCTTATTATAGCATATTTAATTTGAATTGTTTGTCGAAGTTTGACATTTCAATATAAAAAAAGAACTAGTTTGTGGCTAGTTCTTTACATATAATCATCAGCAATTTTAGATATACACTTTTTATTTTCTGAATTAACTTTATATCTGTTTTTTAAATCATATTTACCCAAATTGTCATTATATCCATCTATGCCTAAATGATATAAATCTACTAAATATAAATAAAATTCCTCTGTATTTATATCATAATGAACATAAATCCTTACTCCATCTAAAGTTTTATCAGATTTTTTATGTTTGGGCTTAAATTTCATTAAACTCGGAATTTTATTTATATTTAAACTTTCCTTTATAATATCTTCTAACCTTTCTTCTTTTGCTCTATTTTCTCTTTCATTACTTAATAATATAAATTTATCTTCTATACTTGCCTTGCCAAAATAAAGGTCATCAAATATTTCTTTTATTTCTTTATATATTTTTTTCTCATAACTTTTAACACAATTGGTAAATAATTTTTCCTCAAAATTTATTGAATGTAAAGCCCCATTAATATTTAATCCATTTATATTAATTTCTTCTTTA
>ULYR01068273.1_pt1 | contig 13477 bp, 11 predicted proteins | sample 1962341 | NCBI WGS metagenome assembly ULYR01 (sample SAMEA4835868, study PRJEB28245) | human gut metagenome | biome: gut microbiome; material: fecal sample | place: Denmark | collected 2008 | reverse complement strand
GAAACGTTGGTGCAATAACTCGTTGTAGCGATAAATGCCGATAGTGCTGTATCGGTACCAAGCGTAGAGCACGAATCGGTACCCTTTTATCTCAAATCATTAGGATTTGGGATAAAAACTTGAGCGATATTTTTGATGTATATATACTAGCATCGCGGATACGCTTACAATCTTTTTTGCTTTTAAGTAAAAAGTGGCAATCAGACGTGGGGCAGCTCAACGATGAAACTCGTGCCTCTGCCTTTTTCCGAGTGTACGGCGATGTTGCCTTCGTGCAGCTTCACAATCTTATGGGCGAGCGTCATGCCGATGCCGTGACCCTCTACGGCGTTCTCTTTCGCTCCGCGATAGAACAAGGTGAAGAGCTGCTGTTTGTCTTCTGCCGACATGCCGCAGCCGTTGTCCGACATACGCACTATGCTCCAGCGGTTGTGGAACGAAATCTGCACGATTGAGGAGTGGTTGGCAGAGTACTTGCAGTTGTTTTCTATGAGATTGGCGAAGGCAATGTTGAGCAGATAGGGGTTGCCGTGCGTGGTTATGAGTCGGTCGTCGTCCTCCTCCTCGTTAGAGAAGAGCAGTTCGATGGAGTAGTCGGGGTGCGCACGCAGAATGAGTTCGCGCACGTCGAGCAGCAGTTCGTCGAGGCGTACCTCGTGCATGCTAATCTTCTCCTTGCAGTAGTCGGCCTTTGCCAGATTGAGCAAGCCGTCGATGAGTCGGGTCATGCGCTTTGCGTCCTGCAGGATGTTCTGCATGGCGTGTCTGTACTGCTCGTTGGTGCGGTCTTTCTGCAGCGACACATCCAGTTCGGCGGTGAGGGCGGCAAGCGGAGTGTGCAGCTCGTGCGACACGTTGCTGACAAACTGCTTCTGCGACTCGAACGAAACCTCAAGTCGGTTGAGCAGCGCATTGAACGCAATGCAGAGTTCGCCCAACTCGTCCTTCTCGTTCTTCACCGGCAAGCGGCGGTCGATGTGCGAGGCGGTGATAGTTTCAGCCTCGTTCACAATGTTCTGTATCGGTTTCAGCGCAAGGCGTGCGAGGAAGTAGCCCGCAACGAAGAGCAGCGTGAGGCCTATTATGAAGAGAATGATAAGCGTGTTCTGCAGGCCCGATAGATTGGCATGGCCGTAGCCGTCGTAGGCGGCGGCGGTCACGATATATTCTTTTCCTTTGTAGAGGTACACCATGCCTATGCCCTGATACTTGCCTATGCTGAACTCTATCTCTCGCTGTCTGAGTATCTCGTTTATCATCTGCTGCGTCTCCTTCACTATGTCGTTGTGTATGGCATCGTGGTAGAGCATGTGGAAGTCGGTGGTGTATACAGCCACCTCCACCTCGTTGATGAACTTGCGGTTGTTCAGATACACCGACTGCATGGTCTGTGCATCCACTTGTCCGGCAAGGAACAGATTAGCCTTCGTTATGCCCTCGCTCTTGAGGTCGCGGAAGAAAGTCTGCGCGCGGGTGTGCTCGCTGAGCAGGTATATGAGAACCGTGCACAGCAGGAAGATGGTAGCTGTGACACAGGTATATTTCAGAGTGAGGGTTGTACGTATTTTCATTATAGTCTGCTTGTTAGTATGAAGCCCACACCGGGCTTGGTGTGTATCAGTTTCACGTCGAAGTTCTTGTCCATCTTCTTGCGCAGATAGTTGATGTATACGTCGATGAAGTTGGTGCCGGTGTCGAAATGCGTGCTCCACACCTTCTCGGCTATCTCTATGCGGCTCACCACCTTCTCGGCGTTCTCCACGAGATACACCAGCAGGTTGTACTCCTTCGGCGAGAGCTTTATCGGCGTGTTGCCGCGCGTCACCTCCTGTCGCTCAAGGTCTATCTTCAGGTCGGCGTAAGCAATCTGCTTCGGCGCTTCGGTGCCGCTCACGGCGCGCCTCTTGAGTAGCACGCGCACCCTTGCGAGCAGTTCGCGGAAGTCGAACGGCTTCACCATATAGTCGTCTGCGCCCACGTCGAAGCCTTCGAGCTTGTCGTCTGCAGTGCCCAGCGCCGTGAGCATCAGTATGGGTATCTGCTCGTCGTGCTGGCGTATCTGTTGGCACACCTCGAAGCCATTCAACTTCGGCAGTATGATGTCGGAGATGACGAGATGGAAGGCGTTGTTCTGAAAGAGGCGCAGCCCCATCTCGCCGTCGTACGCCACCATTATCTGATAGCCGTTTTCCTCCAAACCTATCTTCAGAAGGTCGTCCACACGCTTTTCGTCCTCTATAACTAATATGCTGATCATAGTTGTTCTGGTTTGTGATTTACACTTTTCGACACATGAAACTGCTGCAAAGTTACACTTTTCGCATACAAAACTGCTGAATTGCAGCTATAATTAGCAAGAATTAATGTAGACTGTGTTAGTATGGTAGGAAAGTTAATTAACTCTCCTAATTGGTCAGAAACTGTAGCACAGGCGTGCGCTGAGCACAGTGAAGCTACCTGCCTTGTTGTTGATGTATTGGAACGAGGGCTGCAGAGCGATGTGTCGGTTCAGTTGGCGGCGGTATGTCAGTTCAACGGAGCACTCTGTGCCCTGCTTGAATCGGGCGCATTGAACGGTTGCGCCGCACAGGTTGAGGCTGTCTGTGTATGCGCAGCCCGCCTCGGCGTATCTGTAGCAGGCACTTTGGTGACAGGTGTTCTCAGAGTATTGCGCCATGCACGTCACGCTGCGCTCGGCTGACGACCATACCGGCTGTTCGCCGTACACCCACCATGCGCAGGTAGTCTTGCGCAGCGCCTTGTCGGCAGACACCATCTCGCCATCCTCCTGCACAGGATATTGCCGCGAGTGTACAGCTACGCCAGCGAAGTAGTGCGCACCGCGGTTGGCATACTCCAGTTGCGAGATGTTGAACACTCCGTCTCGCTTCGGGTGCACCACGAACGGGTTGTCCTTGCGCTTCCATCCGTTGTAGCCTGCGCCGTTGTACAGACTGTTCTTGAAAAGCCAGTTGCCCTTCGACACATCGAAATAGACGGTAAGCCCCGAGAGCGGATAGTTGGCTATGGGATAGCTTGCGGCGATGGTGGGGAAGATGCCGCACGAACTGTTGGTGAATAGCGACGTTACGTCGGACGTGAAGAAGTCCTCGTTCACGTTCCTCACGCCTACGAACAGATGCGCCGCCTGCCACTCGTGCATGTAGCCCAGTACGGCGAGGGTGGCAACGCGGTTGTCCTCCTCTATGTTCGAGAATGTCTGCCAGTCGTCGGCTATTCTATCGTTGGTCTTAGCGATGTGTAGAATTGAGGCCTCAATGGTGCCCTTGCCGTCGAAGAGCTGTATGTCCATGTTCAGGCGCAGCAGGTTCACCCAGTTGGTCTTGCGCTTCATGTCCCACTGCCATTCTGCGGTGTATTCGCCCGAAAAGGTTTGTGCAGCGCAAAGGCAGGGGAAGAAGCTGCTTATAATAATAAGAATACGTTTCATTTCTGATGTTTTGTGTTTTGCACACCCTCCTCCTATTATAGCCAGCGCTTGAACACGTGGATGTACAGCGTCTTGAGCCACTGCGTGAGCACGCAGTAGGCGAGCAATATGCCGACGAGCCACGGGAAGTAAGACAATGGGAGCGGCGTGAGACCAATCGAACTGCCGAACGGTGTGAACGGTATGCAGATGCCCACAGCCATGATAGAGAACGTCATTAGCATTACGGGCCACGAAGCCGAACTCTGCACGAACGGCACCTTGCGTGTGCGTATCATGTGTACGATGAGTGTCTGCGAGAGCAAGCCCTCTACGAACCAGCCCGACTGGAACAGCGACTCCATGTCCGGACCCTGACACTTGAACACCCACCACATCACCAGATAAGTAGCGATGTCGAATATCGAACTGATCGGACCAATCCATATCATGAAGCGGCTCAAGTCGCCCGAATCCCAGATGCGCGGACGGCGCAGATACTCGCTGTCCATGCGGTCGAACGGAATGGTGGTCTGCGAGATGTCGTAGAGCAGGTTCTGTATGAGCAGATGGATAGGCAGCATGGGCAGGAAGGGCAGGAAGGCGCTCGCTGCCAACACGCTGAACATATTGCCGAAGTTGGAGCTGGCGGTCATCTTCACGTACTTCACAATGTTGCCGAACGTCTTGCGACCTTCGAGCACACCGTTCTCCAGCACCATCAGGTCTTTCTCCAACAGGATGATGTCGGCACTCTCCTTTGCTATGTCCACAGCCGAGTCTACCGATATGCCGATGTCCGACTCGCGCAGTGCTGCAGCGTCGTTGATGCCGTCGCCGAGGAAGCCCACTGTGTTCTGGTTCTTCTGCAAGAGCTGTATGATTTCAGCCTTCTGCATCGGTGTCAGCTTAGAGAAGATGCTGCACTTCTCCACCATTTGCGTCTTCGCCTCCTGGCTCATCACCTCCAGTTCGGGTCCGGTCGTGGCGTTAGCCGTGTCGATGCCCACCTGTCGCGCTATCGACTTCACCACAGCGTCGTTGTCGCCCGAGAGCACCTTCACCTCTACGCCGTGCTCGTGCAGCTGCTTTATGGCTTGCGAAGCCGACTCCTTTGGTGGGTCGAGGAAGGCGAGATAGCCGATGAGCACCATGTCCTTCTCGTCCTCGATGGCAAAGTTGTTCTCCTTGCTCAAGAAACTCTTCTGCGCCAAAGCCAGCACGCGCATACCCAGCTCGTTCATCTCCTTCACGAAGCGCAGCGCTTTCGCACGCATCTCCTTTGTCAGCGGCAGCACCTTGCCGTCGAACTCGGCATGAGAGCACACGCCGAGCATCTCCTCCACAGCGCCCTTTGTGATGATTTGTCGCTTGCCGCTGAGGTCCTCCACCACTACCGACATACGGCGGCGTTGGAAGTCGAACGGTATCTCGTCCACCTTCTTGTACGAACGGCTCAGCGACTCCAGTCCCAGCTCCTTCACGTGCGAAAGAATGGCACGGTCCATGAGGTTCTTCAGTCCTGTTTGGAAGTAGCTATTGAAGTAGGCGTGGCGCAGAATGCGGTTTGCCTTGTCCTCCGTGCCATCCACGTTCACGTGTCGCTCCAACACGATGTGGTCCTGCGTCAGCGTGCCCGTCTTGTCGGTGCAGAGAATATTCATCGCGCCGAAGTTCTGAATGGCGTTAAGGTCCTTCACGATAGTCTTCTTGCGCGACATGGCAAGCGCACCCTTCGAGAGGTTCGCCGTCACGATCATAGGCAACATCTCCGGCGTCAGACCCACAGCCACCGATATGGCGAAGATGAACGCCTCCATCCAGTCGCCCTTCGTGATGCCGTTCACCAGAAACACGATAGGCACCATTACGAGCATGAAGCGTATGAGCAGCAGACTCACCTTCGTGATGCCACGGTCGAACGCCGTAGCCGCACGATGTCCCGCCACGCTCTTCGCTATAGTGCCGAGGTAGGTGTGGTTGCCCGTAGCGAACACGATACCCTTGGCAGAACCGCTCACCACGTTAGAGCCCATGAAGCAGATATTATCGAGGTCAACGATGCTGCCCGAGTGCTCATGCGGCTTCGAGAGTGTGGCGAACTTCTCTATCGAGTCGGACTCGCCCGTCAGACTTGACTGGCTCACGAACAGGTCCTTCGACTCTATAATGCGCACATCTGCCGGAATCATGTCGCCAGCCGATAGCATCACCACATCGCCCGGCACCAGATCCTCGTTGCTTGTATCGTCGCCTGGTGTTCCGCCTCTGCTTGCCGTGCCTGCACGCACCACGTAGCACGTGTTTGTCACCATCTTCTGCAGAGCCTCGCTCGAACGGTTAGCCTTCCACTCCTGTGTGAAGCGCAGCAGCGCACTCAGCACAATCATCGTCGTCACGACAACAATGGAAGTCCAATCCTTGTCACCCGGGTCAGCCATCCATACGTCCATGGCGAACGAGATAGCCACCAGCACCGTCAACACACCCACGAACGGATTGATGAACGCCTTGGCGAGCATCACCAACGGGCGCTTCTTCTTCTCATGCTCAATCTCGTTCTTGCCGTACAGCCCCTGGCGCTTCTCCACCTCCTCGTCGGTCAGACCCCGCGATCTAGTCTGGAAGTGGGTGTATACATTCTCGAGTGGCACCTTTGCTGCCATCAGTACCCTCTCGGTATTGAAGGCAATCTTACTGTTTTTCTTTTTTGTCTTCCACATAATTAGTTCATTTTAATGGGTTGTTGTTTTCGTTTCGCGCTGCAAAATTACTCACACAATCCGATAGCGTCGGTTAGAAAACTATTAGAGCCGTATTAGAATTCCATTAGAACAGGCTCTAATGGAATTCTAATACGGCTCTAATACATCTCTAATATAATAAAACAGGAAAAGACCGTAACTTTGCCGAAAAACAAATAGTTATGATTCTCTTTACTGAATTTCTTACAAGAATAGGATGTGCTTTTCTTATGGGTACACTGATTGGAGTGGAGCGACAGTACCGCCAGCGCAATGCCGGACTGCGCACAAACATTCTCGTTGCAGTAGGCGCAGCCGCATTTACGGTGTTGTCCTATTCGATGACGACAGGTAGCGGCGATTCCTCGCGTGTGGCTGCGCAGATAGTGTCGGGCATTGGCTTTCTGGGTGGCGGATTGATTCTGAAAGACGGCTTCACCGTGCGTGGGTTGAACACTGCTGCTACGATATGGTGCTCGGCAGCCTGTGGCACGCTCTCGGGTGTGGGTGCCTACTGCGAGGCTACCGTATTGGTGGCGTGCGTGTTGATTACGCATTGCCTTTTCCGTCCGTTGTGTACATTCCTCGAAAAGCGTACAGCCAAGGTGTTCCACTACTCTGTGCGTGCTGAATGTCAGCGCAATGCGTCAGGCAGCGTGCAGAAACTCATCATGGATACGCTTGCTTTCGACCAGGACGTAAGGCTCAATTCGCTTTTCTATAAAGGCGATGACGACCGAGTAACTGTTTGTTGCGACATGGAAACGTTAGGCGAACACAAAGTGCTCTTAGATCTCGTTGTGTCGCGACTGCGCTCACGCTCGGAGGTGTTCAGCGCAGGATGGGAGAAAGAAGAATCGCCACAGGAAGACTTCTGATTATTACATATTGCTTAGAGTGATTTCCGATGTGATTGAAAGTTAAATACGTTAAATATTCACCTTTTCGTATCTAATCAGAATCCATACAGTCACTTTTCTACCGTTTAGAGCGTATAACACTGATAATCAACTAATAATAAATTCAGCAGTTGCATCAGTTTGACAAGCGTAGAGATACCGAATTCAGTTACTACGATAGGCGAGTCTGCATTTGCCAGGTGCAGCAGTTTGGCAAGCTTAGAGATACCGAATTCAGTTACTACGATAGGCGAGTCTGCATTTGCCAGGTGCAGCAGTTTGACAAGCGTAGAGATACCGAATTCAGTTACGACGATAGGCGGTGGTGCATTTTGCGGCTGTGAAAGCCTAAAAATGTTGACAATTGGCGAAAACGTGAGAACCATCTATGCATCAGCTTTTATGTCCTGTCCTAAATTAATTGAGATAAATTCAAAGAATTGTAGAAATCCATTGATAAAAGAATATGAAGGATCAACGGCAGCATTCGATGAAATTGTTTATCACAATGCCAAATTATTTGTGCCAGAGGAATCCGTTCAGTTGTATATGGTTGCGAATGATTGGGAGAAATTTGACCAAATTGAAGGCAAGCAGTTCGGTGGAGTGGGAACGGTAGTTGGAACGGTAGTTGCTGATTCCAAAGTTGTTGTGGAAGGAAACACATTGGTCGTAGATGGCGCTGACGGTGTGATTGTTGAGGTTTACAACACTGCTGGTCAATTGGTCTACAAAGGCGAAGAGAAGCGGATAATGCTTCCGAAGGATGGGTTGTATCTTGTGAAGATTGGAAATCAAACAGTGAAAGTAGTGATGTAGGAATGTCTCTTCCAGAGAAATTTTTCAATTAAGTTTGATTAACCGGAGCAGAATTGTCGTGATTGCGGGATTTTTGCTCCGGTTTTTTGTCGCTTGGGGCTGTCGCGCAGATTTGTTTGTTCAAGAATGCTGCCGGTTTGCGGGCAGGCGGGAATGGCTTTTCGGCTTTAAATGGGGGAGCGGAGCTTGAATTTGTGGTTTTTTAGGGCAATAGGCAGATAATTCGTGGAATTTGTCTAATTTTGCAACTGAAAAACTGTCCGCAATGGGCGGATAACGAAAACTGGATTCTTATGAAACATATTCTTGCCGTGTATCAGTGGTGTGTGGCTATGCCTATTTTGTTGGTGATGACTATTATCACCGCGTTGCTGACCATCTTTTTCAGTCTGCTCGGAATGAGTAGGCGCGGTGGCTATTATCCTGCGCACTTCTGGGCCAAGCTGTGGTGCATATTGATGTTTGTCAAGGTTGAGGTGAAAGGCCGCGAGAATATCGACCCTAAGACGTCGTATGTGTTTGTGGCAAACCATCAGGGTGCTTACGACATTTATCTTGTATATGGCTATCTGAACCACAACTTCAAGTGGATGATGAAGAAGAGTCTGGAGAAAATTCCGTTTGTCGGCGCAGCCTGCCGCATATCGAAGCATATTATGGTGGACCGTTCGTCGGCGTCGGCGATACAGCAGACCATGGACAGCGCAAAGCGCATTCTGAAGGACGGCATGTCGCTTGTGGTGTTTCCCGAAGGGTCGCGTACGCCTGACGGCGAGATGAAGAAATTCAAGCGTGGCGCGTTCTCACTTGCCACTGAATTCGGGCTTCCGATAGTGCCGCTTACAATCGACGGTTCTTACGACGTGATGCCTAAAAACACATTCCGCATCACTCCTGGAAAAATATCGCTGACAATCCATAAACCAATATATTTTGACAAGGTGGGTGCTGACAACAAGGCTTTGACCGAGGAATTGCTCGAGAAAAGCTATAATGTGATTAAAAGCGGTCTGCCGGGATAAAAGCATGCGTACAAAAAGAATATTTGCGGTGGTTGTGGCGCTGGGCCTTGTGGCTGGCAACGTGTGGCCGCACGACATTGCGTCGGACATCGATGTGGAGACGTCGGCCGAGGTCGTGGCAGAGCAGGAGCCGCAGCCGGCGGTCGCCGATTCGGTGATGATGGCCGCCGACACTGTCAAGAAACAGAATTTCTTTAAAAAGGTTGGAGCTTATTTCAAGCGTTCCAATCATTTCGACCCTTCAAAAAAGATTGACTTTGGTGTGATCGGCGGGCCGTTCTATGCCTCGGCTACCGGTGTCGGCATCGGGTTGGTGGCATCGGGACTTTATCGCATAGACCGCAACGATGTGACGCTGCCGCTGTCAAACGTGTCGATATTCGCCAATGTGGCCACGTCGGGAATGATGGCGCTCGGCGTGAGGGGCAACAATGTGTTTCCACGCGAACGCTACAAGTTGGACTATACGGTCTATTTCTACACTTTCCCGTCGAAGATATGGGGCGTGGGCTACGATGCCGGCAATCTCGACGACAATGAGCGGAATTATTCGCGCATCAAGTTTGAGGCAAAGCCGCGTTTCCTTTGGCGTGTGTTTGACAATGCGTATATAGGTCCGGTGGCAAACTTCCAGTATGTCAAGATGACCGACCTGAACGATGATGTGATAGGGCTTGTTGGCTCGGCGGAGAAGAATTTTATGGCAGTGGGTGCGGGCGTGTCGCTCAACTATGACTCGCGCGATGTGGTTACGAATGCCTCGCGGGGATGGCTTTTCCAGCTTGACCAGCTGTTTATGCCTGCTTTCTTCGGCAACGACGATAAGTATATGGTGACCGACCTTACGGTGGCAACCTACAAAAAGGCTTGGAAGGGGGCGATTATAGCGGGTGAATTCCATTCGCAGCTCAATTTCCAGGATGTGCCGTGGCCAATGATGGCTTGTGTGGGCGGGCCTAACCGTATGCGCGGATATTTTGAGGGACGCTACCGCGACAAGTGCATCGTGGAGGCGCAGGTGGAGCTGCGTCAGCACATCCGCCGGCGCAACGGCATAACGGTGTGGGTCGGAGCCGCCAACGTTTTCCCGGAATTTGAGCAGATACGTTGGAAGAAAACGTTGCTCAACGGCGGATTCGGCTATCGTTGGGCATTCAAGGAAAATGTGAATGTGCGTCTTGATCTGGGATTTACCAAAAATGGGATTGGCTTTGCGTTCAACATCAACGAGGCGTTTTGATGAAGAATTGTGAATTTGACAATAAAAGCGTAATTTTGCAGAAATATTTGTAACAACACGGATGCTTAAAATAAAGAAACTATATGGTTTTATGCTGCAAGGGTTCCTGCCCTTGTTCATGATGACGTTCTGCATCTGTCTGTTTATCGTGTTGATGCAGTTCCTGTGGCGTTTTATCGACGATCTTGTTGGAAAAGGATTGGAGATATCCGTCATAGCCGAGCTGTTTTTTTATGCCGCGCTCACGATGGTGCCGCTGGCATTGCCTTTGTCGATTCTGCTGGCGTCGCTGATGCTCTTCGGCAATCTCGGCGAACGGTTTGAGCTGACGGCTATGAAGTCGTCGGGCGTGTCGCTGCTGAAGGCAATGCGGCCGTTGATGGTGCTGATAGCCCTTGTGGCTGTCGGCGCGTTCTTTTTTCAGAACGATGTGTTGCCAAAGGCGCAGGTGAAAATGTGGACGCTGGTGTTTTCCGTGCGTCAGAAATCGCCTGAACTCGACATCCCGGAGGGCGTGTTCTACGACCAGATAGACGGCTACAGCGTGTTTGTAAAGCAGAAAAACCGTGAGAATGGACGATTGTACGACTTGATGATCTATGACGTGTCGCAAGGATTCAACAACTCCAGAATAATTCTTTCCGACTCGGGCAAGCTCAGTTTCACTCGCGACAAGCGCCATCTGTTCCTTAAACTATGGAAAGGCGAGCAGTTTGAGAATCTGAGCGACCAGCAGGTGTCGTCGGTGGGCGCGCCATACAGGAGGGAGTCGTTTTCCGACAAGGAGATAATGATTCCTTTTGATGCCAACTTCACGCGAATGAACGACAGCACGATGCGCAAGCAGTATGTGGGCAAAAACATTGCCGAGCTGCGTCAGACAATAGATTCGGTGAAGGTGCGCATCGACAGCGTGGGCAACATATTCGGCAGAGACCTGCAGGAAGTGCAGTATGTGGGCGTCGACAATTTCATCCGCAAGTCGGACGGACACGGCGGCATCCTCAAGCAGCCTGCTCCGGAGGTGAAATTGACCAAACCTGTGGATGTGGATGCGGTGTTCAACGGCAAGACGTTGGCCGACAAGCAGCGCTACATAGCCTTTGCCATCGACCGCGCGCGTCAGATGAAAAATGAGTTTGAGTTTAAAAGTTATACGCTTGCTGAAGACAAGAAGGTGATACGCCGGCATCAGATAGAGATGCACAAGAAATTCACGTTGTCGATAGCCTGCTTGATTTTCTTCTTTATAGGCGCGCCTCTGGGTGCCATTATCCGCAAGGGCGGCATCGGTGTGCCTATTGTAATCTCCGTATTGCTCTTTGTGTTCTATTACATCATAGACACGTTCGGCTACAAGCTTGCGCGCGACGGGCGTGTGGACGTTTGGGAAGGCATTTGGGCAAGCACGGCGGTGCTGTTTCCGTTGGGCGTTTTCCTTACGTATAAGGCGGTCAACGACTCTGCGGTGTTTAACGCGGAGGCATACGTGGCATTCTTCCGCCGGCTGGTTGGAAAGACGGAGTTGCGCCGGGTGGAGATGAAGGAGCTGTCGATGGAGGATGTCGTTGCCGACAGGGCGTGTGTCGCGTTGTCGGAGCTGAAAGCGGATGCAGACGCTTTTTATCACCGCAACAGGACGCGGCAGAATTATTTCGCCTATTGGACACGCGGCATGAGCCGGAAGTCGTTGACGCAACTGTCGGACAAACTGGAGGATGTGGTTGGCTATCTGTCCAACTCACGCAACCAGCTGGTTATAAACAAACTTATGGATTTCCCTGTTATAAAATATAACCGACTTGTGCAGCCGTCGGTCTATGGCAAGACGGCGCGGGCGGTGATGATTGTTGTGCCTGTCGGATTCCTTGTCTATATAATAGGTGTCAAGCAGCATCAACGGTTGAGAAGGGATGTAAAGAAAATTTCACAGGTTTGCGATGAACTTACTCAGATAATAAAAGATAACAACCAAGGAGATGAACGATAAAATAAAATTAGACAGCATTGAAGACGCTATTGCGGATTTCAAGGAAGGAAAATTCTTGATAGTGGTAGACGATGAGGATCGTGAGAATGAGGGAGACTTCATTATCGCCGCCGAGAAAATCACGCCTGAAAAGGTGAACTTTATGTTGAAGCATGCACGTGGCGTGCTTTGTGCGCCGATTACGCTTCAGCGTTGCAAGGAACTTGACTTGGACGTGCAGGTGTCGGACAACACGTCGATGCTCGGCACTCCGTTCACTGTCACTGTCGACAAGTTGGAGGGGTGCTCCACTGGTGTGTCGGCGCATGACCGTGCCGCAACGATCCGCGCTCTTGCCGATCCAAATGCGAAGCCTGCCGACTTCGGACGTCCTGGACACATCAATCCTCTTTATGCGCAGGACAAGGGTGTGCTTCGCCGCACGGGGCATACTGAGGCGGCTGTCGACCTTGCTCGCCTTGCCGGACTGTATCCTGCTGGCGCATTGATGGAAATCATGAATGATGACGGCACAATGGCGCGTCTGCCTGAGTTGAAAAAAATGTCGGAGGAATTCGGAATAAAGCTGATTTCAATCAACGACTTGGTGGCTTATCGCCTGAAGCAGGAGTCGATTGTGGAAAAAGGCGAAGAAGTGGATATGCCGACGAAGTATGGACATTTCCGACTGATCCCGTTCTTGCAGAAGTCGAATGGGTTGGAGCATATGGCTATTGTAAAGGGCGAATGGGAGAAGGACGAGCCGATTCTCGTGCGTGTGCATTCGTCGTGCGCCACTGGCGACATCCTCGGTTCTTACCGTTGTGATTGTGGAGCGCAACTCCACAAGGCAATGGAGATGATAGAGAAGGAAGGCAAAGGCGTTGTAGTGTATCTTAACCAGGAGGGGCGTGGCATCGGCTTGATGAACAAGATGCGCGCGTACAAACTCCAGGAGAACGGTATGGACACGGTTGAGGCAAATCTTTGCCTCGGATTTAAGGCCGACGAGCGCGACTACGGCGTTGGCGCAAGCATTCTGCATGACCTTGGCGTGTCAAAGATGCGATTGCTCACAAACAATCCGCAAAAAAGAATCGGACTTACGGGGTATGGACTGACGATAGAGGAAAATGTTCCATTGGAAATCGAACCTAATAAATATAATAGATTTTACCTTCACACTAAGAAGGACCGAATGGGGCACGACTTGCATAATGTGGACTAAATTCTGGAAATAAAAGGAATCGCTGGCATTCTTGATGAATGACCGGTGATTTTTTTGTCCTTATAACTCGTTGATAAATTGGTGATTGTGAAAAAAGTTGAAAAAGAGGGGCAAAAAAAGATGCGG
>ULYR01019193.1_pt1 | contig 13571 bp, 14 predicted proteins | sample 1962341 | NCBI WGS metagenome assembly ULYR01 (sample SAMEA4835868, study PRJEB28245) | human gut metagenome | biome: gut microbiome; material: fecal sample | place: Denmark | collected 2008 | reverse complement strand
CGTTTATGTGGTCTTACCTCATCAAAAAAGATTCTCTGCATGCCGCTGATGCTGGAATGAATATCGTCATTCCGGCTAAACGAAATCGCAAGCAGCAGCGGGAGTATGACCGTTACTTGTATCGGCTTCGTCATCTGGTGGAAAATGCTTTTTTGCACCTGAAACGTTGGTGAGGCATTGCTACTCGATATGCAAAAACTACAACATCTTTTCTGGCTGCTGTGCAAATTCGTTGCATTGCTATTTGGTGTACTATTTTGACCCGATCTTGTGTAGACACTATTTAGAATTGTTAGTCCTTTTTCCAAGGCAAGTACATGATATTCTTTACATTCTTTATTCTTTTCGTCCATAGCCACCCCTTCTTTTGATGATATTCATACACGCAACAACGCTGCAAGTACCAATCAGCTTGAAGACGGGAGTGTTAAAATACAAGTAGGGGTCTTTATTGGGTATGTTTGCTCCGCTACCCATTTGTTCTGAATAAAACGCCCAAATTGCACGCAATTGCTTTTAGTGAATGCTGCGGCTAAATATGTTCTTTCTATTGGAGCGACATCCCATGGGAAAATTTTCTCCGTCATAAAAAACTTCGGATTCTTTAAAAGACCGGTCGGTTCAATTTCTAATACCCAAAATCCATTTTGTCCGCGACAGCCGACCAGTAATCTGTCTTCTAATAAAAAACGAATAGACGAAAGCGCACAAAATTCGCCAGAATGCGGAACACAGTCGATCCGCTGCAGTAAGATACCACTTTGAGTATCCATTATCAATATTTCATTGCTCAATTCACATACTACATACAGTATGCTATTATTTTGATTCAATATCAAATGTCGCGGCCCGCTGGCAGGAGGCGTTTTTATTGGATCAAGCTCCTGTAAACTCTCCACATCGTAACGCGCAATCTCATCTGCCCCCAAATCGCATACATACAAAATTTTTTCATTTGGAGTCAACACGCAACAATGTGCATGGGATGTTTCTTGTTCGGGGTGAGGGCCAGCTCCTGTTCGCTGTATTCGTTTTACAATAGATAATTGATTCTCAGCGTCCAATGTCAATACATCCACGGTACCTTCCGGATAGCTAGCGGCAAATATCATACGTTTAGCCGGTGACATTGCCACATGGCAGATACCACGGCTCAGTCCCTTGATTTTGCTGCATACCTCAATTTTTCTCTTCTGAAGCTTGCATAGTGCTATCCCTCCCCCTGGCGTTCCCTCAAAATCATCCGCCTCAACTGCCGCGATTACCAACCCATCGGGGCCTGGTATGAGAAAGGATGCACAATCTGGACCACCCTCCGCAATTGTACACCACCTGCCTTCTTTCTGTTCCAGAACGTGGATTTTCTGTCTCCCGGACGTTCCAATCCAAACTTGACGCGATTCGCTCATTTGAATCACTCACCCTTTCAGTCAACTAAGAAGCCCTGGTTTGTCCAGGGCTTCTTATGTATCATAGCGCACCGTATTTTTGGTACACCTCTTGTAATGTTTTCCCCTCCAGCAATTCCCTCCTCGTACTGTTCTCCGCGCCTACTTTTTCATGAGCAAGGCGAAATACCTCTTTTTCCGCTTCACGAGGGGCCACCACTATGCCGTCAAAATCCGCAAACACCAATTCGCCCGAGTGCACCAGCACATCTCCGCAGCGAATAGACACGTCATAGTCTACCACCAACCCCTCGACCGCTGGAATCCAAGGGACGAGTTCCTACATAAAATACCGGGAACTCCAATTTCTTTATTTTCACACAAACACAAATTTGACTATCACACATACATCCCACGGCTTTTCGAACCCTTGCTGTTGTCGACATCAGTTCTCCCCATGGCGCATTTGTGCCGGTATAATCTGTTGAGTGCACCACTACGTCATTTTCCTTCAAGGAATCCATAAATTCAATTTCTTTTCCATACGGGTTTTCCGGATGGTAATAATCCACATCTATCCTCCGCGCAGTGCGGGCGCGCCCCACAAAAGTGCAACACTGATCGTCCAAGGAACACAGGCGTTGAGGCATGGCTTGATTACAATAACCCAACTGATCCAAAATATCGCACACCGCTGCTGTGTAAAGGTTCTCTTTAACCCATATAAATAATTCGGGTCAATCATAAAAGCTGTGGGATGAAGGATTTCTGATGCAGGGTTTCCGGCTGACATCGAATAGCTTCAGGAAGAAGTAATCGTCATCTGGATAGTCGTACCCATTGCACCGTAGGGTCTTGATTTTGTTGTTCATGCCCTCAATTCTGCCAGCGGAGATATTGAAAGTAGCATGGGCAATAATGCCCTCAAAATGCTCGTCGAGAATACGACGGAACCAAAGCAAGTGCTTATTCTGCGTAACGTCGCAGATGTCCATGCTGTCGGATATTTCCTCCGCCATGGCTGCTGCTTGTAGGCACTTGCCAACTTGAGCCACCGCAGCCTATCACCTCAATGTCGTACTTCTCACAAAAAGCAAAAGTCTCGTCAAAGGTCCGGCACACATCTCAGAAAGGTACATGCACCAGACCAAAAAGGGTAAATCAGTAGTACTTCGGAATGAAGATGCACATTGGCGTAGACGCTGGCTCTGGCATGGTTCACAGTCTTGCGGCTACCTCAGCCAATGTCCATGATGTCGATGTTACCTCCAAACTCATCCGTGAGGATGATAATGTCGTCTATGGAGATTCCGGCTATCTGGGACTGCCCAAGAGGCCAGCAATCCGGCAGGACAATAAAAAGTCCAATATCGATTACCGCATCAACCGCCGCCCTACCCAGATAAAGACGACCGACAACTATGTCGGTATCAACTGGGAAAAAGAGAGTGAGCACCAGAAGTCCTCTGTGCGCAGTAAAGTGGAGCACTCATCCCTCATTGTGAAGCGTGATTTCGGCTACAAGAAAGTGGCCTACAGAGGACAGGCAAAGAACCTAAACCGGTTCTCTTTCCTGTTTGTCAGTGCGAATATCTTGATGTATCTGCGTGGCGGCCACAAAGAGCCGATACCACTTATGGGATAAGTGTGCCCATTTAGGGCAAACTCCCAAAGTTATCCATAGAAAATGGCTCTATATGGGTCGTTTTTCTGCATTTTTATGCGATGTGCGCGGGCCGAGAAACAAAAATTTCGATAAAAGAGCGTAAAAGCTCAGTTAAACATCGTTTCCCTAATAGTTCTGAGGTTTTCCGTGAGAACTGCTCAATACGTAATACCTTTCTTACGGAAAACTCCAATTCACCCGTAGAAGACACAAGGTCACTATTAATGCTGTCTGCATAAGCAAGACATATTCGTCTGAAGGCAGAAAACGATTGGCTTAACTCATTCAGACTTTGTTTATACTGTGCCTACACTGCGTTTAGTCGGGCCTAGTATTCGGAAAGTTTTGCCAACCGTTCTCGCTCGTTCACAATAGCAGCAAAATAGCAGCAAAAATATTGCTAATTCGCTCATTACCCTCTATTTTAGGCTTTAAATGTACTGACTGTTTCTTCATGCTTACTTATAGCCAACCTAATATCTTCACACTAGCTTTGCAGACGTCAAGGAGGCTACCCTTGTTGTGTACGATATAGCATTCCGATATGACCCCCATTGCCCTTGCTACGGCGAATGGGATGATCAGTAAAGTCACACTTACTATTGCTAAGATTGAGATACCTTCCGTTGTAACCGAAGGTGAAACTTCATCAAATCCGCAAGAGAACAGCATGGTAAGCCCTGATGGCTCTAGTACTCTGCCAAGTTAGAAATTACAAAATAATGGGATAAAGCTTTCTGAGTTTACATCTGGCATCACAGGAGGAAAATCTCCAATGGACAGTAGAACAAGCGGCATTTCTGTGTAAAGTCCATGCGTTGACCTGACGAGTCATAAGTTCAAAAGAGGACAGGGATTGGGACAGGCACTGTCTGGAAAGAATGCCGATTTCAGCCATATTCAGCCATGAAGCGTGAATGGGTGTATAGTGGATCTCCAAACGCCGTGCGATGTGTCTGGCTGTGGCTGGATCAAAGACCTTATACAGCGAAGCGATGGAGTGGATATTCAAATTATCCATGACCAGTACTATTTTTTCGCAGTGGCTGTAATGAACCTCTATCAACTCGCGCAGGAAATGGGCAAAATCCACGGCAGTTCTGGTATCGGTCAGTTTTACCACTCTCTTGCAGGCCAACGGTTCAAATGCAACGAACAGGTCGACCACGCCGCAGCGGCGATATTCATAATCCTCCCGCTCTGGATTTCCGGGCTTTGGCGGAATGCTTCGCTTCTCAATAAGTTGCCGGTTCGTCTCATCCAGGCAGACCACCGGGCGCAGAGGATCATAAGGACGCTGATATACATCCAGAACGTCCTCCATCCGCGCTACAAACTCCGCCCCGGGCTTTGGAATGCACCATTCCTTCTTTTGCCAGGGCTTAAGTTCGTTTTTTTCAGTGTTTCCATTACCGCTGTGTCTGAAATGCTGCCCACAACGCCAAGCCGTACCAGTTCATCCGCTATCAGCTGCAAGGTCCACCGCTCCCGTCCCTCTGGCGCTTGTGAACAGGCAATGGCTATGATGTGAGCCTCCACCCGCCCATCGATCTTTTTATGTCGGTTGGCCTGCTCTTTCCGCCCCAGCGCCGCTTCCACTCCGCCTGTTACAAATCGTTTCGCAATCTGGCTGATGGTGTGGGGGGGTGGCATGATACGCTGCCTTTATTTTCTCGTATGTCCACCCCTGGTTCTCCGGTATTTCATCTAGTTTCAACAGTATTTGCGCGTGTTTGATCCGATATCCCTGGGTCTGCCCTTTTTGGACCAGTGCTCGCAGTTCCTGCCGCTCTTCTTCTGTTAATGTTACGATATATTTGTGGTTCACTTCTCATCACCCGACGATAGTTTACCATTTCTTTCTTCTTTACGCTACTTCTATTTACTAACTTGACAAACTACTAGTACAGCCGTTGTCCCTACCAATAAATATGCGAGCGAATACACCAGTAGTAAAGGCGTACTGACTGTTACCAAAATTACAATTATTTTTGATGGCTCTGACTACAGCACGAGTTAAAGGGTGCAGGAAATCAAAGATGATAATGGTATAGGTGCAGGGGTAAAAAAGTCCCAAAGTCCGTTGATTGGTAGAAAGAGTTTTTTTACTCTTTCCCACCCCTGCACGCCGCGCCGCCTCCCGTATCCGCAGCTGTCCAGACAGGCATTCCAGAATGAGGTTCTCCTTTTCCTCGACCGGCATCTCGATTTGTTTCCCCATTTCTTTTGCTCCCCTTCCTTTTTTCACTGTCTACTTTATTGGGAGCATATCATTTTGTCCAGAGGGTGGATCAAGGCAAGGGGCAGTACTTTTACGGTGTCGCCCCCCTGCGTGTCCCCACGAGACAGCCGAGGAACCAATCACGCGTCGAGGAAGTTTTACATATGACGTTGACAATAACGGAACTCGAAAAAATGCGGAGCGTCGATATTGGCGCGGTGGACACGCAGACCCCGCCCAATCTGGACGGTGCGGCTTTCCAAATTTTAACCTCTGTTCAAAAAATTATCAGCTCCAAATCCTGTCACTTGACCGTTCGGAATCCCATTGCTCTGTTTCTTCCCAAACGGCGGTGTAGCCAGGCCATAAATGCTGGCGGATTACCTCATCATTAAAATCATCAGCACCCAGCCCAGGCCGTTCCGGCACAACAAACATTCCATTTTGAATGAGGGGCCCTCCCTGAAACTGAATCATTTCCTCCCAGTATTCGTCGTCTGGCGCGTTAAATTCCATGGCAAAAAAATTTTCCGTTGCCAATCCTACATGCCCCGTGGCTAAAGCGGCCAACGGGGTTTCACACATATGCATCGACATGGAAACGCCGTATTTTTGAGCCATATCGCCTATTTTTTTACATTCAAGGATCCCTCCGGCAGAACAAACATCCGGATGGATAACCGCGATCCCGCGTTCCTGACAAAGCTGCTGGGCGTTTTCGACAAAACAAATATCCTCACCGGTTGCCAGAGGCGTCCTTGTGGAACGAGATAAAATTTTATATTGCTTTGTCAAATACCATGGCAAAACGTCTTCAACCCACATCAAATGATATTTTTCCAACCTTTGTAAAAGCTTGCATGCATCTTCCAAACCGATATGCCCTAAATGATCAATTGCCAAAGGCGTTTGCCACCCAACAGCCTCCCGTATTTTGCTCAAATATTCCTCATACCGGTCTAAACCATGTTCCGTAATCCGCAGCATCGTATGCGGATGGGAAACGTATCTGAAATCTTCCTTTTTACGAAGAAACGGTTTGTCTTTCACCGCAGCCAACCCTGTTGCACTGTCCCTGTGCGTTGTATTTTCCGCCTCCCTCTTAATTTGTGCCAGATAATCGGGCGGCCCGCTCAAAATTGCTTCGTTCGGATACAATTTCTGGATATCCTCTATACCCAAAATTGTTTTACACATTTTCATTTGAAAACGGTCCATTCGTTTTTTTAAAGCCATGCCTTGAGCCGTACCGTCCATTCTTTCTTCCGGGGGCGTCCTTCCGTGGTCGCAATACATCCGAAGGCTATCTCGAAATTTCCCGCCCAGCATCCGGTAAACCGGGATTTGGTAAGCTTTGCCCGCCAGATCCCACAGGGCGATTTCTATTCCGCTCACCCCTCCGCCTTGCCGCGAGGGCCCGGCAAATTGCCTGATTTTGCGGAAAATGTAATCGACATCGCAGGGGTTTTCCCCAAGGATTCTACTTTTCAGCATTGCCGCGTAAGTAGCGCTTGCACCGTCGCGGATTTCACCCATGCCAACCAGCCCCTGATTGGTATAAAGCTTCAGCAATATGCAATGGACGGAGGAAGACTCTACGTGCGCAAAACGCATATCTGTAATTTTCAGTTCGCTAGGTTTGGAATATGTATTCACGTAGTTCAAGGCGTCCTCAGCAAATTTTTTCATGTTTTAGTATTCAACCTTTCTAGATAGTGTCGTCAATAAATGAGCAACCAAATGGCAATACAACGGATTTGGACGGCGGCGACGAAAGAAGCAAGATTTTTAGCGTAGCGCGTCGCAATATCGCGCCATCTTTTGAGGAGCAGGAAAGCATTCTCAACGAGATGTCGAATTTTGTAGAGATATTCGTCGTATTCACGTAACTGTTTCCGATTTTTCTTTGAGGGAATGACAGGAATCATGTCTTGTTCCATCGCCTGAAGAATGATCGCGTCTGTATCATAACCGCGATCGGCCAGAAGATATTCTGCCTGGAACCCCTCAATCAACCATGCTGCAACTGTGCAATCCGCTGTGGTATCAGAAGTGATAAAGAATCGCACCGGCATACCATGCGCATCCACGGCCAAATGTATCTTGGTGTTGAGCCCCCTTTTGTACGACTCATTGCCTGATTCCCACCCCGTGCTCCAGCGGCATCAGGATGTACCTTGACATGACTGGCGTCGATCATCAACCACTCAAAGTCAGTGTCGTCCCCCAGGGCCTCCAGAATCTTCTTCCAGACTCCCTTGTCACGCCACCGGCAGAACCGGCGGTGTACATTTTTCCAGTTTCCATACGTCTCTGGCAAGTCCCGCCAAGGTGCTCCAGTACGCAGTATCCAGAATACACCGTTGATAAATTGCCGAGTATCCCGGGCGTTGCCTCCTCGTGTCCCTTTTTCACCGATGGTGTGCGGTCTGATTTTCTCCCGCGCTTTGTCATTGATGTCATGCCGCTGCTGTTCTGCTGTCATTTTTCTGCCCCCCCTTTTTCTTTGAGGACTATTATATCACATTCTTATTGACGACACCATCGAGCAGGTATTGAGCTTATGGTTTCAGCAACCCCCATATAGTAAACTAGTAACCGCCGCCCGGCTAAACAAGCATGGCCCCTCCGTCTATCCTAAGGCTCGCGCCGGTGATGTGCTCCGCCTGGACTCCCGCGAAATAGCATACGGCATTGGCAATGTCCTCCGGGCGCCCGAATCGTCCGACCGGATAGCCTCGGTACTCCCTGTCCCTGTGTATCGCCTTTAAATTCCACTCTTGAGAACCCTTTACCTGTGTTTTAAATTCAATATCGACAACCGCCGGCAAAATTTCATTACAGGTAATCCCTTTTGGCGCTAAGCTGATCGCCGCTTCCCGCACCAGCATTTTGATTGCCCCTTTAGACATTGCATATAGCGGATCGACGCCAGTCGGCCTTTTGGCATGGACGGAAGAAATGCATATGATTCTCCCTCCCGCGCTTTTCTCCAAATGCGGAACCGCGTACTTGATGCAATTCCAATATCCAAACAGGTTTGTCTGTATAATGAGGCGATAATTTTCTTCCGTGCAATCCTCAAACCTCCGGTTTAATTGAAGCGCCGCATTGTTAACCAGGATGTCCAAACCTCCAAGCTGCCGCGCGGCGCTTTCCACCAGTTGGCGGCATCCCTCGGCAGAGGAAACGTCCCCTTTCAACAGAACAGCCTTGGCCCCGCATTGGTTTAGCATCGCCATTGTCTCCTTTGCGGTATCCTCGTTATATTGATAGTTCACCGCAACATGAACACCTTCTTTCGCCAACGCTAGTGCGATCCCTCTCCCAATCCCTTTTCCAGAACCTGTGACCAGCGCTTTTTTCCCCGTAAGTTGCAAATCCATCACGGCACCCCTTATTTCCTTACTTCATAATGCAGCAAAAAACCTGCATCCACCCGTATTTCACTGCCATTCAACGAACTGTCTCCTATTAGCTTCTTTACAATTTGGGATATCTCCCCTTCTCTAATCAATTCCCGGCGCGGGATACAATCCTTCGTGTGGTCATAAAGAGGGGAAATGGTTCCGCACATTTTTTCAACATCCTGTTCCATCGGCCCAACTTCCAGCAAGATATATGCATTTCCCCGACCTGCCATTTGTATGGCGGCCTCTCGGTGCAGCATTTTTATCGCCCCCATTGAGCAACTGAACGGCAAACTCGCCCCTGTTGGTTTTTCATCATGGAAAGAGCCTATGTAAATTACGCTTCCCCGACCCTGCTTGGCAAAATATCGCCCTACATATTTCGTGAGAAGAAAAGCCGTTTTTACATGGTGGTCAAACAACGCTTGAAACCTGCGTTCGTCCTCCAAAAGAATATGCATTGCTTGTATTCTCCGCGGTGAAACCACCAAAGCGTCCCAATTGCCGACAGCCGCCATAAAGCCAATCAGTTCCTCCATATCCGTCTCTTTACTCGGATCATATGGCAAGTAGGCAACTCCTGAAAGCTTTTCTGCTGCTTTGTTGCAGGCGAGCGCATACACATCAAAGCCCCAGCCCGCAAAATCAGCAGCCAGCTTTCTGCCGAGTTCATTTTCGATATTAGAAATCAAAATTCTCATTTTCAACTTCTCCTGTTTTTCCATGATCGCAGCGTTCCATCAATTCCATACACATCCGAGCGTTATGGTAAGGCCCAATCCAATAATCCGCTTTGCACTGATCCGGCCAAGGACAATTTGTTTCAGCGTTCAGCCTGGGGAACCAGCCCCCCCCAGCCTTATCGACAAAATGCCTCAGCGTAAAATCTAATATCTTTTTGGAAGTCTGTAAAAAATGGCTTTCTCCCGTCATTTCCCATGCGTTTAAAAAGCCTACTACCGCCTCCGTCTGTTCCCACCAACTCCAATAGCGCGTCTTTTTCCCTGTTTGAGGGTTAACCTCGGAGATAACCGCACCATCTTCCGTCACGCCCACCTCTGAACATACTCTAGCCATGCAAACGCAAACCGGCCCGACGAGCTGCAACAGTTCCGCTTCCCCAAGCGCTCTCGCTGTGTCCCACATCAACCAGCTCCCCTCAATATCGTGTCCGTTGGAAAACTCGCAAGTGGTAGGCGCCCAATCCTTACGCTGAAAAAAATAAAAATGTCCGGATACCGGATCTACCACCTTTTGGACGAGCAACTTCAACTGGCTTCTTGTCCAATATTTGACCAAAGCGTTTCCCGTCACTTTATAAAGGGTGGTAAACGCCTCCAACACATGCAGTTGCGTATTCATGGTTTTCTCGTCAAACGGCGTCCGACTCATCCCTTGAACCCAAGGCGCACGTTCCCAATTCCTGGTGAAGCTTTCTAAAAAACCTTTGTACTGCCAATCATACGCTTTGTCTAGGAGCAGGGAAAAAACGCCCATCGCTTTTTGAACCGCTTTTTGATCCCCAGACGCTGCCCCGTATTCCGCCAGCGCATACACCGCATAGGCGTTTCCGTACACGCTTTTAGTCGAATCCAAAACCTGCCCGTCCGGGCCGACTTGCGTAAAATATCCCCCGTATTCTTTGTCCTCAAAAAAATCGGTGAGATAACAGTAGGCACGTTCCGCATAGAATAACCATTTATCTTGATGTAAAATTTTTGCAGCCTTAGAAAATGTCCAAAGCAATCTTGTAGTCAAAATAATATGCCTGGGTGCGTTGAAATCCATTTCATTTTGGATGGTAACCCTCCCCGCGAACATCCCTTGCTTTTTGTCAAACGCACAGCCGCTCCACCAAGGCAGGATATTTTCCGTAAGTTCACGGTACGCCGCCTGATACATGCCCTCTAAAAGCTCATTTTTCTCCATTTTCTTGCCTCCGTTTTTGATATAGGGATGGGTTGACCCCCACTGCCCTTTTAAACACCTTTGAAAAATACAGCGAATCCGGATAACCCACTTCCGCAGCAATTTCCTTAATCGGACGCTTTGTCCGCATCAAAAGATCCTTTGCCCGTTCAATGCGCAGGCACTGGACATATTCCATCGGCGTACTGTCATAAAAGGTTTTAAAAATACGATTGATATAAGCTGGCACGAAGCCAAAAAAATCAGAAAGCTCTTGCGCGGATATTGCGCTTTTATAATGAGTTTCCAAATATTGCGCAATCGCTTCCGCAACCGCCTTTTTGTCCCTACCCAGCATGCTTTGCGGACAAAGTATTTCTTCCGCCAAATATTTTGTTTGGGCCATAATATTTTCCAGTGATTGATAACTTTGCAGAATTTCCAGCAAGGTTTGGTCGTATTGAAAATAATTAGTTTCTGGCAGTCTACTGCAAAGGGCAGAAAAGAAATTCCTGAACATGCACTCGATTTCTTGCTGGCGAACCGGCTTGGCCGAAATACATCCGAATATTTTTTCAATAATGGTTGCAACCTTTTCGTATTGAAGGTTGTACCGGATTTCCGCAATTATCTTTTCTATCTGCAAATCTGTCCTTTCATCCCTCGCTATCTTTATACATGCGGAACCCTGGTCAGGCATCACCAAAAGCGAGGATCTGCAAAAAAGCTGGTGCTCTGCGGCGTACCCTTGCATCTCCTTATATTTTTCGTAAATATTTTTGAACTCCACTGTATTTTGAAAAAAAACCACCGTTAAGTAATTTACAAACGGGTTAATGCTCAAAAAAAACTTTTGCACGACTGAAAACTCTATCGAAAGGCCCTCGATAAAAACAACCCGTTCGGCTTCCTTTTTTCCCGCGACAATATGGTACTCGCAACAAGGAAAAATTTCTTTCATCCGTTCCAAAAGGTTTATTTCTTCCCAAATACGAAGATACATTTCTGGAAAATCCAGGTTTTGGGCGCCGCATGCGCCAATATTCAACAGCAGAATTTGATAAACGGAAGAGATGTCTTCTGTTTTCTTTTTTAGGGTGAGTACGTTTTGCAAATAATTCTGCTTCTTTTCCCTACCGTAGGCATAAAATGTGCTGACTACCTTATCCAATAAAAGATCGAATTGGTTTTTCTCCAAAGGTTTCACCAAATAATCGAAAACCCCTAGTTTAAAAGCTGTGCTGACATATTCGAAATCAGTGTAGCCGCTGAGCACCACCTTAATTATTTCGGGATTTAGCTGATTAATATGCCGGATGACTTCCACTCCGTTTAAAATCGGAATATTAACGTCGATAAAGGCAACGTCTATTTTTATTTGTTCCAGCAGATGCACCGCTTCTTCTCCCGTGGAGGCACGGGCAACCACTTTAAACTCATCGCTATATTGCTCTATCTTTCTGCAAATATCCCTTTGGATTGGTGTTTCATCCTCAACAACCAATACCCGAATCAATTCAATCTCCCCCCTATGCGAATCTGAAAATACTCGCCTTGGACGCTGTCCACTTCAAATATCATGTTTTCTCTGTAGAGCAGGAATAAACGCATGCAAATATTGGGAATTGAAAGTCCGCCTATTTTCAACTCTTCAATAATTAATTGGGTGGATTCCTTTTTTATTTGAGCAATCTTTCCCCTTATCTTTTCCAACGCCGCCACGTCCATCCCCACCCCATTGTCGATCAATTTCACATACCATAAATCAGAAGTGGTGTAAACTTCTAGGAACAGCTGCCACGGAAACGCCTTTTTAAAGCCGTTGCGGAAGCTATTTTCCAAAAGCGGCTGCAAGATAAATTTAGGAACCAATGGTACGGAATCGTCTCCAATATACTGAATGCTATATTCCAACTTTTCCTCATATCGGATTTTCATAAGCTCTAAATAAGATATTGCGTTACTAACCTCATCGTTCAGCGGAACTTCCGTTTCAGAAAAGGAACTGACATAGCGTAGGTTCTGAGACAATTTTCCACATACCTTCACAATTTTTTCATTGTCTCCCTCTTCCGCCAAGCTTGCAATAACCGCTAGCATGTTATGGAAGAAATGAGGGTTGATTTGGCTTTGCAGCGCGTAAAGGGTCGCCTTGGCCGCACTTGTAGCGTCAAAGATACGCTGCTCCGTCACTCTCTTTAAGGCTTCCAGCAACTGCTGGAAAGCCCGCGATAACCTACGGACTTCATCTGAATCCTCTTGAAAATCCAACGTAAAATCAAACAAGTTCATCCTGGAGACGTTGACGCTTTCTATCAATTGGCAGAGCTCCGTAATAGGCTTGGACGTATTTTTAATGGTGAAGTACTGTCCAAACGCGACGGCAAAGATAACCAGGACGGACAGCAAAAGCGACACGCCGAACACAACGCTGATAAATCCATTCTGCACGCTCTTCGACTGCGCCAGGACGAGGTTGATGCCTAAATTTTCAACGGGCACCTCCGTATAGAAAAAGCCCTTTTCGAAGCGATTGTCCCTTAGCGCAGCTATCCCCTCTTCCGTCTGCTGGTAAGCAAACAGAACCTTGCCGCTTTTCTCGTCAACAAGGTATCCCTCGCACTGGTTTGGCAGCAGAGAAAACGCATTCCCTAAAGCGCGAATCGCAACCTGTGCCTCTACATATCCTTTCACTTCGCTTGGCAGGGAAATTAGATTCTTGATTTCCCTTGTAATCGAAATAATGTATTTGTCCTGCGCTGGAATCAGGACATCGCGAGGATAAGAGCGCAGATAGAACGATTGAGCCCCGCTGTCAAAATACTCGCGGGCCTGAACGCTCAGGGAGTTAAGCACCTGATTTTTTTCCATATATTCCCTGTCTACCGCAGAGCCGACATAGGTAAAGTCCCCTGAATTTGAATAGAGGATAATTCTATGCAGAGAATCTTTTTTGATGAGGTAAGACCACATAAACG
>ULYR01007421.1_pt1 | contig 13669 bp, 10 predicted proteins | sample 1962341 | NCBI WGS metagenome assembly ULYR01 (sample SAMEA4835868, study PRJEB28245) | human gut metagenome | biome: gut microbiome; material: fecal sample | place: Denmark | collected 2008 | reverse complement strand
GCACGATGCAAAACCAACATAGCAAGCAACGCTAAACACCCCATTTTCAAAAATATATAAGTTTTTCTACAGACTAAAGGCAGTGCCGGACGGCGCTGTCTTTTTGTTTTTTATAGTGCAAACCGCTTTTCCCAAAACTTCAGCCGATTCTACAAAAGTATGAGATTCTGTTCTCAAGTCTTATTCACCCAACCGCCAACTGCCAGAACGGCGGAATTTGAAGCGGCACATTGCCGCAGACTAAATTTACAGTGGCTTTCAGCCGCCCGCCCCCTTTGACTTTTCTTCTGTTAAGTGCTATACTCTATAAATAGAAAGACAAAACACGGAGATACTTTAAATGGATAACAAATACGAAGAACGGCTCGGCACAGCCTCGATGCTGCCTCTTATACTTAAAATGGCTCTGCCGGGCTTTGCGGCACAGCTTATAAACCTGCTGTACAGCATAGTTGACAGGGTCTTCATCGGACACATAGAGCTTATCGGCACTGATGCGCTGGCAGGTATCGGTGTTACAAGCTCAATAATCATTCTTATCTCGGCATTTTCACAGATAGTCGGCGGTGGCGGCGCACCGCTTGCCTCAATAGCGCTCGGCAAGGGCGACCGTGAAAGAGCGCACAGGATACTCGGCAACGGCTTTTCGCTGCTCGTGCTGTTTACTGTAGTAACATCGGGCATAACCTACATCTTTATGGATCCCCTGCTCCGCCTTATCGGCGCAAGCGACGCTACTATCGGCTATGCCACGGACTACCTCTCGGTATACCTTACCGGCACGCTGTTCGTAATGTTCGCAACCGGACTTAATTCGTTCATAAATGCACAGGGCAGACCCGGAATTTCAATGATAGCCGTAATAATCGGTGCGATCCTCAACATAGGCCTTGATCCGCTTTTTATCTATGTATTCGGTATGGGCGTAACGGGCGCCGCTCTCGCAACGGTAATATCACAGGCGGTAAGCGCCTTTATAATAGTCGGTTTTCTTGTATCCGACAAAGCGACTTTGAAAATAAAGCCAAAATATCTTAAGCCCGATATAAAAATAATCGGCTCGCTGTTTGCTCTTGGCATCGCCCCGTTTATAATGGCAAGTACGGAAAGCCTTGTCGGCTTCGTTCTCAACGGCTCGCTTAGCGGCTACGGCGATATATACGTCAGCACCCTTACGGTAATGCAGAGCGCAATGCAGTTTGCCGCCGTGCCTCTGAGCGGCTTTGCACAGGGCTTTGTTCCGATAGTCAGCTACAATTACGGCAAGGGCAACACAGACCGTGTCCGCCTCTGCTTTAAATATTCCGTGATAATTATGTTCTCATTCTTCGCCCTGACAAACCTGTTTATGATTACTTTCCCCGAATTTGTCGCAGGAATGTTCACAGACGATACCGCACTTATAAAAACAGTCGGCAGAATGATGCCTCTTTTCCTTACAGGCATGACCATATTCGGACTTCAGCGCACCTGCCAGAGTATGTTTGTTGCTCTCGGTCAGGCTAAAATTTCACTGTTCATAGCCCTTTTGCGTAAAGTGATACTGCTTATCCCTCTTGCTCTTATCCTGCCGAATTTTCTCGGTGTAAAGGGTGTATATCTCGCTGAATCCGTAGCGGATGCGACCTCGGCAATCTGTTGTACAGTTATCTTCGCTCTTACCTTCCGCAAGATACTCAAAAAGCGTGAGCAGACATAAATTAAACAATCAAGCGGTCACAGGGAAAGATACAGCCCCGTGACCGCTTTTTCTTATACGATTTTCAAACACCGCCCGCACATTTCCCGTGCAGGCGGTGCTTTTATGTTTATTTATTGAATATCAGAATTTTTTGTTTTTCTATATCAAATACAGCCATACTCTCCTCACTTATATTTGTGAGTATGAGCCACTTTTCGCTTGCATTATGAATACCCGAATATCCGTCCGCCGTCTTTTCTCCTTTTGCTTCAATATCACTCGTTTTATAGAGCGAATTTTCGCTTATATAATAAAAACTGCCGTCCGCATATGTAACATCATCTATGTATTCTGGCACGTTTTTAACATATTCCCCGAGCTTTATAACGACCTGTCCGTCTGTACTGCTGTAGCCTATGATAATATCATCACTGCACACCTGACAGGAAGGAACCGCAAGTGACGATGTATCACTTATTGTCTTATCAACTGACAGATCGCTTTCACTTATCCGGACTATCCCATCGTCCCCCTGAACGTATATGTAATTATCATAAATACCCACATAGTCGCTGTAGCTTTTATCGTATACTGTCTGCCTTATCCCGGTAAGCGGATCAAGTCTTATCGGTCGGCGTTCATAATCATAGCCGTAGATATATCCCTTATGAGCATAGAAATTGCTGAAATCATCAAACGCCGCATAAGTGTCTTCGTTTATAAGCGGCTCGCCGTTTTTAATATCCGTGTTATTTTCATTATACTGTTTTATTCTGACAGTATGCTTTACCTCGCCCGCAAAATTCAGATAGTACACAGTCGAATATGATATATCGCCATCATAGCAGTCACGGTTTTTTGCTCCCTCCTGCGACATCATTATAAACCCTGCGGGGATAACGCCGTAGTTTGTCGCAGGCACACCGCTGTTGTGAATGTTAAGTGCTGTATCGGTTACCTGCTCATAATCGATCACTTTCGTTACCGTGAGTGCTTTTGTGTCATACTCCCATATGCCTGGGTGTTCCGAATAATCCGGGATATAAAAGCAATCACCCTGCGTTTTTACGAAAAACGGATTTGTGTTTCCCGTAGTTTCATAAAACGTGCAGTCAAAGCTGTCCACACAGCCCGACATACAAAGTGCGGTAACTATTGCCGCCGCAATTATTGCTGTTATTCTTCGTTCTTTCATAATACCTCCACATTACCTGATTTTATCCGAGCTTACCGCAGTGAAAACAGCGAGCATCACCGTGAGTATAACCGTTACCGCCATATGAAGCCAAAGCGAATCATATCCTCCGAGCCACACCGCATTCAATATATGCGTATCTATATCGGCAAAGCCGAGCGGCAGAAAACAGCTTACTGACGGTACGGTAGCTTTCAGCACCGCAGACAGCATAAGTATCCCGAGCGAAATTGTGAAATAGCGGTATGTGTCCCTTGCCGCTTTTGCGATGATGAAAAATATGCAGAACATATTTACCGCTGTCATAATTCTGAACGCAAGTGAACATACAAGATAATTCCCGAGTGAAAGCTCTGTAAAGCAGGTCGTGAATTTTTTAATTCCCTGTATCATCAGCGAAAACAGATCCCCCGACATCATAACATCGGATATCACCACATCTGCGGCAAACGAAATAACCGTAATCACTACCGTCAGCACAAACCAGAACCAAAACCTCAGCCTTGCCGTTTTACTTCCGTTCGCCGTTATCACTTCACATCTGTCCGTGCCAAGCTCAAAGCTGCGCAAAAATCCAAGTGCCGCTATAAGCAGTGCTGTTACAGCCGTAAGATCAAACCCCGTGATATTATAATAGCTGGCCCACACCTCGTTTATCACAAGAGATGGCGTATCAAGCCTTTTATACGCATCAAGATTATCATAATAGCGTTCTGAGGGTACATCGTGCGTTATGCCTGTGCCGTATTTCGCATTATCTATATATTCCTGAGCCTTCTGCAAGGTATACAGGTTCCCGTCAAGTATAAAGCCGATATTCTTCTCCTTATCAAGCTTCGTCTGAAGAGCGACAGGGTCGCTGCTTTCAAGGATAGCCTTCTGACTTTCCTCGACAGCTATCTCATCAAGCTTTGCTTCAGCAGCATTATGTTCCATACCCGCCACTGTCTGTGCTCTCGCACAAGCGTCCTGATAAAGCCTTGCGTTTCCGCTGTCATTTTTCAAAAACGGTTTGACCATAATTATCACAAGCAGCATCGCTGATACTGCTATAAGCTTGCCGCCCGCATCAAACCGCAAAAACGCTTTAAACATCACACTCCGCCTTTCCGAAAGTTACAGATGTACCTGCTGATGTACGAACTCTGCACAGAATGCGCCCCGTTATAATAACGATGGCAGTAACAGCTGAAAACGCCGCAATAAAACAAGCCGTGCACAGCACTATATCCGGCACTGCGATATTAAATATCACCGTCAGATCCGCTCCGTCAAAGCAGTCTGCAAAATTTCCCGTAACAAACCGACCGAGCGCTCCTACCACCGTATCTCCCGCAGTCACATATGCCGTATAAATCGGAACAGCCGATACTATACCGCACACCGCCGCAGATATGACATCAAGCGGACAAATAGCGGAAATAAATGCGAACAGCGAAAATGCAAGCAGATAATAGCAATATCTTGCCGCCGCCATAACAAGCAGATACTGCCATACGTTAAGCGGGAACACAGAATACGCCGCACTCTTAAGCACCTGACACGGCATAAACAGCACATCGGCGGTGCCCGCCCCCGATAATATGAACAGAAGATACAAAACGCAGTACAAAATATACGCCGCAGTCATAATAACAAGGTGGGATAAGTACTGCACGGCAAAGAACTTCCCCGCCCCGCATTTTGTCGTTTTAATGAAATCAAGATATCCCGACTGTCTGTAGCCCGAATACATACGACAGCACAGCACCGCCACGAAAAATATGAACAGCACATCCTTTGCAAAGCTCTCCGAAAATATATCCGCACTGACAAGCGGTGCTATACTGTCGGGTTTTTCGGGAATTTCAGAGATATAGGAAAGTATTTTTTCACTTTTGATCTTGTCGGCATTGCTTGTGCCGGTTCTTGCAAGCATTCGCTCGTTTATCGTCCTTTTTTCGCTCAGCCGCTCCTCATATCTCAGCATAGGAGCATAATAATCGTACATATCCGACATCATTTCATAGTCGTTTATAACCGTATCGGCAAATCTTCCCGGCATTGAATACTGCCGATTTCGCCATATATTCTCTGCGTCACTGAAAGAATAATCACCCGCAAGCAGAGCCATCAGCTTATCCTCCGACAGATCATCTGTATCTATCCCCTCAAGGTTATCTATAGAAAAAAACTTATTGCGCGCGCTTTCATAATCGGCAGGATATTGTGTCAAAAATTCATCGGCGGTCATTTTGCTTACATATTTCTGTTCATATACATTCCACTTAAACGCCTCAGCCGACGAGGTGTACAGATATATAAACGCTATGCTTACAACCATTATAAAGGCGAATGCGGCTGACGGCAGTCGTTCACGGAGCATCGTTTTAAGCATAAGCTCCGCCCTTTCCGATAACCTCCAGATAATAACGTGACATATCCTCAATGCCCTCGTTTTTCCGACTTACTATCACCTTTCCGTTATCGATTATGTGCACCGTATCCGAAATATCCTCGATATCGGAAACTATATGCGTAGACACTATCACTATGGCGTTTTCTCCGAGCGACTTTATTGTCTTTTTCAGCTCCTCACGCTCCGCAATATCAAGTCCCGCACTCGGCTCGTCAAGAATTATCACCTGCGGCTCGTTCATTATTGTCTGTGCTATAAAAACACGCTGTCTGAGTCCGCCGGATAATTCCTTCAGCTTTTTAGCTTTACAGTCAAGCACATTCAGCCTTTTGAGAGAATTATCGATAACCGCCTGTCTGTCCTTGCCGCTCATTCCTTTCAGTGCCGCATTATAAAGCATATAGTCATTCACCGTCACAGACGGGAAATAGGGCTGATGCTGAAACAGCACAGACATCACCTTGCGATACTCCGTCCCGAGCGAACAAATCTCCCTGCCGTCATAATACACCGCGCCGCCTGTCGGCGACAGAGCGGTACTTATTATATTCATCATAGTGGATTTTCCGCTTCCGTTAGCGCCGAGCAATGCGTTTACCCCGACCGTAAAATCAAGCGTGACCGCATCCAATGCTTTCTTGCCTTTATAGCTTTTAGTCAGATTTTCTATATGTAACAGTGGCATTTTCTTTCCTTTCATCAAACGTCCGTAAAGCGGGTATGCTCTACAAGACCGATAACAGTCTGTTTATCCTTACTGCACGAATAAATCATAATGCAATCGTCATATACGATACAACAGCAATGCCGACCGTCACCTGTCGCATAGTAAAACCCGCTGTGTCCGTTTATCGTTATGTCAGTCGGCAGAACCGATGCGCTTTCCGTGTTTATGCATATGTCACCCTTGAATACACTTGCGACCCACTGCGATATTATAACATCGCCGCCGTTTTTATCGGTATAATAAACGCTGTAATTGGTATCGGTATCGCACAAAATCTGCTCGCTGTATCCGAAAAGTGCATCTTCTATTGTGTAACGGCTCGTCAGTGTTTCGGGATACCCGCTTATATCGCCGAAATAATATACCTGCGACTGCTCTTTATGCGGTGTTAAATTGAACCCGCCCGCGCTTATATAATCGGTAAAGCCGACAATATACGAAATAGCGATCACGGTCATAATAAAAGCGTACTTCATTGCCCTGCGCTGATACACTGTATGTATATCAGCCGATCTGCGCACCCGTGCGTATTTTCTGATTATTCTTTTTCTGCGTCTGATGTAACGCTTTGAAAAGCTGTGCTCCGCCTCTTTACCCGGAACAGCCTCGGCAAACTCACTGAGGATATAATCTCTTATCCTGCTATCCGTACAGTTCATATCTTCACCCCTTTATAAGCTCTTCGATCGCGATTATAGCCTTATCCTGCCTGTAGCGTACCGTACCGAAAGTAACACCGAGCAGCTCCGCGGTTTCCTTAAGCGTATATCCCGCGACATATCTCAGCAGTATGACCTCCTTGAGCTCATAGGGCAGGCTGTCGAGTATCGCCTTAAGCTCGCTGTTGCTGAGCTCCGAGGTATCGGGCAGCTGAGAACCTATGGTGTTTTCATTCAGTTCGACATTCCCGCTTTCGTACTTTTTCTTATGTCTGTAGCGGTCAATAGCAATATTGCGTGTTATCACGCCGAGAAGTGTCTTTGTCTTAGCATCGGCGGAAAAATCATACTCGCCGAGATTTTTTATGATGCGCAGAAACGCCTCATGTACCGTATCCTCTGCGTCCTGTTCGTTATGAAGCACCGAAAACGCAACGGCATACATATACCGCTCATAGCCGTTATATAGCCTTTCTATGAGCGATTTATCCTCCGCCGTTTCGGCAAGCGATATGTAAAAACTAAGCGTTGTAATCATTCCTTTAAGCTTGATAAAACCATTGTAATATAAAAGGTGAGCAGCTGTCAATCAAATAAATTTCTCTCTTGTCTTATGTAACGAAGCTGAAAGCCGATTTTGCGGTTCAGTTTTTATTTTCCGCCTTTTGCACAAAAACAGCAGTCGGAAATTGTCAGTTATAACGAAAAAACGCACAGGTGATAATGCTGTGCGTTTTGAACCGACCGCCTGCACATTTCCCGTGCAGGCGGTGCTTTGCGTTTATTTCAGAAATTCCGCCAGTATCTGACCGAGTAAACACGATTGCTTATCGGTAAGCTGTTTGCTTGTTATTACGTTATGCTCACGGAATTGCTCAATTAACTGTGTTATTATATTTCTTTGCTTTTCGTTAAGACCTATAGTAGAAATATTCGATTGACGTTCCATACCCGACAGATAGTCCATAGAAACGTTGAATAAAGCCGAAAACGCTCTTACCGTATCAAAAGTAGGACTTTGCAGATTTTTTTCATATCTGCTGATTATTGAGCTTTCCTTGTTTATTTTATTTGCCAGTTCTTCCTGCGTCCAGCCTTTTTCTTTTCTGAGTCTTTTCAGAATCAAGCCGAAATCAAAAGCATCGTTCATTTATCCACCTCAAATTTGATTTATAATCAAATTGTAACAGGTGCAACTTGATAAATTTGCATCATTATGCTATAATATTTGATATAAAAACGAATTTACTCAGAATTAATTGATAAATTTGCTCAAAACGGGTGATTAAGTGCAACAACAAATAAAATCCAGACAACGTGTGACCGAACACGGCGAGGTTTTCACCGCCGAGCGTGAAGTAAAGGCAATGTGCGACCTTGTAAAACAGGAAACCGAGCGTATCGACAGCCGTTTTCTTGAACCCGCCTGCGGAACGGGCAATTTCCTTACCGAAATTCTCGCAAGAAAGCTGTCGGTCGTAAAGTCTGAATACGGTCGCAGTCCTCTTGAATATGAAAAATACTCGCTCCTTGCGATAAGCAGTCTTTACGGCGTCGATATAATGGCTGATAATGTCGAAACCTGCCGTGAACGGCTGTTTAAGCAGTGGGACAAGCAATACAGAGCCGTCTGCAAAAAAGAATGCAACGATGATACAAGAAAATCCGTCCGCTTTATCCTGTCAAGAAATATCGTCTGCGGAAATGCCCTTACTCTTAAGTGCGTAGACGAAAACTGCAACGATACCGAACAGGATATAGTCTTTTCCGAGTGGGCATTCGTTTTCGGCAGTAATATTCAGCGCAGCGATTACAGCTTTGACGAACTGGTGAACGGCAATAAGGAAAAGGCTTCTCAGCTCACCCTCAGCGACAGCACAGAAGGCGAGGGTACTTTTTTACGGAAATATATATGCAACTACAGGAGGTTATGGGAAAATGGCTGATAATATTTCAACCGGAATTTTAAGCGGACTTTACGAAAAGGTATACAACCCCGATGTTCTGTCCTGCCTTGCCAATCTCTCAAACGATGAGGTTTTCACACCTCCGGAGATAGTAAACAAAATGCTCGATATGCTCCCGCAGGAGCTTTTCTCATCTCCCGATACAAAGTTTCTCGACCCCGCCGTGAAAACGGGAGTATACCTTCGTGAGATAGCAAAGCGCCTTATAAAAGGTCTTGAAGCCGTTATCCCCGACAGACAGCAACGAATAGACCATATTTTTAAAAATCAGCTTTACGGCATTGCGATAACCGAGCTTACAAGCCTGCTCTCACGCAGAAGCCTTTATTGCAGTAAGTACGCAAACAGTGCTTTTTCGGTAACACACTTTGAAAATTCGGACGGAAATATCCGTTTCAAGCGTATCCCCCACTCGTTCGACAAATCCGGCAGATGCATTTTCTGCGGTGCGTCCGAAACGCAGTACGACCGTGGCGATGAACGTGAATATTATGCGTATGAATGGATACATACATTACACCCCGAGGAGATTTTTGGCATGAAGTTCGATGTTATTATTTCAAATCCGCCGTATCAGTTAAATGACGGTGGTGGCACAGGTTCAAGTTCTGTGCCTATATATCACGAATTTGTGTATAAGTCACTTCAATTAAAACCTCGTTATTTATCTATGATTATACCTTCTCGTTGGTATGCTGGAGGTAAAGGGCTAGATGACTTTAGAAACAATATGTTGAACTCAAGCAAAATATCGACAATTGTTGATTTTGCAAATAGTGCTGACTGTTTTCCCGGAGTTACTATTGCCGGAGGTATTTGTTACTTCTTGTGGGGCTTAGAATACAATGGAGAATGTAAAATAATCAATATGAATGCAGGGGAAGAAATTTCCAGTTCAATTCGGAAATTGAATGAGTATCCTGTATTTGTAAGAAACAATATAGCGATACAGATTATCCGGAAAGTAAATAAAGTTACAAAAAATTATTTAGATATGATTGTTCATTCAAGAAATTGCTTCAATTTGTTCAGCAAGGAAATCGGACATAATGAATATAAAAAAGAAGATTGTGTACTGTATTCGCTGAATGGCAAATCGTATATCACCAAGAATGAAATATCAGACAGAGATAATTTATTGAACAAATATAAAGTGATAATGACAAAAGCAATGTCAGGTGGCAATAAACCGTCTAATGACGGATCGTATTTGGTCATTTCATCAACAATGCGTGTGCTTAAACCTAACGAAGTATGTACAGAAACCTATTTGTGTATAGGTTCTTTTGAAAACGAAACAGAAGCAAATAATCTTTGTGACTATATGAAAACAAAATTTTTCAGATTCTTACTGCTTCAAGCACTGACTTCAATCAATATTTCTAAAGATAAATTTCTATTCGTCCCCCTCCAAGACTTCTCAAAACCGTGGACAGATTCCGAACTCTACGAAAAATACAATCTCACAGACGAAGAAATAAATTTTATCGAGTCTATGATAAGACCGATGGATTTAGGCGGTGACAACAATGGCTGACGTATTTGAAAAGTATGTGACCCCTCGCCCCGAGGTAAACCCGACTATCTATGCCTACAAGCTGAACGGCGTTACAACTCACGACGGCTACATAAAAGTAGGCTACACCGACCGTGATGTAAAGCAGCGTATAAAAGAACAGCTCCATACAAGTGCGATAAGCTACACCGTGCTTTGCGAGGAATCGGCAATGCGTCCTGACGGCTCGTGCTTCAACGACCATGACGTACACGCCGTTCTTAAACGTAACGGCTTTCACCGTCTTAACGAAAACACCGACAAAAACGAATGGTACAACTGTACCGTAAATGATGTACGCTCCGCCGTGCGTGAGCTTCGTACTGGCGAAAGGACGGATGAATACCGCACCGCCGACTTTAAAATGCGTCCGGAACAGAGTAAAGCGGTAGACCGCACAATTGAATACTTTGAAAACATTAAAAAGACCGAGCCTGAGCGCATACCAAAATTCCTGTGGAATGCAAAAATGCGTTTTGGCAAGACCTTCGCCGCTTATGAGCTTTGCAAGAAGATGAATTTCAAGCATATTCTTATTCTCACCTTCAAGCCTGCCGTAGAGTCGGCGTGGAGCGAGGACTTAAGAACTCACGTTGATTTTGAGGGCTGGCAGTACGTTTCAAACAAGGACGCACATAATAACAAGCAGAATATCGATGAGGCATATTACAATGCCGACAGCACAAGACCGATAGTAGTTTTCGGCTCGTTTCAGGATCTGCTCGGTACTAACGAAAACGGCGGTATAAAATACAAGAACGAGTTTATCCATACTACCAACTGGGATATAGTCATATTTGACGAATACCATTTCGGAGCGTGGAGAGAAAACGCAAAGAAGCTGTTTGACGATCCCGACGATGAAGATATAGACTTTGACGCAGAAAAATATCAGAAGGAAGAAGCAGGAAATGCCGTAAACGAAACCTTTCTGCCGATAACCTCGTCACACTACCTTTATCTGTCCGGTACCCCGTTCAGAGCAATGCACAGCGGTGAATTCATAGAAGAACAGATTTTCAACTGGACTTATTCAGATGAACAGAGCGCAAAAGAAAACTGGAAGGGCGAAAACAACCCTTATCTGTCACTTCCCCGTATGGTAATGATGACCTATAAAATTCCCGAAAGTATACGCTCTGTGGCCTCTGAGGGAGAATTTGACGGCTTCGATCTGAATCTGTTCTTTTCCGCAAAGGGAAAAGGCGAGGACGCTCGCTTCGTAAACGAGAACGAGGTGCAGAAATGGCTCGATCTTATCCGTGGCGCATATCTGCCTGCAAGCGTAGATGACCTTAAAATTGCGGTAAGTCTTGGCGTTGACAAGCGTCCGCCTATGCCCTTCTCAGACACAAGGCTTCTTAACGTACTGTCGCACACCCTATGGTTTTTGCCGAGCGTAGCGTCCTGCTTTGCGATGTACAATCTTCTTATGCAAAGTCAGAATAACTATTACAATCAGGGCTATAAGATAAACGTCTGCGCCGGTATAAAAGCGGGCGTAGGTCTTGATGCGGTAAAGCCCGTTATTGATTCTATGGGCGATCCTCTCGTTACAAGGACAATAACCCTCACCTGCGGCAAGCTGACAACAGGCGTTACCGTAAAGCCGTGGACAGGCATATTTATGCTCCGCAATCTTAAAAGCCCGGAAACCTATTTCCAGTCAGCTTTCCGTGTGCAGTCGCCCTGGACGGTAAAAAATGAGAAGGGCGAAGTAGAGATAATCAAGCACGAATGCTATGTGTTCGACTTTGCACTTGACCGTGCGCTCCGCCAGATATCCGACTATGCCTGCAATCTGAATTCCGAGAACACAAACCCCGAAAAGAACGTCAGCGAATTTATAAACTTCCTGCCCGTCTTAGCCTATGACGGCTCGACTATGGAGCAGGTAAACGCACAGGCTATTCTTGATATTACCCTTGCCGGAACCTCCGCAACCCTCCTCGCAAAGCGCTGGCAGTCCGCCCTTCTTGTTAACGTTGATAACGATACATTAAAACGTCTGATGGCAAGCACAGAGGCAATGACCGCACTTGAAAATATCGAGGCTTTCCGCAATCTCAACAAGGAGCTTGAGGTAATTATCAACAAGTCCGAGGCTGTAAAGAAGCTGAAGAAAGACGGCGTGGAAAAGCTCACCCCGAAAGAAAAGAAAGAGCTTACCGAAGCCGAGAAGGAGTTCAAGTCAAAGCGTAAGGAGGTACAGGAAAAGCTGATGAAATTCGCTTCAAGAATTCCCGTATTTATGTACCTTACCGACTACCGTGAATCCTGCCTCAAGGACGTTATAACCCAGCTTGAACCCGGTCTTTTCAAAAAAGTGACCGGCCTTGATACAAAGGATTTCGACCTTTTGTGTTCGCTCGGCGTTTTCAACTCCAGCCTTATGAATCATTCCATTTTCCAGTTCAAACGCTACGAGGACGCAAGCCTTACCTATACCGGAATTGATATGCACCGTAACGATAAGGAAATAGGCGGTTGGGATACCGCCATAAGAAAAGATGAATACAAAAAGCTGTTCTATAATCAACAGGAATCAATGAACGCTCCTCAGCCTACCGAAGCCACAGAAGATATAGCGGAGTTAAAGAAAGAAGTCACCCGGTCATCAGCGGTAAAATCCGTTAAGCCGTCAGGCAAGTCCACCGCTGCAAGTCCAACCACTCCGCCTCTTGTGACCGAAAAGTTCGGCATAAAATCACCCGTTCCCAAAGCCGCTTTACCCGTTCCCGACAGAAAACGCAGCAATACCCCCGATTTTGACGAATCGTCAATAACAGTAGGTATGACCGTAATACATAAAAAATTCGGCGAAGGAAAAGTACAGTCAATCGCTGATAAACATATATATGTAAAATTTGCTGACGGTCAGAAAAATTTCACCTTCCCCGCTGCCTTCACCGGCGGCTTCCTGCACCTGCCGAAATGATCAAAAGCAACAGCCCGACTGAATCAGCCGGGCTGTTGCAGATACATACAACAAAAAATCCCGTGCAAAATACACGGGATTCAACTTGGTACACCTTCAGGGACTCGAACCCAGGACCCACTGATTAAGAGTCAGTTGCTCTACCAACTGAGCTAAAGGTGCATATTTAATAAAGTGAAAAAGCACGCTACAGCGTGCTTTTTATTTGGCAGGGGTGGTAGGAATCGAACCCACGTCAAAGGTTTTGGAGACCCCTATTCTGCCATTGAACCACACCCCTATAGGTAAAAAGCTCGGCACCAATAAAATTGGTGCACCATCAGGGACTCGAACCCCGGACCGACCGGTTATGAGCCGGTTGCTCTAACCAACTGAGCTAATGGTGCATTGGTGACCTGTGGGGGAATCGAACCCCCGTCGCCGGCGTGAGAGGCCGGAGTCTTAACCGCTTGACCAACAGGCCATATAGATAAAAAGAATAGGCTGATGGGCCTATTCTTTTTAAGTCTGGTACACCTTCAGGGACTCGAACCCAGGACCCACTGATTA
>ULYR01061003.1_pt1 | contig 13695 bp, 10 predicted proteins | sample 1962341 | NCBI WGS metagenome assembly ULYR01 (sample SAMEA4835868, study PRJEB28245) | human gut metagenome | biome: gut microbiome; material: fecal sample | place: Denmark | collected 2008 | reverse complement strand
CAGCGTGCGCAAGCCCATCAGCGCGGCCACGGCGGCCCCCATCACCAAGCTGAACGCCGCCATTATCACCGCCGCCGAACAGCAGACGATGAACTATTATATGAACATCGGCACCTTTTATGACAGTGACCTTGGCCGCAGGCTGTACCAGGAGATCGGCATGATCGAAGAACAGCATGTGACCCAGTACAGCGCTCTGCTGGACCCCGGCATGACTTGGCTGGAAAACCTGCTGCTGCATGAATATACCGAGTGCTACCTTTATTGGTCCTGCGTGGAGGATGAAACCGACCTGCATATTAAAAAGATCTGGGAGCAGCATTTTGAGCAGGAGTGCAGCCACCTGCATGCCGCCGAAGCCCTGCTGAAACAGTACGAGGGCAAGGAAGCCTGCCAGATCATCCCGGATGGGACTTTCCCGGAACTGCTGCGCTTTGGCCCCCAGAAAGAATATCTGCGCAAGGTGCTCAAAACCACCATTTTGAACACCGCTGTGCAGGATGACCCCGCCATTCCGGTGGAGACCCTGACCAAAGATGCACCCTACTATGCTTACCAGGCTGCCGTCTGCCCGGACGCTGCCCGCGTGGCCAGCCACCAGGTGATTGAAGAGCACATTGGCACCAGCGGCAAGGACTACCGCTTTGAAGAAAAGCCCCATCCGGTTGAAGCCCTGCGCGACCGCACCCAGGATAATACCACGATTGCCCGAGGCAAAATCTGAACCACCCGAAGGGGCAGAGGATGGCAAACCGCCATCCTGTACATGAAAACAGGCTGTTTTTTGTAAAAAATGCCGGAGTGGATGGGAGGGCCTGCCCTCTTGAACTGCCGTGCCGGGGAACGTATAATAATAACATTGCTGTGTAAGCAGCCGGCAGTGGTTACCGGGCGTTGAAAAGTGATGTTGCGCGGGGGTGATGGGAGCATGATGTACGCCCGCTGACCGCGCCCCAACAATGCTTTTTGACATGCGGCAACTACCTGCCGCTGCTTACAATGAGGGAGGATGTTGAGATTGAAACGTGAATCATTTGCTTCACGCATTGGCTTTTTGATGGTCAGCGCAGGCTGCGCCATCGGCATTGGCAATGTGTGGCGCTTCCCAACCGTAACGGGCCAGTATGGCGGCGGCGTATTTGTGCTGTTCTACCTGCTGTTCCTGGTTTTGATGGGAGCACCGGTGCTTACCATGGAGCTGGCTGTTGGCCGTGCGGGCCACGGCAGCGCGGGCACAGCCTACCGTGCGCTGGAACCAAAAGGCAGCAAGTGGCACCTGCACGGCTGGGCCTGCCTGATTGGCTGCTGCGTGCTGATGATGTATTACACCACCGTCAGCGGCTGGATGCTGGCCTATTTCTTCCGGTTTGTCAAGGGTACATTCACCGGCCTGGCCGCCGATGCCGTCAGCGGCGTGTACGCCGACCTGCTGGCCGACCCGTTCGAGCAGATCGTCTGGATGGCCATTACCGTGCTGCTGGGCTTTTTTGTCTGCAGCCGCGGTTTGCAGAACGGCATTGAACGCATTGGCAAATGGATGATGGGCGCGCTGTTTGTGCTGATCCTGGTTCTGGCTGTGCACAGCTTTGTGCTGCCCGGCGCGGGCGAGGGCCTGGCGTTCTACCTGCTGCCGGACTGGAACCGTGCCGCCGAAATGGGCATTGGCAATGTCATTGTGGCTGCCATGAACCAGGCGTTCTTTACCCTCAGCCTTGGCGTTGGCGCTATGGAAATCTTTGGCAGCTACATGAGCCGGGATTATACCCTGGCGGGCGAGTCCCTGCGCATCTGCGCGCTGGATACCTGCGTGGCCATCTGTTCCGGCCTGATCATCTTCCCGGCCTGCTTCTCTTACGGGGTCAGCCCGGATGCAGGCCCCAAGCTGATCTTTATCACCCTGCCCAATGTATTTGCCAATATGGCGGGCGGCCGCCTGTGGGGTACACTGTTCTTTGTATTTATGACCTTTGCCAGCTTTTCTACCATCATTGCTGTGTTCCAGAACATTCTGGCCTGCCTGCAGGAAAGCTTTGGCTGGAGCCTGAAACGCGCCTGTGCCGTTGGAACGGTGTTCATCCTGCTGGCCAGCGTGCCCTGCATTCTGGGCTTTAACCTGTGGAGCGGTGTGCAGCCCATGGGTCCCGGCAGCACCGTGCTGGATGCTGAGGACTTTTTGGTCAGCAACCTGCTGCTGCCCATTGGCAGCTTGATCTACCTGCTGTTCTGCGTAACCAGGTGGGGCTGGGGCTTTGATAACTACTTAACCGAAGCCAATACCGGCAAGGGCCTGCGCCTGCCGCGGTGGTTCAAGCCGTATTTCAGCGTGGTGTTACCGCTGCTGATCGTGTTTATTCTGGTGCAGGGCCTGTAAAATAAAGCCGTACCGGAACCCGGCAAACCGCAAAAAAATACCTGCCTGCTGCAAACTGCCCAAAAGGCATGGCGTGGCGGGTGGTATTTTTTTGAGGGATTTTGTTAATAATGTGTCAAATACCCCTTGCGCAAACCGCAGATTCTGCGTATAATATAGGCAGGGCAAAAGGGGCTGTCTGCCCCCTGTGCCAAACAGTACCAAAGCACAAGGCTAATATAAATTACCGAGAGGAGTTTTTTACCATGGGTTTGGGCAAAAAGACGATTGATGACGAAAACTACGCTGGCAAGCGCGTGCTTGTCCGCTGCGATTTCAATGTCCCGATGAAGGACGGTGTGATCACCAACGACAACCGTATCAATGCGGCTCTGCCGACCATCAAAAAGCTGATCGCTGACGGCGCAAAGGTTATCCTGTGCAGCCATCTGGGCAAGCCGAAGAATGGCCCCGAAGCCAAGTTCAGCCTGGCTCCCGTTGCTGTTCGCCTGAGCGAAAAGCTGGGCCAGCCGGTTACCTTTGCTGATGACGACAACGTTGTTGGCAACCAGGCCAAGGCTGCTGTTGCTACCATGGGCAACGGCGATGTTGTTCTGCTCCAGAACACCCGTTTCCGCAAGGAAGAAACCAAGAATATCGACACCTTCAGCGAAGAGCTGGCCAGCCTGGCTGACGCTTACGTTGACGATGCTTTCGGCTCCTGCCACCGTGCACACTGCTCCACCGCAGGTGTGACCAACTATGTTAAGGATACTGCTGTTGGCTACCTGATGGAAAAGGAAATCAAGTACCTGGGCAACGCCGTCAACAACCCGGAGCGCCCCTTCACCGCTATTCTGGGCGGCGCTAAGGTTGCTGATAAGCTGAACGTTATCTCCAACCTGCTGGAAAAGGTCGATACCCTGATCATCGGCGGCGGCATGGCCTACACCTTCCTGAAGGCACAGGGCTATGAGATCGGCAAGAGCCTGGTTGACGATTCCAAGATCGACTACTGCAAGGAAATGATGGCTAAGGCACAGGAAAAGGGCGTTAAGCTGCTGCTGCCCGTTGACGCTGCCTGCGTTGCTGACTTCCCCGATCCCATCGACGCACCTGTCGAAGTTAAGGTCGTTCCCGTTACCGCAATCCCGGCTGACATGGAAGGCTGCGATATCGGCCCCGAGAGCATGAAGCTGTTTGCTGATGCCGTCAAAGCTTCTAAGACCGTTGTCTGGAACGGCCCCATGGGCGTGTTTGAAAACCCGACCCTGGCAGCCGGCACCCTGGCTGTTGCCAAGGCTATGGCTGAAAGCGGCGCTACCACTGTGATCGGCGGCGGCGATTCTGCAGCTGCTGTGCAGCAGATGGGCCTGGGCGACAAGATGACCCACATCTCCACCGGCGGCGGTGCTTCCCTGGAATACTTGGAAGGCAAAGAGCTGCCCGGCATTGCCGTTATCCAGAACGCATAATTAAAAAACCGCAGGAGCGCGGCGGCTTAGCCGCTGCGCTCTTTTTGTTATGTAGCCCGCATGGTAGACAACAAAGAAAATCCACGCAAGCAAATAAGTAGTTAATAAGAAGGAGTTTTTATCATGGATAAACAGAACCGTAAGGCAATTATTGCCGGTAACTGGAAAATGAACAAGACTGCTACCGAGGCTGCTGAACTGATTGACGCCCTGATCCCCGCTGTTAAGGATGCAGGCTGCGAAGTTGTGATCTGCGTGCCGTTCACCGACCTGGTGACCGCCGTTGCCAAAACCAAGGGCACCAACATCCATGTTGGCGCTGAGAACGTTCACTTTGAAAAATCCGGCGCTTTTACCGGCGAGATCAGCGCTGACATGCTGACCGACCTGGGCGTTGAGTACGTTGTGGTTGGCCACAGCGAGCGCCGCCAGTATTTTGCTGAAACCGATGAAACCGTCAACAAGCGCGCCAAGGCTGCACTGGCCGGCGGCCTGAAGCCCATCATCTGCGTGGGCGAAAGCCTGACCCAGCGCGAACAGGGCGTGACCGAAGAGCTGATCCGCATGCAGGTCAAGATCGCTCTGAACGGCGTGACCGCTGACGAGCTGAAGAACGTTGTTATCGCTTACGAGCCCATCTGGGCCATCGGCACCGGCAAGACCGCTACCGCTGACCAGGCTGAGGAAGTCTGCGCAGCCATCCGCAAGGTGGTTGGCGAGCTGTACGGCGCTGACGCCGCCAAGGCACTGACCGTTCAGTACGGCGGCAGCATGAACCCCAAAAACGCAGAGGAACTGCTTTCCAAGCCCGATGTTGACGGCGGCCTGATCGGCGGCGCATCCCTGAAAGCAGACCAGTTTGCTGTTATCGTGGAAGCTGCTACCAAAGGCTGAGAATGAATGAGCAATTAGGAATGAGAAATTAGGAATTGGCTGAACCGGAAAGGCTTGAGCCGATGGAACCACCTTTCAGTCTGCTGCGCAGACGGCTTCCCTCAAGGGAAGCCAAGTGTGGCACCAAAATGGGATCTATTATTCTGTGCGCCCCTACGGTGGGATGCGTAACGAGCCTTTGTCCACCACAAACTCCTAACTTCTCCCTCCTAACTTCTAACTTCTAACTAAAACTAAGGGAGAACCAATCAATGGCAAAGAAACCTGTAATGCTCTGCATCATGGACGGCTTCGGCTGGACCCCGGACGAAACCTATGGCAACGCCGTTGTTGCTGCCAACAAGCCGCATCTGGATGCACTGATGAAAAAATACCCTATGACCACCATCAACGCATCTGGCATGGCTGTCGGCCTGCCAGATGGCCAGATGGGCAACTCTGAAGTTGGCCATACCAACATGGGTGCTGGCCGCATCGTGTACCAGCAGCTCACCCTGATCACCAAGTCCATCAAGGACGGCGAAATGTTCAAGAACCCCGTGCTGGTCAAGAACATGAAAGCTGCCATTGATGCCGGCAAGGCCATCCACCTGATGGGCCTGGTTGGTACCGGCGGCGTTCACAGCCATGCCGATCACTGGTTCGGCGTGCTGGAAATGGCCAAGCATATGGGCGCAACCAAGGTTTATCTGCACTGCATCATGGACGGCCGTGATACCGACCCCCATTCCGGTAAGGGATTCCTGGCTGACCTGCAGGCCAAGCTGGACGAGCTGGGTATTGGCACCATCGCCAGTGTCAGCGGCCGTTACTATGCTATGGACCGTGACAACAACTGGGACCGTGAAGAAAAGGCTTATGCCGCTTTTGTTTACGGCGAGGGCAACCATGCCGCCAATGCACAGGAGGCCATTGAGGCTTCTTATGCGGACGGCAAGACGGATGAATTCGTGATCCCCGCCGTTACCTGTGAGGGTGGCCGCGTGGAGGATGGCGATACCATCATCTTCATGAACTTCCGCCCCGACCGTGCCCGCCAGATGACCCGCATTTTCTGCGATGATGCCTTTACCGGCTTTGAGCGCCGCGGCGGCCGCAAGCAGGTTCACTATGTCTGCATGGCCGAGTATGATGCTACCATGCCCAACTGCGAAGTTGCCTACCCGCCGGTTGAGCTGAGCAACGTTCTGGGCGAGTATCTTTCCAAGAACGGTAAGACCCAGCTGCGCATTGCCGAGACCGAGAAGTACGCCCATGTGACCTTCTTCTTCAACGGCGGTGTGGAAGCCCCCTATGAGGGCGAGGACCGCAAGGTGATCCCCAGCCCGAAGGATGTGCCCACCTATGACCTGAAACCCCAGATGAGTGCCCCGGAGGTTGCTGACGAGTGCAAGGCCCGCATTGAGAGCGGCAAGTACGATGTGATCATCCTGAACTTTGCCAACTGCGATATGGTCGGCCATACCGGCGTGTTTGATTCCGCTGTCAAGGCTGTGGAAGCTGTTGATGCCGCTGTGAACGAGGTTGTGACCGCTGTGCTGAACGCCGGTGGCTGCGTGTTCCTGACCGCTGACCACGGCAACGCCGAAAAGATGAAGAACCCGGACGGCACCCCGTTTACCGCCCACACCACCAACCCGGTGCCGTTTGTGGCCATCGGCTGCGGCGATGTGAAGCTGCGCGAGGGCGGCTGCCTGGCAGATATTGCCCCCACCATGCTGCCTTATATCGGCCTGCCGGTACCCTCGGAGATGACCGGTAAGAGCTTGATCGTTGACTAAGCACTCAAATAAAGTAAAAGAGGCCCAGAACTGTCGAAAAGACAGTTTTTGGGCCTCTTTTTTGTGCAAAATGGAAATAATGAAGAAAAAAATTCAATATTAACATATGATAATGAAATGCGGAAGTCATATGTGTTATAATACCAAATATGTTGGCTATGAACAAAAACGAAGAAAACAGGAGCGTATATTATTTATGGGGGGGGTAACACTGTCAGCAAGTTGTGGGTTGGCTGTGTGCCCCGGATGTGAAGAGAGAAAAAAAGATATGCCTGAAGGGGAGAAACACACATGGAGAAAGCACTGAATGTTGATATCCGGCAGTTCTACCGGGAAGATCTTGGGGTTCATTCCGAAGAACTGTTGGATAAGCTGGAGGCGGTATCCCAGGCGGTAACGCTGCAAAAAGGGGAGATCCTGAATAAAAAAGGGGAACGCCAGACCATGCTGCCGTTTTTGATCGAAGGCATGATGCGCTGTGTTACCTTGGATAGTGAGGGCAAAGAGAAAACCGTGGGCTTTACCATGAGCCGCGGCGATGTGGTGCTTTCCAACATGGACCTGACCGGCTGCCATATCAGCACGGACCAGGCAATGGTTCCATCAACCCTGATTTTGCTGCCCATTGATTATGTGTTGCAGAACATGAAAGATGAGCCGGAGGTGATCCGCGTCTATCAGGAGCAGATCATCAAGTGGGGCATGATCTATCAGTCCCGCGCCGTGAGCCTGAGCCAGGGGGACGCGACCGAGCGGTTCGAATGGTTCTGCAAGGAGTATCCTGGCATGGTAGATATGGTCAATAACCGCTATATTGCATCGTTTTTGGGCATTACCCCGGTCACTCTCAGCCGCCTGCGCCACGGCGTTGCCACAAAAGTGGGCCGCGAAAAGCGGACAGACGAAGAATAAAGAAATAATAATCCTGATATGCAGCAGCGCCCGCACCGGACTGTAAGGATCCGGTACGGGCGCTGATTTTTCTTTATGTGGTTTTGCCTGTGTATATCACTGGATCAGTACGCCGGTGGTTTCATCAAAGTGGTAGGTTTGACCATCAATGGTGCTCCAGCCCTTGTACATGGCACCGGTGTTCAGGTCGTAATACCAGCGCTTGCCATCCTGGGCGTACCAGCCTTTGATCATAGCGCCGTTGGCGTCATACCGCACCCACTTGCCGCCGTTGGAATCCTGGTATACTTCCTTGCTTACGGCTTTGGCACCCTGCTGCACGCTGTCCAGCCAGTACCAGGCACCGCTGGCGGGGTCATAGATCTCTTTGCCGCGGTAGTTGGCGTTGCTGGGCTGCCAGCCCTGGCGCACCCAGTTTTCGTACCAGTAGCTCTTGCCATCAATCGTGTACCAGAAGTTGCCCGGCGTGCCGCTGGTCATTTTGCCGTAAACGGGGTCGAAGTAGTACAGCTGGTTGTTTACCGCAACGGAACCATACTGCATAATACCGGTCTTGGGGTCATAGTACACCTTGCGGCCATCCGGCAGGGTCCAGGGGCCTTTGATCATGGCACCGGTGACCGGCTCAAAATAGTACCACTTGCCGTTCTGGCAGTCCTCACCTTTTACCATGTGGCCGTTGGCATCATAGCGCACCCATTTGCCGCCGTTGGATTCCTGATAAACGTCTTTATTCACGGCCTTGGCACCGCCCTGGTTGGCATCCAGCCAGTACCAGGCGTTGCTGCCGGAATCGTAAATTTCCTTGCCGCGGCCTGTGGTGCCCTGCTTTACGCCGTTCTCATACCAGTAATCGCGGCCGTTCTCGCTGCGCCAGCCGGTGTAGTTGTTGTTATTGCCGGGATACTCGCCAAACCAGTAGTTCAGGTCAACATTGGCATTCACACCGGGAACCGTACCTTTGTTGCTGTACTGCCACATGTTGCAGCTGCTGCCGTCATAGCTTACGCCGGAACGGTAGTCGGCCATCCACTTGTACCATCCGGAATTGCGGAACCGAGAGTCCGTCAGGTAATTCTGGAAGAAATAATAGTAAGAGTAAATGCCCACGCGGTAGCCGGCGTTGGAAACCATGTTGCACCAGGTCTGGGCAATATCGCCGTAAGTAGAGTTGCTGGCGATGGGGTTGCCGTCACGGGTGTGTTCAATGTCCAGAAATACCGGCAGGGTGGGGTTGTGCCCGCTCAAAAGGCTCAGGGTATGGCGGGCCTCACTGGCGGCCATATCGGTATTTTCAGCGTAAGAGTAAAGGTACACGCCATAGGGGATGCCAAGCCGTTCACACTCGCTTACGTTGCGGTACCACTGGGCGTCATCCTGTTTGTTTTCGCCCACGCCGTCGTATTCGCTGCCAATGCCGCAGCGAATCATGACAAAATCAATGCCGGAATTTTTAACGGCGTCCCAGTCAACGGTGCCCTGATGGTAGCTGACATCAAAGCCGTTATAAGTAACGCTGCAGGTGGCAATGCCGTTGGAACTGTAGGTGGCAGCGTCCTGTTGGACAATATCCTCCCACTCGATGGCGGGCACGGAATCATCATAGATCGGCACGCCATCTTTGTAGCGGAAGCTGTTTTCCAGCCCGTTTGCCACATCATACGGTACGCCGGAATCTTCCTGTGCGGTTTCCGGTGTGCTGGTTTCGGCCGCCGCAGGCAGCGCCGCAAACAGCCCTGCTGCCATAACAGCTGCCGCAGCCAGGCTGGCTGTGCGCAGTTTTAGGGTCCCTTTCAAAATTTATTCCTCCTTCAAAGTGAACATCATTAACTATCATCATACCACAACCGCATAGCCTTGGGAATGGTTACATATGTAAAATTTGAAAGCAATACCGCATAATTCTGCGTGTCGATGCCCCCATCGACGCTTGAATTTGCAGGGCAGGGAAGGTTTGGTGCAGCCCAAAAGAAAAACGTGCATTCTGACGTGTCTTGCGCTGCGCGCTACTTGCCAATGCAGGCAAAATCGGGTATGATAACAATAAGTAGAAATATTCTGCCGGACACCCGGCAGATTGGGTAAGAAACAGCAAAGGAGAACCTGTTATGCGTTATTGCAAAAAATGTACCATGCCGGACACCCGCCCCGGTATCACCTTTGACTCTGAGGGCGTTTGCAGCGCCTGCCGCCATTACGAAAACCGCAAAAATGTGGACTGGGACGCCCGCTTTAAGGAGTTTGAAGCCTACTGCAACAAGTACCGCGGCATGAACGGCCCCGGCGGTTATGACTGCGCTGTTGCTGTTTCCGGCGGCAAGGACAGCCACTTCCAGGTTTGGATGCTGAAAGAAGTCATGCACATGAACCCCATCCTGTTCAGCGTGGAGGATAACTTCCCCATGACGCAGGCCGGCATCCATAACCTGAAAAACATCAGCGAGGAATTCGGCTGCACCATCATCAGCTGCAAGCCCAACATCCGCGCCCAGAAAGTGCTGATGCGCAAGTTCTTTGAAAAATACGGCAAGCCCACCTGGTATGTGGACCGCCTGATCTATACCTTCCCGCTGCACATGGCAGCCAAGTTCAACACCCCCATGCTGTGCTATGGCGAGAACGTCAGCTTTGAATACGGCGGCTGCTCCGATAAGGAGACTTATTCCGCCATGGATCAGATCGAAAATGGCGTGGCGGTCGGCTTCCCGATGGAAGAACTGGTGGGCGACGGCGTGACCGAAAACGACCTGTCCCTGACGCTGGCTCCCTCTGCCGAAGAGCGCGCGAAGCTGGACCCGTTCTATATGAGCTACTTTGTGCCCTGGAACAGCTACAAGAACTACCAGATTGCCAAGGAGCACGGCTTCCATGACCTGACCCATGAATGGGACCGCACCCACCATGCCGAAAACTTTGACCAGATCGATTCCCGCGCCTACCTGGTGCACTCCTGGCTCAAGTACCCCAAGTTCGGCCATGCCGCTGCAACCGACTATACCGCCCGCTATATCCGCTATGGCATGATGACCCGCGAGGAAGCCATTCCCATCATCAAGGCCCGCGATGGTAAGCTGGACCCGCTGTGCGTGCGTGATTTCTGCGATTTCTGCGGCTACACCGAGAGCGAGTTCTGGAAGATCATGGACAAGTTCTATAACCGTGATCTGTTTGAAAAGAACGACTGCGGCGAGTGGGTGCTGAAACACCCCATCTGGGAGGAAAACAAATAATGGTACGTCATGTTATTTTGTGGAAACTGAAAGAGATGCCCGCCGCTGAACAGGAAACCGTCAAGGCGGATATCAAAGCCGGGCTGGAAGGTCTGGCCGGGCAGATTCCCGGTTTGACGGAGATCCATGTTTACACCAAGGCCCTGCCCAGCTCCGCCAATGCGGACCTGATGCTGGATACCACCTTTGTGGATGAAGCCGCCCTGAAAGGCTATGCCGTTCACCCGGCCCATGTGGCTGTGGCTGATGGCAAAGTGCGCCCCTATACCGCCGTGCGTACCTGCCTGGATTTTGAAGTATAACAGGGCTGAAAAAAGGATCAATCAATGATGCAGAATACAGAACATACCGCCGCGCCGCTGCTGGTGCGCGGGGGCCGGGTTCATGACGCCGTTCACCCGGAACCACAGCAGATCGACCTGCTGCTGGAAAACGGCCGCATTGTTGCCATGGGGCATGAACTGAACGTGCCCGCCGATATCGCCGTGCTGGATGCTGCCGGGCTGGATATTTTCCCCGGTTTTGTGGATGCGCACACCCATATCGGCCTGGATGGTTATGGCATCGGGTACGAAGGCTGCGACTACAACGAGATGAATGACATCTGGACCCCGCAGCTGCGCGCCATTGACGGCATCAACCCTCGCGATCCCTCCTTTGCCCATGCACGGGAAGCAGGCATTACCTGCGTGTGCACCGGGCCGGGCAGCGCTAATGTGCTGGGCGGTACCTTTACCGCCATCAAGACGGTGGGCGAGCGTGTGGACAACATGATCGTCAAGGAAGCCGTTGCCATGAAATGTGCCTTTGGTGAAAACCCCAAGCGCTGCTATAAAGATAAATGCGATTCTACCCGCATGTCCACCGCTGCGTTCCTGCGTGGGGCGCTGGCTTCCGCCAGGGATTACGGCGCCCGCAAGGCTGCTGCCAACGGCGATGTGACCAAAATGCCCGCTTATAACCAGAAGCTGGAAGCCTTGCTGCCGGTGCTGGACCACACCATTCCCCTGAAAGCCCATGCACACCAGGCCAACGATATCTTTACCGCCATCCGCATTGCCAAAGAGTTCGATGTGGGCCTGACGCTGGAACATGTGACCGAAGGCCACCTGATCGTGGACGAACTGGCCAAGGAAAGCAATATCCCCATGGCCGTCGGCCCCAGCCTGACCTTTGCCAGCAAGTTTGAACTGCAGAACAAATCCTGGGAAACGCCGGGCGTTTTGGCAAAAGCAGGCTGCCATGTTTCCATCATCACCGATAACTCGGTCATTCCGCAGCAGTACCTGCCGCTGTGCGCCGGTATGGCGGTCAAAGCCGGCATGGATCCGTTTGTCGCATTGCAGGCCATCACCATCAACCCGGCCAAGCACATCGGCATTGCTGACCGTGTTGGCTCCATCGAGGTCGGCAAGGATGCAGACCTGGTGCTGACCGATGGCTGCCCGTTTGAGGTTATGACCAACGTGAAAGCCGTTCTGATCAACGGCGCAGTGGTCAGCCAGAAATAAAAAGCACTGCACCGATGTAAAAAATAGGCTGGCATCTTGCAAACAGCAGGGTGCTGTGCTATAATATCCACAGAACAGCAAAGGCGCTGTCCGATAGCATTGCTATACGGACAGCGCCTTTTTTGGTTCAATAGGAATTACCACGGATGGAATGAGAGTGAGAAATATGGAAAAGAATCCTCGTTATGTCGAAATCGATTACGCCAAATACGCGCCCGATATCCCGGAGGATCAGCTGGAAGCTTATTACGGCCTGCCCAAACATGTACAGTTTTGTAATGAATGCGTGATGAGCAACCAGAAGCCGAACTCCTGCTATGAATTTGAACATACGATCAAGTCCATTAAAAAGACGATGGTCATTCAGGACGACGGCACCTGCGATGCCTGCCATGCCTGCCACAATAAGGCTAACGGCCATATCGACTGGGCCCTGCGCGAAAAAGAGCTGCGTGAGCTGTGCGATGAATACCGCAAAAATGACGGCAGCTATGACTGCCTGGTGCCCGGCTCCGGCGGCAAGGACAGCTTTTATGCCGCTCACATCCTGAAATACAAATACGGCATGCACCCCCTGACGGTGACTTGGGCACCGCATATCTACACCCCCTGGGGCTGGGATAACATGCAGGCCTGGATCCACGCCGGGTTTGATAACTACCTGTGTACCCCCAACGGCATGACCCACCGTCTGCTGACCCGTTTGGCGACCGAGAACCTGTTCCACCCGTTCCAGCCGTTCATTTTGGGCCAAAAGCAGCTGGCCCCCAAGATGGCCGCCAAGTTCGGCATTCCCCTGGTGTTCTATGGCGAGAACGAGGCCGAGTTCGGCAACCCCATTGCGGATAACAACTCTGCCCTGCGTGACGAGCACTTTTTTGCCGTCAATGATTACGACCATATCTATCTGGGCGGCGTCAGCCTGCGCCAGCTGGAAGAGGACTATAAAGTGGATAAGGCCGACCTGGCCATCTACCTACCGTCCGAAACTTCCAACCTGGAGAAAAACCATGTTCAGGTGCGCTACCTTGGCTATTACGAAAAATGGCATCCGCAGGGCGCCTACTATTACAGTGTAGAACACGGCGGCTTCCGCCCCGCACCGGAGCGCACCCAGGGCACCTATTCCAAGTATAACTCCATCGATGATAAGATCGACGACTTCTTTTATTACACCACCTACATCAAGTACGGTATCGGCCGCACCACCTATGACGCTGCACAGGAGATCCGCAACGAGGAAATCACCCTGGAAGAGGGCAAGGCGCTGTGCAAAAAGTTTGACGGCGAGTATCCCGACCGCTTTGAAAAAGAAATCTTCCAGTATCTGTCCCTGGACCGCCAGCACTTCCCGTGGGCCAGCCAGCTGTTTGAACAGCCCAAAATGGACCGCGAATACTTTATGCACCTGGCCGACCGTTTCCGCAGTCCCCACCTTTGGAAATGGGAGGACAACATGTGGAAACTGCGTCACACCCCCTACGAGGGCGACAGCGAAGTGCTTTGGGGCGACCCGAAGGGCACCCACCACGAAATATAAGG
>ULYR01083714.1_pt1 | contig 13730 bp, 10 predicted proteins | sample 1962341 | NCBI WGS metagenome assembly ULYR01 (sample SAMEA4835868, study PRJEB28245) | human gut metagenome | biome: gut microbiome; material: fecal sample | place: Denmark | collected 2008 | reverse complement strand
CAACGGATTTTGAGTCCGTCACGTCTGCCAATTCCATCACACCGGCGAATATGTTCAAATTTTGTACATATATCAGTTTAACACATTTTTTAAACGGATTCAAGAGGGAGAATCACATTATATTAAAAATTTGATTCACTGTTTTCCTTCGGCGGCTGTGCGTCCGTTAAATTGATGCAGGGGTAAAAAAACATTGCCGCAACCGGTCAACGATTGCGGCAATGCAGGCTCTATACCCTGCACCGATTTTCCGAACGACTTTGCAAAAATGGAGTCAGGATGCAAAGGACAGAAAGGATGATGACAGTCTTTTGTTCGGAAATCGATGCAGGGTTGCTGAAAGGCTGTTACCGTTCGTACCATGATAACGGCCGTCAGCAGCAAATCAGATAACAGCGCGGAGGATAAGCAGCGCGTCGATAAGCTCAACAACGCCGTTGCCGTTAAAATCGGCAGCCTCAAGCTGTTCGGGGGTCAGCTCCGCAAGGTCGCTGCAATAACGCATAACGAGCAGAGCATCTGCGGCGGTCACAATGCCGTCGCCGTCAACATCACCCACAAGGATTCCGCTTGCGGGTTCATATTGTGCAACAAGGACGGTGTTTGCCGTGATTCCGGTGAAGCTTCCGCTCCAGCCGATGAAATCATAGCCTTCACGCACGGGGTCGGCAGGTGCTTCCGCATCCATGCCGTAGCCGACTGTCTGAACACTGATCGTTGTGCCGTCCCAGTCAACAAAGTAAACATTAAAGTAGTTATCGCTTGCGAACACAGCTTCAATCGTGTGGTTTGCAATCACGCAGTCGAAGGTGTATTCATTTGCGGCACCGACTGATTCGCCGTCAACAATGATATCCGCAACATGCCAGCCCTCATTCGGAGTAATCGTGTACGATGCAGAACCGAGAGAATCAACAGTGGTTGTGCCGTCGGGCGATATTGTTCCGCCGAGTCCTGCCGAAGCGGAGATGTCGTAGTTTTCGGCAACAACGTTGATCGTGCAGGTCATCTCCTTAAGGAAGCCGTTTGTAAGCTTCAGCGTGGTGCTGCCGACATCGTTTGCGGTTATCGTTGCGGAGAAAACATCACCATCATTCGGGGTAACCGATGCAACGGACTCATCCTCAACGCTCCATGTAAAGTCGAAATCCGTGAACAAATCCCAGATATCGGAATGTGCGCTGACGGTGTAAGTCTCGCCGGGGCGGAGATTTACAACACTGTCGGAAAGCTCGCCGGAGTTGTAGATTCCGGGGCGATCATCGCGCTCGATGCGAATAAACAAGCCGTTGCCCGCATAATCGCTTAGCATGCATTCAAGGAAGAGGAAACTGTTGATGTCGCTCAGATCGTCCGGACCGAGACCGAGCCTTGTCGTTCCGTTCACGGTACCGGGTTCAACGGAATTGTGGAAAACTTTGCTTGAGCTGGCGCCGCTGACATATGCAGCCCTGCCGCAATTCCAGTCCATGTACTGATTCTCGCTGTAGTCAATGACGATAGTGGGAACGTGGTAGTATTCACCCGTGCCGACATAGTCGTCTTCCTCATCGCTCCATTCTTCATATTCCCATTCATAGCTGACCATGGAAACATTCTTGATTGGGCTTTCAATATCGATCGTGAGCGGCATCTCCCACTTTTCGGTGCGCTCCCTGCCATTATAAGCCAGTTCCGCACAAAATGCAACAGTAAGTTTTGTGTTGTTGGGCAGGGGGTTGCCTTCAAGGTCGGTATAATCCCAGTCAAACTCCTCGTTATCATAGGCTCCGACGTAAAGTGCCTGACCCGCATTGTCATTATAATACGTCTTCGGCACAAAACCGAGATCCTTGCGGTAGTATTCAACGCCCGTTTCTGCATTTGCAACGCTGTAATAGAAATTCTCAACATTGCGGTTCAATCCGATTGCGATCGCATCGATCGCATCGCGGATGCTGTCCCCGTTGGGAGAGATCGCGTTGCGGTTTGCAACATAGCGCATCGTGCCGAGTTCCTCCGTGGGGTAAATGCTGTTGTTCGGCCAAGCCATGCTTGTTCCGAGACCGATATAGTCATCGTAATTTGCATCATAGGTGTATACGCCGTTGACAACATGGGTTGCATCGCATTCACCGGTTTCAATTTCGGTGAAATCATAGTAGCTGCTCTGCTCAATTGCGGGCAGTGCAAGCCAGTCGCCGTAAAATGCAAGGAACGGAGCGGAAAGATCAACGCCGTTCTCCTCACCTGCGGTGAGAGTCACAAAACCTTCAACATATATGCCGTTCGGGAAGTACTTTTCGATATAAGCGATATCTTCCTCGGTGAGCGTAATCGTTACGGAAACTTCGGTTGAACCGCCTGCGGGAACCGTAATCGCGCCGTTGCCCGCAATTTCGGAATTCAGCATGTGCGGGGTCTGGGTCATGAGATAACGGCGGGTGCCGTCCGCATTGATTCGGCCCGTCTCCGCACTTTCCGTCTGAACGGAAGCATCAACAGTATAGGTCTTGTCCGCATCGGTCATGTTCACAACGGTGAAATTGAGGTTGTAAACACCTGTTTTCTGCGGGTCATCGCCGAGTTCAAGCTTTGCCCTGCCGCATTCGGTGGTGATATAGGCACCGGCGGTCATTGCTGCACGGATGTTCTCAAATCCCGCGCCCTGATAACGGGGGGAATAGGTAAGTCCGTCGGGATTGAGCACCGGAGTTGCGGCGCTCATGAGCAGGTTGTTCACAATTTCCGGAAGTTCCGCCGCAGGAATATCGAAATTGTTCATCAGATACTGACGAACAAGCAGTGCGCTGCCCGCCGTCATCGGAGCGGACATTGACGTGCCGCTTGAAAGTGCGTATGCGCCGCTGCCGTTATATGCGGAGAAAACATTGCCGCCGATGGCCGTTATCTCGGGCTTGATTGTCAGTCCGCCGGTTGTGCCCCAGCTTGAGAATGAGGACATGTAACCGCCCTGATCGTCAATATCCCAATAGGGGTTGATGTGAATCGTCGCCGGGTGGGACGGTTCAAGAGCTTTGGTCAGCGAATCGTATTTGTATGCCGCAACGGGATAGGTCCAATCCTCTCTCGTTGTGTCAACAAAGGTGGTTTCTCTTGAAGAGTCAAAGATAAACAGTGCAGCCGCACCCGCCTCGCGTGCAAACGCCGCATGTTCATCGATCGTCAGTTCGGAGTTATAATCAACAAACAGAAGCTTGCCGGAAACATCCGAAAGATCCGCATTGTCGATGGTGGTATGAAAAATACTGTACTCGTAGCTGTGTCCGCCGATGCGGGTTGCAACTTTGTACTCATAATCCGCCTTGTCGTCATAGCGGGATTTCCATGAGCCGCCGTATTCGGGATATGCATCATCGAACAGCAGCGCATCCTGAGTCTGAATCGCAACGAAGTATTCGGGGTTGTTAAGGCTTGCAACCGTCAGAACGGAATTGAAGCTTCCGGGCATGCCGACCATGCCGATATCGGGATTGTCCGTAAGGCCGAGATCCGCTTCCCAAAGGCTGTGGTAAGTGGAAGAGGCGGAGTTGCCCGCAGAAGCAACAACATTGATGCCGTTGGCAAGTGCCGCATCAAAAACTTCTGTATAGTCCTCGTAATACACGGGACCGCCGACAGCACCGAGACTGAGGTTTATCGCATCCGCACCGAGAACGATCGCATCCTCCATTGCGGCTGCAACGCTGCCGAGAGTTGCGGAAGCGTCGCGATTGCTGAACACCTTGAGCGGCAGGATCTGCGCCTTGGGTGCAACGCCGAGTGAGGTCAGTCCGAAGCTTGTACCCGCGCTTTCGACCGCCTGCCCCGCTGCGATGCCGGCAACATGCGTGCCGTGTGCGGAAGCCTGTCCGCCGTGGTTAACATCGCAGTCCTTATCCGCATAGTCAAATGCGAACGGAATCTTATCGTTGATATAAACCTGTTCCGCAGTCGTTCCGGGACGGAGCGCAAGCATGTTCATATCCGGATTTTCGGCGATTATGCGGCTGATGTCCTCCTGTGTCAGTTTGACTGTTTCAAGCCCGGGAGCAAAGCACTCGTTATCGGTATCGATGCCTGTATCGATAATTGCAATAACCATGCCGCTGCCGTCAATGCCGAGATCCCATGCGTAGCGGGATTCAATAACATCGTTCGCAATCGTCATCTTTGTGTCGCCGGGACGAACGATTTCATAGCTTTCCGTGGGAATTTCAAACACGGGCATGTATTCAACGCTTTCAACGCCCGCAACCGCCGCAATGCGCGAAACCTCGTTGAAAGGTACGCTTGCCGCAAAGCCGTTGCAGAGCAGGGTGAAATCATATTCAAAAGAGATCGCCGAAGCGGCGCACTCAATGCGCTTTTTAATGATTTCGTGTTCCGCTGCAAGCTTTTCGCGTGCGGCGGACTGCTGTTTGGTAAGTCCTTCGCCGAGAACCGCGCCGCCGTTTTCGAGCACGGCATCGCCGGAAAGTTTGATAATGACGTCAATCATGCCTTCATCATCAATTTTGTACCTTTCAACAAGGGTTCGTTCGGGTTTTTTCGTTTCTTTGCCGAGCATGCGGTTGAGTGCTGCAACAACCGTTGCCTGGGAATACATTGAAACGGTGTAGGTCTCGCCGTTTTCATCGGTCAATGTCTGAACATTGTCGGGCGTGATGCCGTCGAAAACAGCTTCGTCAATCGTGTTCCCGCTCTTCTGACGCATAATCCAGCTTTCGCTTTCAAAGCAATAGCTTGAGTCGTCATCAAAACGCAGTTCCTCGCCTGCATCGGCGTGGTACCATGTTGCGCCCGCCGCATCAACAACGGACTTTTCGGGCTTTTGTGTTCCTTCCGCCGCAAGCTTCGAAAGCCCCGTCGCGGAAGCTGCGGTCAATGTCATCATAACCGCGAGCACAAGTGCCGCCAAACGTTTGAGTTTCATGTTTATCCTCCTTCTCCAACCATAGTTATAGGATTGGTATCCTATGCATTGTACAATGCCCAACAATATCTTGTCAACAGGAAATTCTGTACTTGACATATTTTTTTAAATGCATTAGAATAAAAGAGTATAAAACAAAAATACGAAAGGTTGGTCTCCCGTATGATAAACATCAATCCCCTCTTTGAAGCTCTTCAATACTTCCACCGCAGAGCCGAAGGTCGTCTCGTTCGCATCGAACTCGACAGATTGTGCACAAGATTTCCTTCAAAAACAAACGAATTTTTAAGGCTCCTCTCTCCGGTTGCAGACCTTCAGGATCGCCTTGACTACCTTGTTCGTGTGGGTAAGCGCGAGCTTAGTCAGCTGTTGACTCCTGTTTGCAGCAGTCCCACACCCTTCGCATGCAGCAACAGCATTATGTACATGATGGTCTTCCCCGCAATTCGCGACGGTATTGATCCGGAGAATTTCACTGAATATATTTATTCAAAAACCGATGAAGACATCATGGTTGACATTCTGAGCGTTCTTGAATCCCCCGGCACCGCAACCGTGACCGAGGAGATCACTTCCGATGTCTTCTATGAGCGGCTTGAAAACACCGGCCTTGATGAGCAGGCCCGACTCGGCGTAATGAAGCTCCTGTTCAAATACAAGAGCTATTCCGAACGCGTATCCCTGCTTGTTGACGGGTTCCTCAATGCAATGCGCCGTGAACGCGAAAACGTTGCATCAATCTGCTCCGCATTTTCCAAACGCTATCCCGAAGGCAGCGGCGTCCTCAAAAAGGTTAACGACTGCTACGGAATGGGACTTCCCGACGATATCGAAATGACTCCCTACTGCTCCATCTTCATGTATGACCATATTGCTGCTTTCGTCAAGCAGTATCAGGACGATACCGGAAAGGACAGCGGCATGGTTCTCATGGGTATCGGTTATGACCTTGTTTCAAGCGTTCGCGACATTATCTCTTCCCCCGAGGAACTCGCAATGCTGTTCAAAGCCCTTTCCGAGCCGAGCCGTTTGGACATTATCAATCTGCTTCGCGAAAGCCCCGCCTACGGACAGGAGCTTTCCGAAAAGACCGCGCTGCACCCCACCACCATTTCCCATCATATGGCACGCCTTGTTGCGGCAAACCTTGTGGAATGCGATCTGCGCACCGCAAAAACCTATTACACGCTCAACAAAGAATATGTAATCGATATTCTTGACAGGCTCAGGGCTGTGTTCTCCGAGTGCGGCGATTCAAAGGACGCAAAATAACGGTTCCTTCAGCCGTCGGTTGAGTTAACGTTTCGTGTTTTGTGAAAAAGGCTGTTAAACAAACCGTTTTCGCAAAAGCGACTTTCCGAGACTCTTCCCGCAAGAATAACAAAAGGGCTGTTGCATTAGTCCCCAAAACAAAACCGGGCAATCCAAGAAGGGTTGTCCGGTTTGTTGCTTTCGTGTATAATTAAATTGCTCAAAAACCAACAGAAAGTGAGCTAATTGTACAATGAAAACGAGCAAAAATCACACTTTCTGCATGAGCCAGCTTCGCTTGAGCCGAAAAATGTAATGTTCGGCACTCCACGGATTGCCCTCCTTAAAAAAGAAAGGTACTGCTGCAAATATGACTTGATTTTGCAACAGCCCCCTCTCGTTTCAAAAAACACTATGTGGAAATTTTGAAAAATCGCACTGATGACAGGATGCCTAAACTGCAGATTTTCGAATTTCCTGCTTATACACCGCTGCTTATAATGTCATTCCATGCTTGCTTATGGGGGAACTTAACGGTTTCATCAGTTTTGAGCAATTCAACATAGTGGTCAATAAATTCGGCAGGGTCAGTTACAAGGCGGAGGTAGTATTTCAGCGATGAATATACTCCGTTTACGATAACTTGGCATCCGTGAATCTGAGCAATCCTTTTTATCTCGTTGTCTATGGCATCCCAGTCAGCAGAGTCCATATTCGCCGTTGTAAGCAGATAATAACGGTCAGTGTTATATACCTTGAATTTTTCGTAAGCATCTGCGACCAACTGCTTTGTGATTTGAATTTCGTGCTTTATTTCGACACCTTCAAATGCCGTTCCATCGGCATTGTCGATATCAATATCGCCGATTCTTCCAGACTGAGCATCGGCAGAATTATGCGATTCCAAAGGGCAAAGGATTTTTCCATCGTATCTGGCAACCTGCCCCATCATGCACTTGTAGGCAGCATAAATAGCAAGTGTCGGAAGTCTGGAAGCACCAGAGCAAGAGTAATGATATGTAAAATGCTTTTCCAAAACCCTTATGATATTTGAAATTGACAGAGAATGCGGTTTTGCCAATTCAATATTCAAGTTATCTCGCTGTTTTATGAGCAATTTCATATAATACAGGAGGACTTTTTCTGCATCCACCCCATGACACTGTACTTGGTCTATGGTGTTCAAAAATGCTTGTTTCATTTGAACCGGGGTGATTTTGCCCGGATATTCCAAATTATAGGGATGTGCCTGTTCGAGCGAACGGGTGAGCCATCCCGATTCTGCCATCGAAGGAAACCTCTTTTCCTTCATAAACGGAGTGATATTTGCTTGGTCTATGGTTCTTCCTGCAAAACCGTTGGGGAGTTGTGCTTGATGGTTGCGAATATCTTGGGCAGGGTCAACCACTTTATGGGTCAAAAGTGTCATAAGAACGGTTGCGATACCCTTATTTGCTTCTGAACGGGCTACAATAAACTTGATATAACCCTTTACATCTTCCGGCAAATCGGTTGATAAATCATTCGCTGCCGTTTTCTCTAATGCCTGTTCATATACTTGATTCAATACCTCTGAATGTGTCATTTTTCCTCTCTCCCAAAGAATTGATTTTTTACCTCTTCTGCAACCGCTTTAATCATCGGCACACAAACCGAATTACCGAGTTGCTTATACTGTTCTCCAATCGCACTGACCTTTTTGTAATCCTCCGGGAAGCCCATGATTCGCCAACACTCATTGATAGTGAGTTTCCTTACACGGTCATCCTCAGTTAGCACAAAAAACCTTCCCGAACTCTCCTGCGAGGGCAATGTCGGATGAATGCCTTTAACGGAATAAATCCTATTCGGCTGCTTATGAACCCTTGAAAGATGCTCCGTCCCCTGTCTGACACCTGCTTTTCTAATCGCCTTATTTCTATATCCTGCAAAAATCAATCCGGAACCCGGTTGCTGTTTCGGATTGTCAAGAAGGGTATATTCAGTCGGGTCAAGAAACTCAAAATCACCCTCTGTATCAAGAAATTCATTAAGCATTTTTCTCTTTACGGTTTTAACTTTATCAAAATCGAACTTTTCACCATTAAGATGCCCAATGATAATAATTCGCTCTCTGTTTTGAGCAACACCAAAATCAGCACCATTCAGAACCTTCCAAGACACAGAATATCCGAGGTCTTCCAATTTGGTGATGATGGTGTTTAATGTTTTACCGTGGTCGTGATGAACCAGATGCTTAACATTTTCGAGGAAAACCACGGGTGGCTTCTTCTCGTTGAGAATACGACAAATTTCAAAGAATAAAGTCCCTCTTGTATCGTCAAACCCTTTTTGCTTTCCAGAGATGCTAAACGGCTGACAAGGAAAGCCGGCACAGAGAATATCGTGGTTGGGGACGGTCTTTTCGTCAATCAGAGTAATATCTCCTAACGGCTTCTCTCCGAAATTCTCCTCATATGTTTTTTGACATTCGGCATTGATATCGCTTGAAAACACACATTCAAAACCTTGTGACTCCATTCCAATGCGAATGCCGCCGATGCCACAGAATAAATCTATAAAACGAACTTGCTCGTTCATTACCACACCTCTTGCTACTGCCCATAATTGCTCGTGGGTATATTCCTACATTTACTATTCTACAACAGAATCCGATTTTTTTCAACCCATCGAAGTGAAAAAAGAAACGATGGGGCTGTTGCATTAGTCCCCAAAACAAAACCGGGCAACTCAAGAATGGTTGTCCGGTTTGCTGCTTTCGTGTATAATTAAATTGCTCAAAAACCAACAGAAAGTGAGCTAATTGTACAATGAAAACGAGCAAAAATCAAGTAGTCATGCCGATAAATGTTGCAACAATGATTGACGAAAACGATCCAGTATTTAAAATGGTAGAGATGCTGGAAAAACTGGATTACAGAAAATTACATTCCAGTTATCGCAGTCGGCTTGCTGACGGACGATTCGAGAAAGCACTGTTTGAACCGAAAACAGCCTGAAATAACCTTCCGAGAACAACAAAACTTGAGCAGGTCTGTTTGCCGTACACAAAAATCACACTTTCTGCATGAGCCAGCTTCGCTTGAGCCGAAAAATGTAATGTTCGGCACTCCACGGATTGCCCTCCTTAAAAAAAGAAAGGTGCTGCTGCAAATATGACTTGATTTTGCAACAGCCCCTTTTTTCGTTATAAACGGATTTGTATTCCATTTTAGCTGCCTGCATCTTCCGCAGCAGTTTTTTCCTTATTGTTCACAGCTTCGTGTTGTTCACAGCTTCTGCACAGCTTCATACCGGTGAAAAGCGCACACGCTGCGGCGGCAAATGCCGGCGGATTGAACGCATTGATGATTCCGCTTTTGTAAACGGACGGATGCCGCTGCCCCATTGCCGCAATCGCCGTAAGCAGAACAACCGCGCACGCCGCCGAAGCAAGCCCGAGACCGAACAGCAGATATTCCGCCCGCTGCAGCCGTATTTCCGCCCTGCCGCCGTTCGGCTCCGCAGAAAGCTGACTTCGAACATTTCCGAACATACGGAACAAAAAGCATTCAAGTGTGCACAGCGCAGCATCTATCCCGCCCGCAGTAATTATTATCGCCGCAATGCGCATCGGAGTAAACACGGGCGGAGGCGTTGCAATGATGTTAAGTACGGTTTTGCGAAAAACGATTATATCTTGCTCCAGTTCCGCCGCACAGACGACAAGCAGGCACAGCGTCACGGCTGCGGCAATTCCGATGACAACCTGCACCGCAAGCGTCATTCGAAGCAGCGGAATTCCCGAACCCTCCGCAAGCTGTCCCCGCCGTGCATCGCAATGCACCGCCGCAAATGCCGCCGCCGCCGCAATCGGCAAAATGCATTCAAGTATGCAGTAAATTCCCGCCGTGACTCTGAAAGTATATATCAGGTCGGAAGTCAGCTCCGCAAATCGCTGCATTTCCTCTCCGGAATAAATCGGAAGCGCATCCCGAACGCGCTTAAGCAAATCGGAATAAACGGCATACATGTTCACTGCATGGAACACCGCCCAGGCACAGCAGCACAGCACAATTGCAAGAAAACGTTTTGAGCCTATCGCCTGCGCAATGCGCTCGACCGTCGCCGTTTTCTTTCTTTTCGGTGTTGTTTGTCCTTTCCCGATTTTTTCGGTTCGTTCGGTTTTCTTTTCTTTCACGTTTATCATATCGGTTTTCGCCTCGATATTTTTTGAGTTTCCCGCCCTTCATGCGTAAACTCCCGCATTCTTTAATTATACAATATACGCGCTTTTCCGACAATCATCTCCGGCAGATATATTGTTTTTGTTCCGCCGTTGCATTTTTCCGCGGTCTCATGTATAATTATTTCAAACGCAGTCGGCATTCCGACAGACTAAAGCACGGCCGAATCACCCGCACGGGCTTCGCCGTGTACACGGAGGAAAACACAATGTATGATTTGCACACACACTCCCGCTGTTCCGACGGAAGCGAATCCCCGGAACATGTTGCCGAGCTTGCAAAAGCCGCCGGAATTGAGCTGCTCGCGTTGACTGACCACGATTGTGTGCGCGGAGTTCCCGCCGCGCTGTCCCGTGCCGCACAGCTTGGGCTTCGGATGCTTCCCGGAGTTGAGGCCGAAGCGGACTATGCCGACACGCTTCACATTCTCGGCATCGGGCAGGATATCAACGCGCCGTGTTTTCAAAAACTGCTTGCGGAACAAACCGCTCTTCGCGAGGAGCGCAACCGTCTGCTTGAAATCAAGCTGCGCAAAATGGGCATGGATGTTTCGGATTATCTTATCCGCAGCGAATCCACGACCCGCGCAAACTATGCTGCCGCGCTCACCGCAGCAGGCCACGCCGAAAACACAGCCGCTGCCTTCCGCCGCATACTGAACAGAGACGCTCTTGCGGATATAAAGCAAAAACACCCCTCTCCGCAGGCTGTCATCGATGCCGTTACGGGCGCGGGCGGAGCTGCAATACTTGCCCACCCGATGCTGATGAAAAAATGCGATCCGCATGAGCTTGTCCGCGACCTTGCCGACAAGGGAATATGGGGTATTGAAGCTTTTTACGGTGCCGCAACGGAAGGTGAGACGCGGCTTTTCTCTTCCCTTTCCCGTGAATTCGGACTGTTTGCAACCTGCGGAAGCGATTTTCACGGAAAAAGCCGTCCGAACGCACCTATCGGAAGCGGCTGGCGCAGCTGTGCGCAGCTCGAGGCCGCGCTTTCGGAGCTTTGCAGGCGGTTCTTCCGAACCTGAGCCTCCGTACTTTCGGACATCGGTCGATGCACCGTGCATTCTGCATTATAATTCAATATTAACAACCGAATTCAAAACTCCCGCCTGTTTTGCGGATTCGATTCCGTTTGCAAAATCACCGACACGGGAGCTGACATGAGCGTCACTGCCGATGATAAGCCCCGCCCCGTGTTCGTGTATCGTTTTTATCTCCTCCGGGGTCAGACTTACATGCGAGGAGTTTATTTCCAGCAAAATGCCAAGCTGCCTTGCACAGTCCGCAAGATACGGAATGTCCAGAGTCAAATAAAGGTTCGGGTGCGAAATAATATCTGCATGACCCTTTTCCGCCGCCGCCATGAGCGATTCGGTGTTGCGCCGCGGAGTCGATTTCCCGCCGAAACTTTCGAAAAGGATATGCCGCGCAAATCTGTTCACCGGCGGAATTCCCTTGTGGTACCCAAGAATAATGACATCATATTCGCTGCGGTCCTTCGGGATATCGCTTTCACCGAAATTCATTACGTTGCATTCCAAGCCGCGCAGCACGCGGATACGTCCGTCAAACTCCCGACGCAGTTCCGCAAGCTCCGCGTTCAGCCGCTCCAGTTTTTTCCCGCGGACACCGTAATACATATTGCCGCCCGCATGTTCGCTGACCGCAACCGCCTCAAGTCCGAGTTCCAACGCCCGAAGCACATTGTCGCGCGGGCCGTTTTTGCCGTGGCTGTAATATGTATGTGTATGCAAATCCTCAATGATTCTCATTTTGTTTATATTCCCTTTCAGCTGTTCACTGCATTCTTCCCCGGTATGCGTTCTCCGGAATTTTTCCCGCATATCGCGCCGTGAGCGCGAGTAAAGCTTCCGTAAACGCAACAAGCGATGCCGATGTTGCATAGCCCAAAAGTCTGCGAATATCGCTTTCGCATGTTGTGCAAATGCTGCAATCCGCTTCACTCTCCGCCGAAATGCAAGGCTCATTGCAAACAAAAACAGTGTGCGCACCACCCTTTTTTGCCGTTCGAATGCATTCCGTCAGTTGCTGCGCGCTTTCCCTGCTTCCTTCGGAACGGATGCAGAACAGAGTGTCTCCTTCACCGAGCAGCGCGGAATATGCCGCCCGGGTTTCGGGTTTTTGCGGGCAAACCGCACGGATTCCGAGTTCGACAAGTGCGCTGCCCGCACTTTCGGCAATCCCCGCCGCTGCTCCCGCACCGCACAGCAGCACACACCCCGTGCTCGTCACAAGCCGTTTGGCAAGTGCGCAAATTCTTTCCTCGTCCGCAGCCTTAAGTGCTGCTTCTACCGAACGCATCTGGCCGAGCATCAATTTGCTGAAAAACTCGCCGTCATCATCGCCCGATGCAACCGGTTTGTTTTTGGTAAAACTTCCGGCAAGCGCAATTCGCAGCTCCGTAAAACCGCTGTAGCCCGCCCGCCGTACAAGCCGCGTCACGGTCGGCATACTGACCCCCGCCCGCGCCGCAATCTGCTTTATCGAAAGATGCGGAACCGCATCCGGATCGGAAAGGATAAAGTCCGCCGCCTGCCGCTCCGCAGGTGAAAGCGATGGGTACGCCGCAATGATTTTTGTCCTCGCCGGCATGTTTTGCACCTCCTTAAACACGTTTGTGTCCTTTGTCCAATATTCTACCATTTCTTTTTCTATTTTCAAGAGGAACCCGATTTTTCTCCTCAAAAGCAGAAAATTGCACCCTAGGCTGCCGTCTTCTTCGGCTGCCGTCCGAAAAACATCCTCCACGGCTGTCGTTTCCAAGATATATTTCATCCCGCCCGCATAAAGTGATTGACTCTTTTTCAAAAATAAGATAGAATAATTGTTGGTAAATGTCTCCGTAGCTCAGCAGGATAGAGCGTCCGCCTCCTAAGCGGAAGGTCGCGCGTTCGAATCGCGCCGGGGATGCCAAAACAGCCGTCATGCGACGGCTGTTTCGTTTATTATCCGCATTCAGTTGTCATTCATTTAGCAAACGGCATCGTTTAATATCATTTCATTGCTGTCAGCATTGCCTTGCTGCCATGGCGTGGCATTTTCTCCGTAATTGCGAGACAGTCCGTCCCCTCTGGGCATTCATCAAGGCTGTCTCGCAATGTTTATTATATTAACCCTTAATGCATGATGCGAAAATCGCGTCTATTTCGTCCCCGGCAGCATAATCATCTTTGAGCAATTTTTCAATAAGCTTGTCCACGGCTTCCCGATTCTCACTGATAATTCGTATTGCCTTCTTCAGCTCAATGTCCAGTATGTTGTTAATACTCTTTCTTAGGTCAGTTTACAAGGAACTACACGCAGACCGTGAAA
>ULYR01078596.1_pt1 | contig 13770 bp, 9 predicted proteins | sample 1962341 | NCBI WGS metagenome assembly ULYR01 (sample SAMEA4835868, study PRJEB28245) | human gut metagenome | biome: gut microbiome; material: fecal sample | place: Denmark | collected 2008 | reverse complement strand
GATATTTGATGAAGATAGCAAAGAAATAATGGTAATAGACCCAGCAGGTGATATAGATAAAATTGAGGATTTAATAAAAAATGTATTTAAAGGAAAATTAAAATATATTTATTTAACACATTGCCACGGGGACCATATTGCAGGTGTAAACGAGTTAAAAAGACGTTGTGGTGGCAAAATATTAATTCATAGAATTGATAGTGAAGGACTAAACAATGTTGATATTAATTTGTCTGAATATATTGGACTACCAGATATAGAGTTAGAAGCAGATTCAATAGTTGACGATAATGATTTAATACATTTAGGTGATTTAGAATTTAGAGTAATTCATACACCTGGTCATACTGCAGGAAGTACATCACTTTACTGTGAAAAAGAAAAATGTTTATTTTCAGGTGACACAATTTTTGCCGGAACATGGGGAAGAACAGATTTACCTACTTCTAGCAGAGAAGCAATAATGAATTCAATAGTTAATAAAATATTAAATTTGCCTGATGATACTTTTATTTATCCAGGACATGGAAAGGCAACAATGCTAAAAGATGAAAAACCAATTTATCTTGAATTAAAGCCTAAAATGTGGTAAAATATAAAAATCGGGATTGGGGGACGGGTCTTCAATCCCGAAAAATAGAGAGAGGATATAATTATGAGAAAAACAGAACCAAGAACATTGGCAGGTTTTATGGAATTAATGCCAAATGAACAAATATTATTTGAACAAATAAAACAAAAAATAGAAAAAACATATCAAAAATTTGGATTTTTACCACTAGATACACCAATACTAGAACTATCAGAGGTATTGCTTGCAAAAGCTGGTGGAGAAACAGAAAAACAAATATACAGATTTGAAAAAGGTGATACAGACATATCAATGAGATTTGATTTAACAGTACCACTTGCAAAATATGTAGCAAAAAACTATGGAAATTTAAGCTTCCCATTTAGAAGATATCAAATTGGAAAAGTATATCGTGGAGAAAAAATGCAAAAAGGTAGATATCGTGAATTTTATCAATGTGATATAGATATTATTGGAGATGGAGAATTAAGCGTAAGAAATGATGCAGAACTTCCAAGTGTTATTTACAATATATTTAAAGAATTAGGATTTGATGATTTTACAATAAAAATAAACAACAGAAAATTATTTAATGGTTTGTTTGAAAGTTTAAATCAAAAAGAAAACGCAGTTGAAATTCTTAGAATAATAGACAAAATTGAAAAGATAGGAAAAGAAGCAGTAATAGAAGAATTAGAAAAAATTGGAGTTCCAACAGAATCAATAAATAAAATATTAGATTTTATTGAAATTGATGGAACAACAGATGAAAAATTGCAAAAACTTGAAGATTTAAAAATTGAAAATGAAGCATTCAAAACAGGACTTGAAGAACTTACAGAAGTTGTTAAATATGTAAGATTATTTGGAATTCCAGATAACAACTTCAAAGTTGATTTAACAATTGCTAGAGGTCTTGATTATTATACAGGAACAGTGTATGAAACATTTTTAAATGAATATAGAGAACTTGGAAGTGTATGTTCTGGTGGTAGATATGAGAATTTAGCAGAACATTATACTGATAAAAAATTACCAGGTGTTGGAATTTCAATTGGTTTGACTAGATTGTTCTACAAGTTAAATGAATTGAATTTAATAAAAGCGGATAAAAAATCAATTGCGGAAGTTTTAGTAGTTCCAATGGTTGATGATATGACAGTTCCAATTAAATTGGCAAGTGATTTAAGAAAAAATGGTATTAATACTGAAATATTCTTGAATGATAAAAAATTAAAGGCTAAAATGAAATATGCCGATAAACTTGAAATCCCTTATGTTATTGTAGTTGGCGAAGATGAGGTTAATTCTGGTGTTGTTAAGGTTAAAAATATGAAAACAGGGGAGCAAATAGAAAGTTCTATTGAGGATGTTTATAAGGTATTTTAAAATTATTTAAAAAATAAATGAGGTAGAAATTTCTATCTCATTTTTTTGATTAGTTACTTTGTATAAAAATTTACAAAAAGGGGTATTCAATTTTAAAAATATATGATAGAATACGCTTAAGAAAAAAACTAAGGAGAGTGAAAAAATTGTCAGAAGCAAAATATAAAAGAGTACTTTTAAAACTAAGTGGAGAAGCACTAGCAGGAGAACAAAAAACAGGAGTAAACGTAGAAGTAGTGGGAAAAATATGTGACAAAATAAAAGAAGTAACAGAAATGGGAGTAGAAGTAGGAATAGTAGTAGGAGGAGGAAACTTCTGGAGAGGAAGAAACGGACACCAAATGGAAAGAGCAACAGCAGACTACATGGGAATGTTAGCAACTGCAATGAACGGCTTAGCACTACAAGATGCACTAGAAGCAAGAGGAGTACACTCAAGAGTACAAACTGCAATAGAAATGAGAGAAATAGCAGAACCATTTATAATAAGAAAAGCAGAAAAACATTTAGGAAGAGGCAGAGTTGTAATATTTGCATGTGGAACAGGGCATCCATATTTTACAACAGATACAGCAGCAGTACTAAGAGCAACAGAAATAAATGCAGACATCATTTTATTAGGAAAAGCAATAGATGCAGTATATTCAGCAGACCCTAAATTAGATCCAACAGCAGAAAAATTTGACAAAATATCATATTTAGAAGTATTAGAAAAAGACTTAAAAGTTATGGATTCAACTGCAACTGCATTATGTAGAGATAACAATATTCCATTATTAGTATTTGGAATAGCAGACCCAGAAAACATAGTAAGAGCAGTAAAAGGCGAACATATAGGAACAATAGTAAAATAGAAAATGTCATTTTGAGATATCGGTTTCAAAATGGATAATGGTAAAATAAAGAAAAGAGGTATAAGATTATGGATTACACAAATATTAAAGAAAAAATGGAAAAATGTATAAGCGTATACAGTGAAAAATTATCAGAAGTTAGAGCAGGAAGAGCAAATCCTGCAATATTAAACAAAGTAAAAATAGATTATTATGGAACACCAACACCAATAAATCAAGTAGCAGGTGTATCAGTTCCAGAAGCAAGATTAATAGTTATTCAACCATGGGATATGAGCATATTAAAAGAAATTGAAAAAGCAATATTGGCTTCAGACATAGGAATAAATCCAAACAATGATGGAAAAGTAATCAGATTAGCATTTCCAGAACTAACAGAGGAAAGAAGAAAAGAATTAGTAAAAGACATCAAAAAAATGGCAGAAGATGCAAAAGTAGCAGTAAGATCAGTTAGAAGAGATGGAATAGAAACAGCAAAAGCAGAACAAAAAGAAGGAAATATGACAGAAGATGAATTAAAACAAGCAGAAAATGACATTCAAAAATTAACAGATAGCAGTGTAGAAGAAATTGATAAAATACTAGCAAACAAAGAAAAAGAAGTAATGTCTGTATAAAAGGGAAGGACCAAAAATGGAATTTAAACAAAATCTAAAAATGTATCAAGATATAGTAAATAATGAATTAGAAAAATATCTTAGAAAAGAAGAATGCCCAGAAAAGATTTTAAATAATTCAATGGAATATAGTTTAATGGCAGGAGGAAAAAGACTAAGACCAATTTTGGTATTAGCAACATATCAATTATTTAAAGAAGATATTGAAGAAGCAATGCCATTTGCAGTAGCAATAGAAATGGTGCATAATTTTTCATTAATACACGATGACTTGCCAGAAGTAGATAATGATGATTTTAGACATGGAAAACCAACAAATCATAAACAATTTAATCATCCAACTGCATTGCTTGCAGGAGATGGTTTATTAAACCAAGCATATATAGTATTAAGTGAAGAAATATTATACTCTGCAGAAAATCAATATAAAGAAAACTTTTGTGAAAAAGTAAGAGCATTTAATGAATTTTCAAAAGCAGTTGACAGAATGATAGCAGGAGAATATTTAGATACAGAATTAGAAGGTAAACAAATTTCAAAAGAAATGCTTGAATATATTCATATAAACAAAACAGGGGCATTACTAAAATTATGTGTAAGAATGGGTGCAATTTTGGCAGGTGCTTCAGAAAAAGATTTAAAAAAATTAACAAAATATGCAGAAAACATTGGATTGGCATTTCAAATAAAAGATGATATTTTATCTGAAGAAGGTGACCCAAAAATTACTGGAAAACCAGTTGGAAACGACAAGGAAATGGGCAAATGTACATATGTATCATATTATGGTTTAGATGGTGCAAAAAAAGAACTAGATAAAATAACTCAAGAGGCAATTGAGCAATTAAAAGATTATGTAGAAAAAGCAGAATTTTTAAGCCAATTAGCAACATATATTAAAAATAGAAATAAATAAAATCTGTAAAAAGGGATGCCACTTTTTGACAGGGAATAAAGAAAAATGACAGATGGGGGAACAAAATGGAACAAGATAATTTGCCAAAACATATAGCAATTATAATGGATGGAAATAGAAGATGGGCTAAAAATAAAAATTTGCCAGTAAGTTTAGGACATAAAGAAGGTGCAAAAACTCTAGAAAAAGTAGTTAGATATGCAAATAAAATTGGTATAAAATATATAACAGTATATGCATTTTCAACAGAAAACTGGAAAAGAACAACAGAAGAAGTTACTGCATTAATGAACTTATTTCAAAGTTATTTGGATGATTATAGTAAAAGAGCGGATTCGGAAAATATCAAAGTAAAAATAATTGGAAATAGACAAGGCTTGTCAGAAAAGATGCAAAAAAGTATAGAAAAATGCATGGAAAGAACAAAAGACAATACTGGAATTGTATTTAATATAGCACTAAATTATGGTGGAAGAGACGAAATATTGGGAGCAGTAAAGAACATTGCAAAAAAAATACAAAATAATGAAGTAAAAATTGAAGATATAACAGAGCAAATGATATCAGACAATTTATATACCGCAAATCAGCCAGATCCAGATTTATTAATAAGAACAAGTGGAGAGTTACGTTTAAGTAATTTCTTACCATGGCAATTAGCATATACAGAATTTTTATTTGTAGACAAAAATTGGCCTGACTTTAATGAAAAAGATTTAGATGATGCAATAGAAGTTTATAAAAGTAGAAATAGAAAATTTGGGGCAAAATAAAAAATTTGAAAAGAGTTAATAGTGAGAACAAATCATTTTAAATTTTTATATTTGTTAACTAATGAATGAGCGAAGAGGAGAGAAAGAATAGGTATGGATTTTAAAAGAATAACATCAGGATTTATAGTAGGTTTAGCCCTTATAGTATTGTTATTAATTCAAAATAATATAATAACAGGACTAATGTTTACACTTATTGCAATTGTAGCAATGCATGAATATTTAGGAGCAATATCAAAAGTATGTAAACCTATAAAATGGATATCATATTTAAGTTGTGCATTGGTATTATTGCCAAGTTTTATATCAAGCCAACAATTAACAGGAAACCTAATTTATGCAATTCCAATAATATTATTAATATTATTTGCACATGTAATAGCAACAGATATGAAAACATCATTTAAAGACATGGCATACACATTGCTTGGAATATGTTATGTACCAACATTTATAATGTTTTTAACAATGATAGATAAAATGCAAAACGGAAAAATATTGTTGGGATATATATTTATTGCATCATGGGGAACAGATGTATTTGCATATTGCATAGGAAAAAGATTTGGAAAACACAAATTTAGTAAAGTAAGTCCTAAAAAATCGATAGAAGGTTGTGTTGCTGGAACGATTGGAGCAACTGCGTTAGCACTTATTTATACATTTGTTTTAAATAATAATTTTTCTTTTGAATATTCATATTTTGTAGTAGGAATATCAGGAATAGTATTAAGTTTGATAGGTCAAATAGGTGATTTTTCAGCATCTTGTATAAAAAGATATGTTGATATAAAAGATTATAGTAATTTATTACCAGGTCATGGGGGAATGTTAGACAGAATAGATAGTGTACTGTTTATAGCACCATTTGCATATATGTTATTTACTTTAATTTAAAAATTTCGGGATTGGGGGACAGGTCTTTAATCCCGAAAAAAAATCGGGATTAAAGACCTGTCCCCCAATCCCGAAATAAGGAGGCATAAATTTGACAATTATAATATCAGCCTTAAAGATAATATTTTTACTTGGATTTCTAATTTTGATACATGAGGCAGGACACTTGCTAGTAGCAAAACTTTGCAAAGTCAAGGTAAATGAATTTGCAATAGGATTTGGACCAACAATATGGAAAAAACAAGGAAAAGAAACAAAATATGCACTAAGATTAATACCGTTACGGTGGATTTTGCAGTATGGAAGGCGAAGAAGAAAGATCAGAAGATGAGGGATCTTTTTCAAAAGCAAGTATACCAAAAAGAATTGCTATAGTTATTGCAGGTGCAACAGTAAATATCATATTTGGATTATTAGTATATTTTGTTTTAATGTCAACAAGTACAACATATGTAACAAATGAAATAAGTTCAGTATTAGATGGATATGTTGCACAAGAAGTAGGATTGCAACAAAATGACAAAATTGTAGAATTAGATGGAAAGAAAATCAAGAACAAATACGACTTAAGTAAAGCAATGACTAAAGTTACAGAACCAAATGATAAAAACGAAAAATACAATGGAGAAGAAATTTCTTTAAAAGTAGAAAGAAATGGCCAAACATTGGAATATCAAATAAAACCAACAGAAATAAAAACAAAAAATACAGGAATATATTTAGATAAAAACTGTAAAATAATATCTATTGAAAAAGATAGTAGCGCAGAAAAAGTTGGATTAAAGGCAAATGATAAAATAACTAAAATTAATAATCAAGAAATAAATGGTGATTATAATAAAATTGTAAATATGATTCAAGAAAAAGGTGTTAATACAATACTTATAACTGTAGAAAGAAAAGAGCAACAAATAACATTTGAATTTACACCAGATTATATTTCATCATATTATTTAGGAGTAAATTTAAAACAAGCAGAGAACACATTAGCAAATCATTTGATATATGGTGGAATAGAAACAAAAGAATTTGCAGGTTCTATATTAGATAATATAAAAATGCTATTTACAGGAGGAGTAAGTGTAGACCAAATGATGGGACCTGTTGGAATATCAGAAGTTGTTGCAAAAACTAGTGGCTTTAGAGAATTTATATATATGTTGGCTTTGATTTCACTATCACTAGGAGTAACAAACTTATTGCCAATTCCAGCACTTGATGGTGGCAAAATTTTAATATTAATAATTGAAGCAATTAGAAGAAAACCATTAAATGAAAGAACAGAAATTAATATACAATTAATAGGATTTTCAATTTTAATAGCATTATCATTATATATAACTTATAATGATATCCTAAGAATTTTTTAAATGAGGTATAAGACACAAAATTATCAAAATATGTAATAATTAAAGACCTCAAAAAAGGAGAAAAAAATGGATGATAAAAAGGGAAATATAATATTAGGAATAATACTTGCAATATTGATGATAATTGCAATAGCAATTGTGATTATTAATCCAAACAAAGTTGAAACAGTAAATTATGCCAAAGAACAGGGAAATACAAATAGTGAAGAGGTAACTGCTAACACAAATAAAACAAATAATGAAGAACTAGAAAAGGAAGAAAGACAAAAAAGTATGCAAGAAGGAAAAACATTCTGTAAAATAGGAAAAACAGGTGTGATTTACGAAGACAAAAATAAAAGTATATATGCATATAATGTCGAAGATGGTACAACTAAAAAATTAGCACAGCTTCCAAATGGAGCAAGTAAAATATATTTTGACGGAGAAAATATATTTGCAATTCCAGACTATTATAGCGGAAAAGGAATTTATAAAATAGATTTGGAAGGAAATGTTACTAAAATTTATGATGGTTCATCTTTACAATTATGGATAACAGATGAGAAAGTATATTTTGTAAATCAAATAGGATATGATACTATAAATCAAAATCCACAGGGAACAATATGCTCTATGGACAAAGATGGAAAAAATGTAAAAAATATAGCAGAAAAAATAAAGAATTATTTTGCGATAAATAATGATAAAATATATTATACTGCTCAAAACAGAAAAATGCATGAAATAAATATAGATGGATCTAATGATACAGAAATAGCACAAGGAAGAAAATTTGTAATAACTTTAAATGATAAATATTTAACATATGTAGATTATGCGGAACAGGAAGCAATACATATATTAAACTTGGAAACAAAAGATGATGTGTTGGTTGGATATTTTGGTATGGTTAGAGAATATGCAGGGAATACATATATAAATATTAGAAAAAGACTTGATGATGGCTCATTAGATGAAAAATATACTTTGTTTAATGTTAAAGAAGATGGTACTGCAACAGAAATTGGTCAATTTGCAGATTTTGGAACTAATTTAAATTATATTATTAATGATAAAATTTATGTTGGAAATAGTAGAGATGGAGTTTCTATTGTTAATTTGAAAAATGGTGAGAAGCAAACTGCAGAGGATTACAATAATTGCAGATATTATCTAGGTGGATATGGATATAAAGTTGATGATTCTAATTTGGATGATATTAAAGTTGAAAAAATAGAATTGTAATAAAAAACAAGGCATCAAACCTAGCAACAGAAATCAATAAATTATGTGAAGGTTTAGAAAATAGAATAGGAAAATTACAGAAAAAGCAAGATTAAAATTATCTTGCTTTTTTTGACCTGTTCGCTTTAACAAAATGGCAATTTGTGATAAAATACAACAAAAGAAAAAACATCTTGGAACCGGACCAAAACAGAACAGGTCCCAAAAGAACACTAGCGAAATGGAGTGAATCAAAAGCAATGTCAGAAAATAAAGCAAAAAAATTAAAAGAAATATTCAGTGATTACGAAACAAAAGCCAATATAATAGAAGCACACGTAACAGCACTAAATGTAATAAAAAAGACAAACACACTTGGAATAATACTAGAAATAGACGAATACATAGAAGTAAAAGACATATGGTATTTCGAAAAATTCTTAATAGAAAGATTCCATTTTTCAAACATAGACATGACAATCCATTACCAAAAAGACACACAACTAAAATCAATAAAAGAAGAATGGAAAAATATCATATGCTATATGGCACATAAATATCCATTAATGAAACCAATGCTATTAATGAAAAGTGATGTCGAAATAAATGACAATATAATAAATGTAAAAATGCATATAAGAGGTGCAGACTTTTTAAGAGCAAAGAAAACAGATAAAGAGTTAGAAAATGTAATTAAAAAATTATATGGAAAAGAATACAAAATTGAACTTGAAGAAATTTTGCCACAAGAAGCGGAAATACAACATGAAAAGAAAATTAAAGAAATGGAAGAAAATGCAATAAAACAAACAGTCGCATTCATTCCAGAAAGCGGAGAAAACTCAGAAAATGGACAACACACTGCAAATACTCAAAATTTTCCAAATTCAGCATCAAATGGAACAAATTCTGTACACAACCAAAATAATTCTCAAAACGAGGTGCCAGAATATAATGACCCAGACTATATGCCACCACAAGACGGAGACTATATTCCAATGGAAGAGATGGGAACAATGCCAGAAGATATTGAATTAGATAATTCCGTTATAGAAGAACAAAAATACATAATGGGAAAACCATCAAAAGCAAAAGAAAAACTAATCAAAATAAAAGATATAACTGCAAATGATGGTAGAGTAGCACTAGAAGGAAGAGTGCTAACAGTTGAATGTAGAGAAACAAAATCAGGCAAAGGAATGCTTATAATTGACCTATATGATGGAACAGGCACAATGACATGTAAATCATTTGCCAAAGATATCAAAGAAGGAAATGAAATAAAAGCACAAATAGAACAAGCAAAAGGAATAAAAGTTATAGGAAAAGCAGGACTTGATACATATGTAGGAGATGTAACAGTAATTGCAAATACAATAATTGAAATAGAAAACAATATTCCAGATCTTCCAAAAGAAGATGAAGAAGAAGACACACCATTAATTTTAGGAAAAACAATGAACATAACCGCTCCACTTGCAAAAGTTTCAGAACTAGGACCTGAAGACGGAGCAGTTTCATTAGATGGTGAGATTATCTTTATGGAAGATAGAGAATTAAAATCTGGAAAAACATTATTAAGTTTTGACCTATATGATGGAACAAGTACACTTACATGTAAAGCCTTCCTAGAAAAAGGAAAAGCTAAAAAAATAATAAAAAGAATGGGTAGTGTAAAAGGTATAAAAATTGAAGGAAATGCGCAAATGGACTCATTTTCAGGTGAACTTACTGTTATGGCAAATACCATCGTAGAAAGTACAGGTGTAAAAAAAGAAGTAAGACAAGACAACGCAGAAGTAAAAAGAGTAGAATTACATATGCACACCAAAATGAGCCAAATGGATGCAGTAACATCAGCAACAGACTTGATAAAAAGAGCAATGAAATGGGGAATGAAATCAATAGCAATAACAGACCATGGAGTTGCACAAGCATTCCCAGAAGCATATCACCTAGTTGGCGACGATAATCCGGATATCAAAATAATATATGGTGTAGAAGCATATTTAGCGCCAGATAATACAAAATCAATTTATAATGGAAAGGGACAAGACATAGATGCAACATATTGTGTACTTGACCTAGAAACAACAGGATTTTCAGCAACAAATGATAGAATTACAGAAATAGGAATAATGAAAGTTAAAAATAAAGAAGTAATAGACGAATTCAGTTGCTTTGTAAATCCAGAAAGACACATTCCAGAAAGAGTTACAGAAGTTACAAACATATCAGACGATATGGTAAAAGATGCAGAAACAATTGAAAAAGTATTCCCTAAAATGTTGGAATTTTTAGGTGACCAAAATGAAACTGTAATAGTAGCACATAATGCGAATTTTGATGTAGGATTCTTAAAACAAAATGCCAAAAGATTAGGATATGACTTTGATTATTCATACTTAGATACATTAAGTTTGGCAAAAGATTTATTCCCAGAGTATAAAAAATATAAATTAGGAAAAATTGCAGAAAACTTAGGAATCAAAGTAGAAGTAGCACATAGAGCTTTAGATGATGTTGATACAACAGTTAAAGTATTTAATGTAATGATAGATATGTTAAAGGAAAAGGGAGCAAAAAAACTAGAAGATATAGACCAAGTTGCAGCAGATCCAGTAGCAAAAGCAGAAGAATACAAAAAATTAAAAACATATCATGCTATCATTTTAGCAAAAAATTATGTGGGATTACGAAATTTATATAGATTAATTTCACTTTCACATGTTAATTATTTTTATAGAAAACCTAGAATATTAAAAAGCTTATACAAAAAATATTCAGAAGGTTTAATACTTGGAAGTGCGTGTGAAGCAGGTGAATTGTATCAAGCAATAGAACAAGGACGTCCAGATGAAGAGATTGAAGCGATTACAAATGACTATGATTACTTAGAAATTCAACCAACAGGAAATAATCAATTCTTGATTAGAAATGGAATTGTAAGAGATGTTGAAGATTTAAGAGATATCAACAGAAAAATTGTTGCATTAGGTGAAAAATTAAACAAATTAGTTGTTGCAACATGTGATGTTCACTTTATGGACCCACAAGACGAAATTTATAGAAGAATATTAGAAGCGGGACAAAAATATGAAGATGCAGACAATCAAGCACCATTATATTTAAGAACAACAGAAGAAATGCTTGAAGAGTTCAGTTATTTAGGAGAAGAAAAAGCATATGAAGTAGTTGTAACAAACACAAATAAAATATCAGATATGTGTGAGCAAATTAGCCCAATATCACCAGAAAAATGTCCGCCACATATTCCAGGATGTGAAGAAGATATCAAAAATATTGCTTACAAAAAAGCACATGAATTATATGGTGACCCATTACCAAAAATAGTACAAGACAGACTTGATAAAGAGTTAGACTCAATTATAAGTAATGGATACTCAGTTATGTACATAATTGCACAAAAATTGGTATGGAAATCAAATGAAGATGGATATATAGTTGGTTCCAGAGGTTCAGTAGGTTCATCTTTAGCGGCATTTATGACAGGTATAACAGAAGTTAACTCACTACAACCACACTACCGTTGCCCAAACTGTAAGTATTCAGAATTTGAAGATTACGGAGTAGGAAATGGATTTGACTTACCAGATAAAGACTGTCCAAAATGTGGGCATAAACTAACAAAAGATGGAATGGACATACCATTTGAAACATTCTTAGGATTTAATGGAGACAAAGAACCAGATATTGACTTAAACTTCTCAGGTGAATATCAAGCAAAAGCACATAAATATACAGAAGTAATATTTGGAAAAGGAACAACATTTAAAGCGGGAACAGTTGGTACAGTAGCGGAAAAAACTGCATATGGGTATGTCAAAGGATATTATGAAGATAGGGGAATTCCTATGAATAGAGCAGAAATCCAAAGACTATCACAAGGATGTACAGGAATAAAAAGAACAACAGGTCAGCACCCAGGTGGAATTATAGTTGTACCAAAAGGAAGAGAAATATATGAATTTACACCAGTACAACACCCTGCAGATGACCCAAATTCAGACATAATAACAACACACTTTGATTATCACTCAATAGATGGAAACTTGTTAAAACTAGATATACTAGGACACGATGATCCGACAGTAATTCGTATGTTACAAGACTTAACAGGAATAAAACCAACAGATGTACCACTAGATGATAAAGAAACAATGTCAATATTTAATTCAACAGAAGCATTAGGAGTAACACCAGAGCAAATTCACTCACAAGTTGGAACATTTGGAATACCTGAATATGGAACAAAATTTGCCAGAGGCATGCTTTTGGATACAAAACCAACAACATTTGATGAATTAATACGTTTATCAGGTTTATCACATGGTACAGACGTATGGTTAGGAAATGCTCAAACATTAATTGAACAAGGAGTAGTAACACTTCAAGAAGCAATTTGTTGTCGTGACGATATTATGATTTACCTAATCAAAAAAGGATTACCACCAGACAAATCATTCAAAATAATGGAAGCAGTACGTAAAGGAAAAGTAGCAAAAGGAAAAGAACCAAAATGGAAAGACGAATACATTCCATTAATGAAAGAACATGATGTACCAGACTGGTATATAAAATCATGTGAAAAAATAAAATACATGTTCCCAAAAGCCCATGCAGCAGCATATGTTACAAACGCCTTTAGAATTGCATGGTTCAAAGTACACATACCACTAGCATATTATGCAGCATATTTTTCAATAAGAGCAAAAGCATTTGATGCAAGTTGTATGATATTTGGAAAAGAAAAAGTTAAAAACAAAATGAAAGAAATTGAAATGAAAAACCAAAAGAAAGAAGCAACAAAAGCTGAATTAGACATGTATGACGACTTAGAAATAGTATTAGAAATGTATGAAAGAGGATTTGAATTTTTACCAGTAGACTTATACGAATCTGAAGCAACAAAATTCAAAGTACAAGAAAACAAATTAAGACCACCTTTAAACAGTATACCAGGTTTTGGTGGTGTTGCTGCACAAGGTATTGTAGAGGCTAGAAAAGATGGTAAATTCATGTCAATAGACGACCTAAAAATAAGAGCAAAAATAGGTGCATCAGGTGCAGACTTACTTAAAGAATTTGGTTGCTTAGAAGGAATGAGCCAAAGTAATCAGTTGAGTTTGTTTGGATAAGATAGATTGAGAGGGATT
>ULYR01016735.1_pt1 | contig 13899 bp, 10 predicted proteins | sample 1962341 | NCBI WGS metagenome assembly ULYR01 (sample SAMEA4835868, study PRJEB28245) | human gut metagenome | biome: gut microbiome; material: fecal sample | place: Denmark | collected 2008 | reverse complement strand
GAATCCACCACACCAGCCACATAGTCCGCATAAAGCTGTTCTCGTTTCTTTGCCATCTGACTGACTTTATCGGTCAGGCTCATTATTTCGCCCTTTGCGCGGTAGACAGGATTTTGCACATCTTCAATTTTTCGCAGTTCTTCTACCACCTTGCGCCTATCACTAAGTTGTGTAATAAACAGGTGCAGCTGATCCATTAACAAGGCTTTCAGCAACTTTTCTGTAATCTGGTGGCCGATGCACTTATCGTCGGCCTGCCGCGCCTTGCAGATGTAATAGCAGACCTTTTTACTTTCTTCCGCTCCATGCGGCAGTCGTTCAAACTCCATCGGTCTGCCACAGTCTGCACAAAACACCATTCCTGCAAGGTCATTCTGATATTCTGTCCGAATCTGCTCCGACTTTGCTCTTACGGTATGGAATGCCGCTCGATTCTTGTCCAAGATTTTTTGCACCTTTTCAAAATCATCCCTTGCGATGATGGCCGGATGTGTGTTCTTTGCCACATACCACTGTTCTTTCGGAAGGTCGCGCTTGTCCTGTCCTGCGAATAACTTCTGTGTACTTTTATTGTTGATGGTATCGCCCACATAGGTTTGATTTTCCAAGATGTGCCGGATCGTGGTTACGCCCCACTTTTTACAGGTAAGTACTTCTTTTCCCTCAACCATTTTTCTATGCCACTCCCGTGGAGTCGGAACCTGCAGCAATGTCATTCGTCGAGCAATTTCAAAAATAGGTACACCCATCAGTTCCCACTGGAAAATCAACTGCACATAAAATGCAGCTTCCGGGTCAATTTCATTACGCTTTGTCACGGGGTTCCGAATATAGCCATACGGAGCATCGTTTCCGACTGCATAGCCTGCTTCTTTCTTACGCTGCAAAGAAGTCCATATCTTTTTGGATATGTCTTTCGCGTACATTGCGTTGACCATATTCCGAATCGGGAGAGCCAGACTTTCCATGTCCTCTTTGCGCGTACTGTCAAAATTATCTGTAACAGCAATCAATCGAATCCCCAAAAATGGGAACACCGTTTCGATATAGTATCCTGCTTCCAGATAGTTGCGACCAAAGCGCGAGAGGTCCTTCACCACAATGCACTTGATTTTCTTCTGCCGCACATCGTTCATCAGGCGGGTAAATGCAGGCCGCTTAAAATTCGTTCCCGTAAAACCATTGTCGAAGTAGGTGTCCACATAACTCAGTTCACTGCTGCGATTAATATAATCCTGCACCAGCGCGATCTGCGTTTCCATGCTTTCTTCTTTTTCTTCATCCTCAACAGAAAGCCGCCCATAGATTGCTGCTGGTATTTTTGCTTCTTCCAGCTCCGGCAGCAGCACGGAAGCTGCCGCCTGTTCCGGCTGCGGGAGATTCTTTCTACTCTTTCGTGCCATCGTCTGTTTCCTCCGTCTCTATCCGACCAAGCATCTGCTTCCATTCATACGTTTTCATTGTCAAGCCGATTTCTGCCTGTCCATCGCCCAGTAATGTAACCGTGACCTGCTCGATATACTTTTTCACAAAACTGCGGTCAAGTTCCTCCGGGGCCTTATACTGTGCCACCTGCTGAATCCATGGATTGCGCAGGCTCAATGCCCGTTCCCATACCAGCGTATCCTCCATAATTGCTGTAAGCTGTTCATTCAATTTCCGATGCGCTTCTTCATAGTCCATCAGTTCCGCATGGTACTGTTCTTCGGTGATTTCATTTGCCATATAACTTTCATACAGCGGCACACGGCGAAACTGTTCCATATTCAGTTCAGCCAGAACGGACTTCATCTGCACAGACCTCTCGGCCCGGACGACCTCAATCGCTTTCTTGCCTGCTCCCTGCTGAATCGCCGCAGCCAGCTTTTCTTCTTCCAGATGTTCCAGTTCCAGAGCATCCATCACATTTTTATAAATGGTAGCTGCCGGAACTTTCAGATTCTTTCCGTTTTCCTTGTGTGCGCGGCAGTAACGGCAATAGAAAAGTTCCTCCCCTGTTTTCTTATCCTTGTGCCAGCAAAGTGCGCGTCCACAGGTACAGACAATGTGCTTTGCCAGCGGATTCGGCTTTTTGTAGCTTTTCCGAATGGAGATTTTGTTTTCGCCCTCGCGCAGATTGCACGGGAACGCATGAAACTGTTCTTTGGTTATGTATGGTTCATGGCAGTTTTCTGCAATGATCTGGCGGCTTCCATTTGCCGCCGCACCCGTATAAGTCGGGTTTCGGAATAAACACCTCAGCATATCCGTTGTCCACTGGTCTGGTTCTGCATCATAAGGTTTTCCCAAAATTCTCTTTTTGTGCTTCATGGGGGGGTCCACGCCCTGCTCATTTAACCACTTTGCAATATCACGCATTTTTCGACCGGACGCATATCTGGAAAAAGCCTCGCTCAAATAAGGAGCAACTTCTTCATCCTTTATCATGTTGCTTTCACCATTCCTGCGGATGTAACCAAACGGAACAGAGTTTGTCAGCCGGAATCCTGCGCCCTGTTTCTTTCTCCACGCAAACATGATTTCCGCGTGCATCTCACAGCGTTTTGCTTCAAAATAGTCCTCGACTTCTTTTCGGCTGACGGCTCTGGTATCCAAACCCTCCTCCAGCACGATCAGGTCGATGCCCGTTGCATAGAGCGTTTCCTTGATTGCCTGCCGTACCGCCGGGAAATCCGGCCCACAGTAATACATGGATGCCACAATAATGCAATCAAATTTTCGCTCTACGCCATCATTGGTCATTTGGTCGAACGCGGCGCGCGCCTTTTCATCGTTCTTGCGGTCAGAATACTTTTTCTGCAAATCCAGCTCTTTATGTTCCGCCAGATATGCCGCAATGCGCTGATTCTGCTCGGCAATCGTCAGTTTACTTTGATGGTTCTTCCAAGGAAGTGTCCGGGTATAGCTTACACACTTCATACTGCACTTTCCTCCGTTTCTGCTGCCGGAACACTACTGCAATATTCCAGCACATTGCGAATTTCCTGATCGAACCGATACTGGATATGAATGTGTTCCTTATCATAGACGGTGATGCTCTCTACCAGTTCCACCAGAACGCGGCGGTTCAGACTTGTCAGGTTTTGGTAGGACTTGAAATCTTCAATCCACGGCAGATGTTCCACATCCAGATTGTTCAGACAATCCCTCTGGCGGTTCATTTCTGCTTTGGCCTTACGGATAGCTTCAACCTTTTCATTAAAGGAATGGCTGAACTCCTTATACTCTTCCTTGCTGACAATACCGCTGCTCATATCCTCATAAAGCTGGCGGCGCAAGGTCTGGTATTTCTGTTCTTCCTGCTCCAACATTTTCAGATGTTCTTCCACAGATTTCAGTCTGCGTTCATTCTTGGGAATCTCATTGATTTCATCCAGACGATGTTCCAGTCCACTGATCTGCTGGACTTTCCCCTGCAATGCGGCCAGCACCACCTCTTCCAACTTACTTTCGCTGATAAGATGCGAGGAACAGCCCAGACCGTTGTGGTTTGTGACGCAGTGCAGATAAATATATTTCTTTCCGTTTTTTGATACGGTACGCCGCACCATGTTCTGTCCACAGCCGCCGCAGCGAACGATGCCCGAAAATAGATTTACAGTCTGCTGGCCTTTCGATGCGCAGGTGTCCAGCTTCAAAACTTCCTGCACCGTATCGAACAGCTTTTGCGGAATGATTGCTTCGTGCATATTGGGAACTCTGATCCAGCCGGATTCTTCCACATCCCGAATTTTCTTGATTTTGTAATTGATCTTCTGACGTCGGCCCTGCACCATCGTCCCTGTGTAGACTTCATTTTTCAGAATCCGAAGCACCTGAATCGCCTGCCACTTTGCATGAGTGCCAGCTTTGAACCCACTATGGTAATTCAAACCGCACAGCCGTTTGTACTCGCTGGGGGCCAGCACATTCTCGCTGTTCAGCTGTTCGGCAATCGCCTGTGCGCTCATACCTTCCAGTTTTCTGCGGTAGATAGAACGGACAATATCTGCTGCATACTCGTCTACCACCAGACGGTTTTTATTCCGTTCGTCTTTGCAATAACCATAGATAGCATAGCCGCCGATGAACTCTCCTTTGCGCCGTTTCATGTCCAACTGACTGCGCACCTTAATGGAAATATCCCGGCAGTAGGAATCATTCAGTAGATTCTTGAACGGAACCACAATGTTGTCCGAATCGTTGCTCTCGGCGTTGGCGTTATCATAGTTGTCATTGATAGCGATGAACCGAATCCCCATCATCGGGAAAATCTGTTCCAGATATTTTCCCATCTCGATGTAATTACGACCAAGGCGGGATAAGTCCTTGACGATGATGCAGTTGATTTTGCCGGATTTAATATCCTCCATCATCCGCTTAAAGCCCGGACGTTCAAAGTTGGTTCCCGTATAGCCATCGTCAGCGTATTCTTCGACCAAATGCAGTCCTGGCCGTTCTGCTGCAAAATCCCGAATCAGTTCTCTCTGATTGCCGATGCTGTTGCTCTCGGCCTTGTCACCATCCTCGATGGACAATCTCAGATAGGCCGCTGCCCGTATGTCTTTATTCTTTTCCTTGTAAAAAAACAAAGCCATTAAACCTCCTGTCTCCACGCAAATTGCATGGTAAAATCCAGAAAGTTAATGGCTTTTGATTGCACTATTCACTTAACCCGTCTGTATTTTACCAAGCTGTGACACTAAAATCAAGCTGCTGCGCACATTTTTCAAAATTTCTTTTTCAGTGCTTTCCCATACTCTGCAGCAGGCAATCCCACAGTTCGCTGCCCTCTGGCCGGAACGATTCATATACGGTGATGCCCTTGATGATGGCTTTTCTGTGATGCACAGGCTCCGTATGTTCCTGTTTAGGCTTTTCATCAAAACGCTCTTTCTGCTTCATGAAATCAATCCTCCCTTTACTAATAGGAATCCAGAAGGGCATTTTGGAATACAATTTTTGAAAAAATTTCAAAAAAATTTGAAAAGTGTATTCCAAATCGGGGCTGCGGATTCCTATTTATAGAAGGACTTCTTTTGATAGGTCTGCGGCATACGGTAAAAGACAGGTCTTTTTCTGTCTTAGAGCAAGATTCGCCTATGGTAACTCAAAACTCACTTTCGTGATTTTTCGTTCTTGGCAATCTTGATGGGGATTCCGTTCCCCATTCCCACGGTACGCACAAAATCTCGGATTTTGGCTATCTGGCTCCACATGAATGTGTTCGCAACCGAACGCCTACGGCTTATCGGGAATTGCTTCGCAACTATAAAATGCAGGAGGATCACACTATGGCTCGGCCAAAAAAAGACGAAAGTATCAGACGGACTAAGAATGTAATGGTTCGTTTTACCGATGTGGAGTACGCACTGGTTTCATGTTCTGCTGAACAGGCTGGCTATCCCGTTGCCGTTTATGTAAGGAAACAGGCCATAACCGAAAAACTTCACGTTCATTACAACATCGTTGCCGACATTGCAGAACTGCGAGATTTTGCAAGACAGCTTTCCCATATCGGAAATAACCTGAACCAAATTGCAGCCTTTTTCAACAGCGGCGGCATCCAATCTCGTGCCATGCTGGAAGAAATCAATCGTTGCATGACCGACCTTCGCGCTATGCGGAAAGAAATTGCAGGACTGGCAGGTGATTATCGTGGCAATCTTAAAACACGTCGCGGGTAAAAGTGCAGACTATGGCGCGGCACTCGACTATTTGAAATATGAGCATGACGAAGTTCTGAAGAAACCCCTGCTGGATGCAAACGGGAACTGGGTACTCCGCCGAGATATTCTTCTGGAGGGCATAAACTGTGAGCCGGAACTTTTTGATGTGGAGTGCGAAATGCTTAATGCGCAGTACCACAAGAATCAAAATTACAATGAAATCAAGACGCACCACTACCTCATCAGCTTCGATCCTGCCGACAAAGACGAGTGTGGACTGACTGGTGAACAGGCGCAGGCCATCGGTATGGAATATGTAAAAGCCAACTTTCCGGGGCATCAGGCGTTGGTCTGCACCCACCTGGACGGTCACAACGGCAGCGGCAATATCCATGTGCATATCGTAATCAACAGTCTGCGAAAGCTGGATGTTCCGCAGCAGCCCTTTATGGAACGGCTCATCGACTGTAAGGCGGGCTACAAACACCATCTGACGAAAGATTACCTAAAGCATTTACAGCAATCTCTTATGAATATCTGCTTGAGGGAAAATCTCAATCAGGTCGATTTGCTTTCCCCGTCTGTCAACAAAATTACACAGCAGGAGTATTATGCTAAACAGCGCGGGCAGATCAATCTGGACAAGTTGAACGCTGAGCTTATTACAGAGGGTTTCACTCCCATGAAAACCAAATTTCAAACGGAGAAAGATAAGCTGCGCGATGCCATTACTGCTGCGGCGAAGAAAGCAAAATCTTTTGAAGAATTCTGCCGCCTGCTCCAAACCGAATCTAACATTTTGGTAAAAGACCACCGTGGTCGATTTAGTTACCTTCTCCCGGACAGAGAAAAACACATCTCTGCCAGAACGCTGGGAACCAGTTTTGACCGTGAACATCTTCTGACGCTTTTTGAAAGTAACGCGATCACCGCTGCAAAAGAAAAACAGCAATGGAGTGTTGCTGACCCCATTGCCGTTCTCTATATCAAGTCCAATCTTCGTCTGGTAGTGAATTTGCAGGACTGCGTAAAAGCCCAGCAAAGTCGCGCCTATGCTCAGAAAGTCAAAATTTCCAATTTGCAGCAGATGGCAAATACCATCGTCTATGTACAGCAGCACGGCTACGACAGCTACGATGATTTGAAAAAAGCGCGCGATGAATTATCTGCCAAAATGTCAGATGCCCGCAACACCGCCAAATCTACCGATGCCGACTTAAAGCTGCTGAATGAGAAGATTCACTATCTGGGGCAGTATCTTTCCACAAAGGCTACATACAAAGAATTTTTGCAGGCGGGCAACAAGAAGATGTACCGTTCTGCACATCAGGATGAAATTGCCAGATACGAAGAAGCCGTTCAATTCTTGAAACGCAATTCCACGAATGGCACAATTCCCACGATGAAAAATTTACGAGCAGAAAAGGAAAAGTTGCTTTCTGCTCGAACCGCACAATACGAAAGCTACATCTATTTCAAAGATTACTACCACGAACTGCAAACCGCTTGCAGGAATGTTGATATGATTCTTGAAACGGAACACACGCAGCAGCACAGCCGTACCCAGCCAAAGCGCAGCTACGAACAATCTATTTGATACAAACGGAAAAGCAGGTACAAGACCTTTCTTCCATGAAGTCTTGTACCTGCTCTCTTTTGTTTCTATACTTTCAATGGCTCAATTTGATTGGTTTTACGGTTGAAAAAGTATTCTTCTTTTTGGCATTGCTTGTAGCCAGTTCTCAGATAATACAGTGTAAACCTTGCCTCGATTCTATTTATTTTATACAGGTCAATCCCAAAATGGTAGTTTATATGGCGTACAAGTCTTTTTACTTTGCGCGCATCGCCCTGTCCCGGTTTAGATGCTTTCTTCATCTCACAGCAAAAAATGTTATAGTTGATACTTCTTCTTTTATGTAAAACAATATCTGGTGCCGTCCATCTTTTCTTTTTATCTTCACTTCCCGGATATTTAGGTTTTATGCCAGTGTCCATGCGATTATATTCAATATCAATCACCAATTCTGGCATCGGGAAGATTTCTCGATAGATTTTATCCATGTGCATTGCGATTTTGCCGGCAATCGTTCGTTCCTGCGCCCCCGTAACAAATAATTCTGTATCGTTCTCATAAAACAGCGTTAATGCCCGTTCCCATAGCAGAAGAACTTTTTCTTTTTCTTCGCAGCCCTGCACCTTGGTTTCCCCCATTTCCTTATTTTTTCTATTATGTACAACCATTTTACAAATAGCAAGACCTTTCAATAAAAAAGAGTGGCAGTTCCTTTTAGGGGAACCACCACTCTACATCATAACGGATTTTTAATTTCTACGACTTCGCTCCTGCTGTTGCTGCTGAGTCTGCTCTTTCTGTTTTCGCTCTGCCTGCTTGATATGCAGCCGATCCAGCACCGACCATCTGCCACCAATGCGCCGTGGCTTTTTCGGCACGTTGTTCACGCAACCATCTATCATGTCGTAATTCTGCTCTGTGCCGGATTCCCGCGCACGTTCATATGTTCCGTTCGTCAGGCATTTCTCATGCTCGGTCTGTTCGGTCATATCCTGCTGCTTCTTTTCAGCATGATGGACATATTCTGTAAGAACCGCACGAACATTTTCAAAGCCGTTCGGAGCATCCGTCACAAATACGCCTTTGCCATCTACCACGATTGGAGATACGGCATCTTTGCGTTGCTCGTTACGCATCATAAAAAAACAAACTCCCTCGACAACTTCGCTGTCATACGGAAGCCACGTTCCAGTCTTTCCATCAATTTGATAATTGGGAACCATGTAGACGACAGTATTTCCGGCTGCATCAGCATCCATAAAGCCACCGAACTCTACCAGTTCCTCTTTATCGACGTAGAAAAACTTACGTTCCTTTTCTTCATCCCATACGATCACATCGCCAACACCAAAGGAACGACCAATAAATGTATTTGGCCGCTTTTCTTCCAGCCGCTTCCGGGCTGTCATCGGCGTATCGCTGGGTGCAGGCTTTCCTTTGTACGCACTCTGGTAATTCTGATGATGAATCAGAAAACCGTCCTCTACCTGCTGTGCATAGGATTTTGCCCAATGCTGATGATGCACCTCTTTGATTTGGAAAACTCTATACTGGTTTATCATTTTACGTTTTCTCCTTCCTCCTCCTCTGGCCTATGCCATTCCAGTTCCAGCCCCTTAAACTGCTGCTCGCTCAACTGCTGCATCTTCGGGATGGTCTGCTGGACAAGCGCAGACATCTCTGCATCCTCTGCCACAAGCGGCTGAACCTCCATCAATACCTGAATCGTATCCTTGAGTGTCGGCTGCTCAAACATCGCCATCAGCATCAATTCCAGTTCATCAAAGCGTACATTGCTCATAACTCCATCCCTTTCTTTTTCGCTTTCTTCGGCTTATCCTGTTCCTGTGCAGACTGCTCCTGCTTCTTGGCTTTCAGACTGCGCAGGGCATCCAGAACAGACTTTTTCGTACTGCCGCGTTCCTGCTCCTTACTCTGCTGTCGTGCCGCCATCAGCTTTTCCATATCGGAGATTGCCTGCTGCACCAGCTTATCATCCCTGAAATAGTTGATGGAGTTGATGTTCTCACGCTGCACTTTATCGTTCACGACCAACTCATACATTCCAATAAAGCCGCCATCTTCCTCGATGCAGAATCCAATGCACTTGTCAGCATTCATCCGTTCGGACGGAATCTTGTCATAGGCTTCCAAGGCTTCTTCCATTGTCAGATGGTCGTGGAACTCTCCCGCAAATGTAAACTCCAAACACTCCGCAACATAAAAGCTGAGCGTTTCTTCCGGCACAGGTCTTTCTGCGGCGAGTTTTTCTTTCAAAACCTCTGCCTGCTGCTCTGCCACCATATCGGCCTGTTCCCGCAGTTCTGCCGCGTCCATGACCCTGCCCTGTGCTGCATCGCAGCCAAACTCTGCAAGCAATTCCGTCATAGCATCCTGCACAGACTTATCTCCATCCGTTTCGAGAATGCCGCCATCCCGTTCCGTGAAGTCCTTATTATATAAGGTATAGTCGAAGCCATCGTCACAGGTCTGGATATGAAAATAGACATCCGGCAATTCGTAGGCCAGTTCCACATCCTGCACGGCTAACGCCCCCTGCAACGGCTGAACAACATGATTCTGGATATACGGGTTATCCCAGCCCGGAACCGTTTTATAGTCCTCTACGATGGTGTCAATGCCGTTTCTGCACTGCAAAACATCCAGTGAACCCGGCAGAGGATCAGGATTCTTCTCCACTCCCAAGGCTTTCATGTAATGGCTGGGAAGTGCCTGATACTGTGACATTGCATCGTCCAGATTGCCGAACCGCTCAATTTTCAAAGGCGCGGCCTGCAAATTTTCGACCACATAGAACTGTTTTACAAAAGGCTGTTCCTGTTCTTTCTGCGCTTCCAGTTCTTTTCTGAACATCGTTACAAAGCCATCCAGCACAACCGGGTGGCTGTCAACCACCCAGTCCGCGCGGAAGGTCATGCGGTCTGCATTATGCTCCGGGGTGCTGACCTGCTCTGCCCATTCCTTATTGCCGTGAGAAAAGCGGCCATCATAGCTTTTATGGTGCAGAGTGTTCGCCAGGATGTAGCCCACACGCTCCATGCCGTACTGCCGCACCACCTGATCGACTGCACCATCGCCAAGGTACATTCCGTCATAATTGTCCGCAATCGCTTCATGGATTGCCTGCTTGCACTCACTGTTCAGCCGATAGGATGTGCGGTATAAATCCACCTCGTCATTTTCTTTGGCATAGCTGAACGGCTCGTAGTAAACAGGCACATCCGAATAGTCCTGTGCGCTGTTATCCGGTACAGGCACAGCCTTTTCAATGATCTCTGATACCACATTTTCTTTTTTCGGCATATTCCATTTTTCAGAGAGATATTTCTGCACGGCCTCCTGAAAATCTTCATCGAAGCCGTTCCACAAATCCTCTGCCACCAGCTTGCCCTGCTCATTGACTGCAACGCAGGCCGCCATGTCACCGTGTTCCTCATGTTCCAGCAGGAAGAACCTCTCGCCGCCGACCTCCGTTTCATCAATGGCGTACCATGTGCCGATATTCCCTTCGACTGCGATGTGGTCGGAATCGCCGTGGATCAGTCCATTTCTTTTCTGCTGCTGTTCCTCCATAAACTCTCGCACAGTTAACTCTGCGCCTGTGAAGTTCAGCCCTTCCTCGCCAAGTTCCAGCCGCCCATCTGCGCCAAGGTCAAGTTCTTCGGCCATCAGAACAGATGCCGCATGGTTCACCACCACAGTTTTCTCCACTGTAATGGGCTGGCCTGGGTCGTAGTCCGAACCGCGCAGATCATAGCGATATAAGCCCTCCGGCACATCTTCATCCCGCAGTCGGCCATTGCTGAAAAGACCCGGCTTATCAAAGATTTCGATTCCCTGCAATTCTTCGTTTAAGAGAGTTTCTTTCTGCAAATCCATATTCCTTTCCTTGAAAAAATCCGGCAGTTCTGCAAATCCAATGCTGTCCACATAGTAGGCTTTGACTGTACTGCCATCATTGAGTACCACCACGTCGCTGACCGACAGCGAATGACCCGTAAAATCTGCCGGACGCTGGATATTGAACCGTTCATAAATGCCATCCAGCGTGTCCTTTTCCGTAAGCGGTGCGGCATAGATCAGGTCATAATCTGCACGGGAAACCGTCATGCCTTTCTTCTCCACATAGTCCAGCCCCATGAAACGATAGTTATGTTCCGGGTCACGCTCTGTAATCTGATAAATGCCGAACTGCTTTTCGCTGCCATACAGCAGCACATTTTCCTGTTCTGTCATGTTTCGCTCCTGTTGCAAGTCAGCTGTTGCAATCTGGAAGGTATCACTTCCGCGCTCGATTTCCTCTCGTGCCGTGACAAGAATCGGCCACGGGCTGATGCGGACGAGATAAATCTGCTTTCCCTCGTCATACAGTCGTAAAGCCTGTTCACGGTTTATCACTGTCAGCTGAAAATCCGGGCGCGCATACTCGTCCTCTGCATAATCTTCCCGTTGTTCCAGCAAAATCGCATCCCATGCGTCTGCCTTAATGCCGAAAATACCATCGTGCTGCTCGATTCCCTCTTGACCTGCATAATCACCTGCCGTTCCATCACGGAACAGCGGATAAAATCTCTCACCCAGCCGATGCCATTCCCGTGCGCCTTCTTTCGTCAGCGGCAGTACATCATCTTTCCGGTAGCCATAGTCATGCATTTCGGAAAGTCCAATCATCCCATCCGGGAGATTTTCAATTTTCTCCTGCGCATCGTACATCAGTCGGTTGACTTCTTCTTTGTCATCCTCGGCCAGTGCAGCCGCAAGACCGTTCACCAGTTCTTCCGTTGCAGCCCGGTCATCCAGCTTAAAGGCAAAATTCACGATGAGGTTTCGTTGCTCATCATCGAAAATCGTTTTCTCCTGCTCCCTGTCTGCAATCAGCTTTTCCGCATACTGCATCGCGGTCATGCGCTCTGCGCTCCTTTCTGCCACTGCCGCTTCCATCTTTTCCAGAAAGTCGGCTGCGGTCAATCGAATCGTATCCATCGAATCTTTCAGTTCCTTCATCTCCTTGCCGCTGGCCCAGCTTGCCACATAAGGAAATGAATAATCGGACGTATCAATACCAAGTGCCGAACAGACCGTAAATGCAATGCTTTCGGCCTCGGTTTCTTTCGTAAGCCGGTCTTTTTCCTCGCCGTTCTGCTTCATGAAATCGCTGTTATGCAGCATTGCATGAGCAACCTCGTGGATCATCGTCTTTATGGTCTGGCTCTCGCCCATGCCGACCTGAATGCAGATTTCTTTGTCTGCATCACTGTAATAGCCTTTGGCATCCCCTTCGATTTCATCAAACCGCATCGGCACAGGCGATACCTGCTCGATTGCCGCCGTAAGCAGCGCATAGTCTTTGACGCTGGCCGTCAGTTCGTTCACTTCCAGCGATGGAATCGGTTCCCCATCGGTCTGTGAAACATCAAAAACCGTCGTCACGCGGAAACGCGGAACCACATACTCCACACGTTCCATTTCCGGCTCACCGTTTTCGTTCAGCACAGCCAAGCCCGTATCCTTGTCGATTTTCTCGCGTTCTTCCACTTCCTTGATGGGAGCCGGAGCAATGATCTGGATGCCCTTTTCGCCTTTTTTGACGTAACGGTTGAACTTATTCTTCCATGCGTTAAACCCTGCCACCAGTGTGGCATCAGGCCGCTGCATAGCGATCAGCAGCGTATTATTGAAGCTGTAATTGTGGAATTTTGCCATCGTGCGCAGATACGTCGTGTACATTTCCGATGTAAAAATGTCCTTTACGCCCTGCTCCAGCCGTTCCGTGATTTCTTTCATCTGCTGTTTGCGGTCAACTGCCATGCAAGCCCTCCTTTTTCTTGACCCATCGTGTTTTCATCTGGCGCGGATATTGGTCAGCCTGTTTCGGTGCCTTCGCGCCGTTCCATTCCAAGCCTCCGGCTCTGCCCTCACAGGTGTACCCGGCGGCTTTCAGAGATGCTCCATTTTCCGTATCCAGAATGTAGGTGATCACTTTGTTGTAGCCCATTGCCCGTGCTGCACGGTACGCCGCCGCATACAGGATGCTGCAAGCGTTCGGTGTTCCATCTGTACACAGACGGTTAACTTCCAGCGTATAGCCATCGTCCAGCCGCCGCGCCACAGGTCTGCCGCAGATAGCAACGCCCACCAGCGCACCATTATCCGATACGCCGATGGAGAACTTATGCCCCCGCGTCGGTTTATGGTGGCGGTGATGCTGCTGCACAAATGCGTTTGCCGTTTTCAAATTGATCGGTGTTAATGTCAGCAAATGCCCTCCTTCAAAAAAAATGCCCCGCCAGACAAAACTGACGGGGCGGCTCTCATTTACAGTTCCATATTGTGACTTTTCCGCTTCGGGAATTTCTGCGGTTCTGCACTGCGCTCTGCCTGCTTTGCATGAAGCTGTGCCAGTACAGAGGGTTTCCGCACATTGTCCGCCGTGCGCTCTGCAACGCGGCCTGCGTAGTTCACAGGCTGGCGCGGCCTGTCTGCAACCTCGATTTCGGCTGCATCCTCGTCCACACCCAGCGCATCCTCACTACCCTTTTCATCCATGTTGAGCAGAGAGTTCAGCTCCGCAAGACGCGCAGATTTTTCGGCCAGTTCCGCTTCCTGCGCAAAAGGACGTTTGGCTTCTTCCTTTGCCTGCGCCAACTGCTGTTC
>ULYR01041377.1_pt1 | contig 13933 bp, 8 predicted proteins | sample 1962341 | NCBI WGS metagenome assembly ULYR01 (sample SAMEA4835868, study PRJEB28245) | human gut metagenome | biome: gut microbiome; material: fecal sample | place: Denmark | collected 2008 | reverse complement strand
GCCGTATCGGCACTTAGAATTATGCGGTATTGCCTTAAGATTCTCTTACATTTCTCTCTCCTGCAACATACAGCCACAGCAGCAGGCGGGCCCCCTTGAGGCAGGGAGCACGCCTGCTGTTTTGATGGAATAGAAACGTTTGATTTGCGGCAAAACAAAACACCGGGCGCCATATGGCACCCGGTGCTTCAGTTAAATAACCGGCGCAATCAAACCGGTATCAGAGGAGGAGAAAACAGCAAAATTAGTTTGCGCGGTACTGGGCCGGCAGCTGGTCGAGGGTCTGCCATTTCTGCATGGCGTCTTCCAGGCTCATGCCGCCCGCAACAGCGTCGCGGCGGCAGGCGTTGACGGCCTGGATTTCTTTCATCTTTTCGCCGGTCAGGCTGTAGTTCTTCATGGCGAGCAGGGTGGCAGCCCATGCAATCATGGGGATGACGCAGAACAGAACGATAACAACCACGTTCATGCCGGGGGTGTACGGGTCGTACTGGGTGGGCAGGCTGTCAAGGCCGATAAAGCTGACGGCCACGCCGACCACGGTAGCGGACAGGCTGGAAACCAGCTTGTCAACCAGGCTGAACAGAGTGCCCATGATACCGGGGATATACTTGCCGGAGATGTAGGTCTCGTAGTCAGAGCAGTCGGCAACCATGGGGATGGGCATATCGGCAGTAGCGTAATAAGCGCCATAGCCAATGCCGAACAGAGCGATGAACAGGATGGTGTAAACGTTGATGGAAACCTTGCCGTCAGACATCAGAGACAGGGTGAAGGCATCGCCCTTGCCCCACAGGAGCAGCAGCACCAGAACGCCGATGTAGCAGATCAGCGCAACGCTGACATAGCGCATCAGGCTGGCTTTCTGGCCTTTCTTCTGGCTGGTGCGGACGGTGAGCAGGAAGAAGGGAACGCTGAACACATAGCCCAGAACCATCATGGGCAGGTACAGACCATCATAGTTGCCCATCATGCAGCCGTACAGCATGCACAGAACAGTGGTGTTGGTGGCAATGGAAAGTGCCAGCTTGCAGCCTGCACCAGCCACCATCAGGCGCTGCATGGGGTTGTTGCCCTTGATGATGGCAACATACTCGGCAACCTTGATCTTTTCGGTTTTCTGGCCGCCGATGCCAAAGTACTTCGGCTGGTCCTTTTCCCAGATGCCGATGACAGCCAGGATGGTCAGGGCGATGGAGATCACGATGCCGACAGGAGCCAGGGTGCGGAAGAAACCGGCGGAAGCGTAACCGCCCTCATAGTTTTTGGCCAGGATGGGGGCAAAGAACTGCATGGCGCCCATGCCCAGCAGGGAGCCGACGGTGTTGAAGATGGTGAACAGGGGGCGCTGCTTGGGATCGTTGGTCAGAACAGTCTGGCCGGAACGGGTGCAGGAGGTCTGGAAGGTGTAGCCGATGACCCAGATGGCGTACAGGGCTACAAAGGCAACATAACGTGCCCATTCCATGGAGGCGGGGATCAGCGGGGTCAGGCCGTACAGCACCAGGATGCTGACAGCCATGATGAGGTTGCCGATGACCATAAACGGGCGGAACTTGCCGAACTTGCCGTTGGTGCGGTCCATCAGGGCACCGATGATAGGGTCGGTAATGGCGTCAAACAGGCGCATGCCGGTGACCATCACGGAGGCGAAGATCATGCTCAGGGCCAGAACCTTGCTGCCGAAAGTGGCAATGTAGGAAAGCACCAGAACATAGTACACGTTGGTAGCGCCGTTGTTAAGCGGGAACAGCATCAGCTGGTAAGGCTTGGCGCGGTTGACGCTGGCAGACGCCGCAGAGTTTTGTTCACTCATGGGGGCATTCTCCTTTCATAAGGCAACGCCGCACAATTCCCGCCTTGCGGCTTAAGCACCGCTCCGGCGGCTACGGCACGGCATCTGCGTTGCCAAAATGCTCGATAAGACATCCAGTATTATCTGCGCTTTTGGCTTAGCATCTGCCGCACCTCGCTCGCCGTATCGGCACTTAGAATTATGCGGTATTGCCATAACAAAGACCCCCGCCCCGAAACGGGCGGGGGCATAAACGATTCAAAAGGGGGAAGATGCGGAGGCTAAACCTTACTGCTGATTCTGAGCGCTTGCAGTGTTGGCAGCCTGCTCAGCAGTCCAGGTCTTCTTGCGCTTGATGGCAACAACCAGGCGCCAGATGCACAGCACGGTCAGAACAGCCAGAACGGTGTCCAGAGCGTACAGGGCGGTCTTCCACCACGGGGTGATGACCTTCAGGCGGTCAGCGGAGGACCAGCCGTTCATAGCGTTGGAGTTGGCAACGGTGTACAGGATCTTGTGCATGGATTCGCGCATTTCGGTCACGATGTAAGCATCGTTCTCGTACTTCGGAGCCAGGGTGGTGTGGATGGTCGGGTCCGGGCTATCCCAGATATCGGAACCGGCAATCAGACCATCGGCCAGATCCATGTATTTGCTGGAACCGGAGTAGTCGGTGATGATCATGCCGCGCATGCCCAGTTCGCCGCGCAGGAAGCCAGTCAGCAGGTTATCGTAAGCGCCGCACCAGTAAGCGCCCCAGCGGTTAAAGCCGGTCATAACGCTCCAGGCACCGCCATCGGTGATGGCCTTGTTGGCAACTTCCAGGTAGATTTCGCGGGCAGCCTGCTCGTTCAGCCAGGTGTTCACGCCGCGGCGGCTGGATTCAGAGTCGTTCAGGGCAACGTGCTTCAGGTAAACGTAAACGCCCTTGGACTGGATGCCGTTGACTTCGGCAGCGCAGATGGTGCCGGCAACGAACGGATCAGAAGCATAGTACTCGAAGTTACGGCCAGAGTAAGCGGTGCGGTGCATGTTGATGCCGGGGCCATACAGACCAGAGTAACCCATGGCCAGGCAGTCTTCGCCAATGCAGCGGCCCACATCGTTGATCAGGTCAACGTTGAAGGTGGCGGCCATAACGTCTTCGGAGGTGTAGCACATAGCGGAAGCGCCGCCGGTCAGTGCTGCGGTCAGGCCCTGCGGGCCGTTTTCGTCTTTGGTACGGGTCTTGCCGATGGATTCAATAGCGGCAGTGTTGTGGAAGCCCAGGGTGATGGTGTTGACCATCTCGTTGAAGGTCAGCTGATCCAGCAGGGTATCCCACTGAGGATCGTCATAGTCGGCACCGATCATGGAAACCAGAGCCAGACCATTGTCAGCGCCCAGGGTGGGCATTTCAACGCTGTCAGCCTTGCTGCCGTCGTAACGGGTGAAAGCCAGGTGATCAGCCAGGGTCTGGGTTGCGTTCAGCACAACAGGCTGGGTGGGGAAGGTGGCAACCCAGTTGGAGCGGCTCAGCCAGGTAACTTCGCCAGGTTCGCTGCTGCTCTTGTTGGGGTCTGCTTCATCAAACAGGTTGGTGATGGCAGTGCCGGTTTCGCTGGTGGCGAAGGTGGTGCTGTCCAGAGCGGCGTTGGTCCACTTGTAGGTCAGGGCAACGTTGCCATCGGCGGTCATGCGGCCATCGGTGTTCTCAACGGTGTAGCCCTTGGCAGCCAGGATGTTGTTCACAGCGTTGTGTGCATCGGTGGCAGCGGTGAAGTAGTAGTCGCCAGCGTCAACAATATAGGTCTTGGCGTTGTTGGCATCATAGGTGCGCAGCTCGCTCTTGTCAACGGTGATGTTGACAGTCTCGGAAGCGCCGGGAGCCAGGATATCGGTCTTGGCAAAGCCGCACAGCTCAGCAGAAGCCTTCTCGATGCCGTTGGCCTTGTCGTAATCGGTGTAGGGGCTCTGGAAGTACAGCTGAACGGTTTCCTTGCCGGAGTAGGTGGAACCGGTGTTGGTGACTTTCAGGGTGACATTGAAAGCATCAGCAGACTCGGTCACATTGAAATCGCTGTACTCGAAGGTGGTGTAGCTGTCGCCATAGCCGAAGGGGAAGGCAACAGTGGTGGACCAGTTGTAGTCGCCGGCATTGCCGGTGCCCATAACAGCGTCCTCGTAGCGGGTCTCGTAGTAACGGTAATCCAGGTAGATGCCTTCCTGATACACGCTGTACATACCCTGCACATCAGGGCCATCGGTCAGCAGGTTGTAATCTGCTGCGTTGGGGTAAGCCTGGGTGTAGAAGTTGTAGATGGCGGGGTTGGCCATGTTGTCATACAGGTAGGAATCAACCAGGCTGCCGGACGGGGTAACCTCGCCAGCCAGTAGCTGGGCAACACCGTTGATGCCGGTCTGGCCCACGTCGCCGATCCACATAGCGGAATCGATGCCGTAATCCTCGCCGCAGATCTCCGGGTTCAGGAAATCCATCTCAATGGCGTTGGAAGAGTTGATCAGAACGATGATCTTCTTGAAGGTGCCGCTGTCCTTCAGGGTCTTCAGGTTCTGGAGCAGTTCCTTTTCTTCAGCGGACAGGGCCAGGTAGTTACCGTCGCCCTCCTGGCCTTTGATCCAGGAATCATTGGTGCCGTTTTCGCCACTGGGCAGGTCAGCGCCCTCGCCGCCGGAACGGGAGAACACGACGATAGCAGCATCGCCGTAGTCAGCAAAGCTGGACTCGGCGCTGGACAGCTTGCTCCAGGGAGCTTCGTTCACAGCGTACTGGGTGTTGGCTTCCAGGGTATCGGAGATGGCAGCCGGGGTGATGCGGCTGTAGTTCTTCATCATATCGTCAGAAGAATACAGATCCCACAGGGTGCTGTTGACCTGGATGCCCTGATCTTCCAGAGCCTGCTTGAAGTTGGGAGCCTTGCTGGTGTCAACGGAGCCGGAACCGGTGCCGCCGTACATCAGGTCCACGGAGCCGTGGCCGAACAGGCTGACCTTTGCGCCGCTTGCCAGGGGCAGGGCGTTGTTGTCGTTCTTCAGCAGGGCTGCGCCTTCGGCTTCAACCTGTGCGCACAGCTCAGCCTCATAGGACTCGCGCTCTTCATCAGAGGTGAAATCGCTCTTGAAGTACTCAGTGTCTTCGTCGCTGTCGCCCTTGATGATCTTGTAGGTGTCGGCGTCCAGGTAGTTATTAACGGTGGTCGTATAATGGAACGCAACCGTCGTGCCTACAATGGCGCCTGCGGTCAGGACGGCGGTAACGGCGGTCAGGCCGGACCACATCCCAACTTTGGGTTTCTTACTCATTGTGTTCTCCTCCTGTTAGAAAATGCTCTATAACAAACTGTATTAAGCGAGAACAAAATACAGAGTGTTCAAAATAGATTATACCCAGTTTGCACTCTTGGATTTGGTCTTGTGCAGCTTGTACTCCGGGTTGGGGGTATCTACATGGCGGATGACGGACTCATCGGTGCGGTCACCAGCCACGGCCTGAATGTGCAGTTCGCCGTTCAGGGGAACCTTGAAGGTGAAAACATGCTCGCCGGTCTGCTCGCCTACCTTGTTGCCGTTTACATACAGGGCAACGGTGCTCTGGTTGGAATAAACCTTTACGGTAGCGGTGCTGCCGGTGCGCTCCACAAAGCGCTTGGAGCAGATGTGCACAAAGGCTTCATCGCTCCACCATGCTTTATACAGATAGAAGCTGTCCTTCTTGGTTTTGCGGTCAAAGGTCACAAGGCCCTTGTGGTTCATGCCCGGCTCGCCGCCCTGGTCACGGGCGTCTGCAGCAAAGTCAAACATGTTCCAAACGTGGGTGGCCCACATCCAGGGGTGGCGCTTGAAGCAGCGCAGCATGTACTCATGGTACTTGGCCTGGTATTCTTCGGTGTGGTCGCCGCGGTGGGGGTGTGTGCTGTGCAGGTTGGGCATGCCCTCCGCGCCGTATTCGCTGTAGCCGAACGGGCGGTTGGGGAAGCAGAGATGGAAGAAGCCCATCCACAGGTCGTTCAGGATAAAGCCCGGAACGTACCAGCCCAGGTACAGGTTCCAGCTGACCATATCGGTAATGTGGGCCGAACGGTTGAAGGGACCGCACATGGCGTAGCAGGCCAGGGTGGTCAGGCGGGTCTTGTCCATCTCGTGGCACAGGTCGTTCAGCTGGCGGTGGTTATCCAGCATGTCCTTCTTGTCCTTGGTGGAGATGGTGATCTCGTTGGAAACGCCCCAGCAGACGATGCAGGGGTGGTTGTAGTTCTGGATGATCAGCTCTTTCATCTGGCTGATGGTGTTCTCGCGGCCGTTGGGCATGTGCTCACTGATGTAGGGGATCTCGGCCCAAACAACCATGCCGACCTCGTCGCACAGATCATAGAAGTACTGGTCGTGCTGATAATGAGCCAGGCGGATGGTGTTGGCACCGATCTCTTTGATCAGGGCCATGTCTTCGTCGTGCATCTCGCGGGTGATGGCGTTGCCCAGGCCCTTGCGGTCCTGATGGCGGGAAACGCCGTGCAGCGGGTAAGACTTGCCGTTCAGGAAGAAGCCCTTCTTGGGGTCAACCTTGAAGCTGCGCACGCCAAAGCGGGTGGTGATCTCATCTTCCACCGTGCCGTTCACCACAAGGCGGGCCTTGCAGCTGTACAGGTACGGATCCTTAACGCCGTTCCACAGGTGTGCGTTGAAGATGGTCAGGGTGATGTCGGGGCCTTTGCCGGTGGCAACGGTGTTGCCGGCAGCGTCCAGCAACTCAATGCTCACTTCGCCTTCGCCGTCGTGCCAGGTGGTAACCTGAACGCTGGCATCTGCGCCCTGCACAGTGGGGGTGATGCGGATGCCGGGGCCGCCGAAGTAATCCAGGGTGAAGTGGTTCTTGCTGACCACCATCAGGCTGACATCGCGGTAGATGCCGCCATAGAAGGTGAAGTCAGCTTTCTGGGGGTAAACGCGGTCGTTTTTGCTGTTGTCGACTTCCACAGTCAGCTCGTTTTCATCCCGCAGCAGTTCGGTGATGTTGGCGCGGAAGGTGGAGTAGCCGCCGTCGTGGTTGCAGACGGGGGAGCCGTTCAGAACCACATGGGCGCTGGCGTTGACGCCGTCAAACTGAATCCAGACCTGATGGGAGGCGGTGTTAAACTGGGGAGCAGCGAAATGGGTGCGGTAGATGCAGGTGCCGCGCCAGTAGTCATTGCCGCCGTCCTGACCGTCGCGGGCGTTCCAGGTGTGCGGCAGGTCCACCGTTGTGGTGGTGCCGTCGGGGCCGGTGAATTCCCAACCCTTCATGATTTTGGTGATTTCTCGCATGGCGCAGCCATCCTTTCTTTTTGCTGTTATTATTGTAACGAACAGCGAAAAATGTCGCAATGGGTTTTGCATAATCGGTCATTTGCGTGGAATAAACGGTTTTTGCCTGACAAAAAAATAACCCTTGCATTTGTGCAATATGTACAAATGCAAGGGCGTAAATCTTATACCTGAAATTTTGAGGGAACTTTATTGGACCGGGAAAACGGCTTTTATCGCAAAAAATCCACCGTTGGATTCGGTAGTCAAAAAACCATTGTACTTCTGGATAATGCGCTTGACGATCTTTAACTCATCGCAGGTTTCGCGGCCAGGATCCGGGCCATCGGGCACCGCGCTGATGATATTCAGAACAGCAAACCCCTGCCGCCTGCAGACCAGCAGGTCAATCATCCGCTTTTCCGGCTCCGGCAGCTTGCGGGTCAACTCAATGGCATGATCCAGTGCGTTGGCAAACAGAGCGTACAGATCGGCCGGATCCATAAAGTGCAGGCAGGTACCGTCCGCTACATTGTTGATGCTGATGTGGTGGGCTTCGCACAGCATGCTCTTTTCGGTCAGCACAACATCCAAAACCTCACTGCCGGTCTGGGTGCTGGCGTCATACTGCCGGGCGGCGGCTTCGGCTTCGTTCAAGCTCTGCTGCAGCGCGGCGTTGGGGGCCATGCGGCGCAGATCAGCGATCTGAACTTTCAGCTCATGGCATTTGCGGTTGATGATCTGTACGTTCCGCTTGGCCACCTGATACTGCTGGCGCTGGCGTTCATACAGCATGTTCAGCGAGTTCATCTCTTTTTCCATGGCCGCCTTTTTGAACAGCTCAGTCTGCAAATATAAAAGGGTGATGCAGTAGAGCTGGCAGAGTGCCAGGGGGACAACAATGAAGATAGAAGTTTCCCGTGATACTCCGGAGTTGGTGACGGTCTGCATTGTTAAAAACAGCAGAACGAACATGCCGCCCAGAATAATAGCGCTGATTTGCTGGCGGGGACCGATGTGGTAGCTGCCTTCATATGGCATGGAATGGGCAACAGTTACCCGCAGCAGGCAGTACGCAGCGGCAAAAAACAGCAGTTGCAGCAGCAAAGCAGAGGGCTGATCCAATGGCAGGAATATGTTTACCTGTGCCAGACACCAGACAAGAAGCTGCCATAACTCAAATGTCGTCAGGGCACTCAAAATTCCCCAGATGGCGCAATAATTGGCGCCGGACCAGTCCAACTGGGTGCAGCTGTGGGAAGCGAAAATCATCCACATACAAAACAGAATATACGCCCCCGCCCGCAGGAACAGCGAGGAAGGCGTGTAATCCACCCATAATAAAAATGTGGAAAGGGGAATGGAGGGAATCAGGCAAAGCAGCGCCCGCTGCCAAAAGTGCGGCGAGTGCCGGAGCGGGAGCCAGTAGGTCAGTGCTGCGCCCCAAAGCTGTATCCCACAGACAAGAAGAGAAAGAAATTGTTGGAGATTTGGCAGCATTACATGGCACCCCCAACATAGGCGGCGACCGCAGCCAGGAAGGCAGCCCGCTGGCGGCGGCTGATCTCCAGCCGGTCCTCCCCAACCTGGACCATATCGTTCTGGACCGCCCGCACATACCGCAGATTGACAAGGTAACACTGGTTGCATTTGGCAAAGTGGTAGGGGGCCAGCTGCTTTTCAGCATTTTGCAGGCTGGAACGCACGGACCATACCCCGGTGGAGGTATGGTAATGCAGCATACGGTCCCGCGTTTCCAGCCAGTAGATGTCCTCGGTGTTCAGCAGCTGCACGCCCCCAGCGGTCTGTAATGCAATCTGCCCGCCTTTGCAGCGCTGCACCCGCTGCAAAGCGCGGGCCAGCTTGGTGCTGAACTGGTAATAATTGACCGGTTTGAGCACAAAATCCAGGGCGTCGACCTCATACCCGCGAATAGCGTACTGCGCCATGTTGGTAACGAACACCAGCACCACATCCGGATCCACCGTGCGAATGCGCTCGGCAGCGTCCATGCCGCCAAGCTCCGGCATTTCAATATCCAGAAAGATGATGTCGAACCCCTTGCAATAGTTGGTTATGATCTGGGCACCGTCCGAAAAAGCGGTAACTTCCAGCATACAGTTGTTCTCGCGGCTGTATTGGTCAATCATGCTGCACAGCTGCTGCCGCATATCCGGCTGGTCATCCACCACGGCAATGCGAGGCATCGGGCGGCCCCCTTTCTGTTGGGAATCCAAAGCACCCGGCAAGCCCGGAAAACGGCTGTGCCATGCGCCTTTACTTATAATATATAAATACATTATAGTTGGCGGTGCGAAACCTTGCAAGAGAATTTTGCAGAAAACGGGGCGGTGCAGGGAATCTGGTTGTGATTTAGCGCTGCGTGTGGTATCCTGTAGGCAGCTTTTGGCGGCGGGCGGGGCAAGAAGAATGCCGGGATAAACAGGCGGAGGTTTGCTGCAGCTGCTATACCATGTATTACATATTACACCATTTGCCAGTAACTTGAGTGGAAATTTATGGGGAAATGCGTAATTTGGGGACAAGATTGAAAAGAAAAAATAAAATAACGGATTACAGTAATATTGCGGCTTCGAGATGCTTGAAAGGATATGACGGGATGACAAAAATATTATTCGTATGCCACGGCAATATCTGCCGTAGCCCGATGGCAGAGTATGTGATGAAAGACTTGGTGCGACAGTCGGGGCGGGAAGATGAGTTCGTGATTGCTTCCGCAGCAACCAGCCGGGAAGAACTGAGCAACCCGGTGTATCCACCGGTCCGACGCAAACTGGCGGAGCATGGCATCCGCTGCGATGGACATGCGGCCCGGCAGATGACCCGCAAGGATTATGAGGAGTTTGGTTACCTGATCGGAATGGACCGGATGAACCTGAGCAACATGGCCCGCATTTGCGGCGGCGACCCGGAAGGAAAGTGCTCGCTGCTGCTGGCGCACGCCGGGCAAAGCGGCGATGTGGCTGACCCGTGGTATACCGGTGATTTTGAAGCCACCTGGCGGGATGTCAACATTGGGTGCCGGGCATTGTTGAAAGAGTTAACGGAAAAAAAATAAAATGAAAATAGCAAGCGCTTTATGTTGCACATGGATCCCCTGAGAAGAGGAAAAACAGCGATGATGCGCTTGCTATTTTATTGCTTTATAGAGCGAATGTTTCGATAATTTAAATCGGCTGAGAAACGAGCGGCTGGCAAAAGGTCAGTACACGGATGTGGCAGATGATATGCGGCTAAAATGATTCTAAAACCAGAATAACATTAAAGAAAAAACCTCATTGCAAAAACACATTGCAATGAGGTTTTTGAGTGTGCCCGAAGAAATTCGCCGAGCCGCGCCCTAGAAACGCCCCACTGGGGTGTTTCTGCCCCGCGGGACGCAAAGCGCGGGGCACGGGCTGTTCGAATCCTCCCTTTTGCTGCCCCACAAAATTCATGCAAAACAAAAAGAGCAGCACCCCATAAGGTGCTGCTCTTGGTGCGACCGGGAGGATTCGAACCTCTGGCCTTCCGGGTCGGAGAACTACGACAGGGCAGTATAGACTGGCGTTGAAACGTGAATTTTGTTGGTTCTGCACATTTGCCGCCAAAACAGGAAAAAGCCCGTTGTTGGTTGTCACAACAGGCTTTTCCAGCATTTTATAGTGCCACTGCACAGTAGTGGTCAAACGGTGGTCAAAATGGAGATAATCTAAAATGGTTTCAGAAAGCTCATCACTAAGTCTATGCCCAAAGGGGGCGGTAACGCTGCGATTCTGCCATGACACACATACTGGGCAGAAACCGATCAAACGCGCCACGGCTTTCCCCAAAAGAGAAAATCTCACGCAGGGTGCCATTTAGAGAAAGTTCGACTTCACATATGGATCAGCTCTCTTTTTTGATTTTATTGAGTGCCGCATTCAACTGTTGCACATCTGCGGGGGTGATGGACTTTGCGACCTGCTTCAGAATGGAGCGCAAAGATGTGCGTGCCATCTGACGTTCCATCTCCGGCGGCATTTTTACATTTTTTGCAACATCCCCATAGGCGTTGGATGCCTTAACCATAAGGGAAGAAAGAAGTTTGTTGGCAGCAGGAGATTTCTGCAGAGTCTCCATTGAGTCCATAATGGAGTAATAGCCCTCTTTCATAAGCTCTTCCGGCTTATCGAACCAGTTTTCGACTTGCCCCTCGGCGCGGTAGGTCGGGTCGGGTTTGTCTGCCTTCGTGATCGTCATACAGTCGGTGCAGCCGCCCGCCACGGCCTTGATTTCGTGCGTGCCGGAGATGGGCACGATAAACTTAAAAATCTTGTCGCCGTCCTGCGCGGCAAACTCTTTGCCGTCCACAAACAGCGTGACGCGGGGCTGGTTGGAGTAGACCTTGATTTCGGTCTGGCTCTCCGCGCGGTGGACGTAGCGGCGTCCGCAGAGATGCACAAACGGGTCGCTGCTCAAATATGCCTTATAGATAAAGTAGGCGTCCTTCTTCGTCTTGCGGTCGAAGGTCACAAGACCCTTCTGGTTTTGACCGGGCTTGCCGCCCTCACCGCGTCCGTCCGCGCCGAAGTCGAAGCCGTTCCAGACGTGCATCGCCCAGATGTAGGGGCGCTCCGACCACATTTTGAGCATATGCTCGTGGTAGACGGCTTGGTAGCTTTCCGACCAGTCGCCGCGCTCCGGGCGGGCGCTCTGGTAGGCGGGGTTTGCGTCTGCGCCGAACTCCGACAGACCGATGACGCGGTCGGGGTGGTTTTTGTGGAACGTGTCAAAAAATTCATCGTTCTGCTGCAATTCACCCAAGTACCAACCGTAGTAGAGATTATAACTGCAAATGTCGGGCAGCTGCACAAACGGGTCGTTGGGATCCAACATAAAAGCGTGCGCCATTGTGGTGGGGCGGGTGGCGTCCAGGCGATGGCAGAGGTCGTTCAGAAGACGATGGTTCGCCGTCAAGTTTTCTGTCACGCCGGTGGTGACGGTAATCTCATTGGATAAGCCCCAACAGATAATGGACGGATGGTTGTAGTTTTGCAGCACCAGTTCTTCCATTTGGCTCAGCGTGTTGGCAGTGGCTTCGGGCATATGCTCGGTGATGTAGGGGATCTCTGCCCACGCGACAAGACCGTACTTATCGCATAGATCGTAGAAATACTGCGCGTGCTGGTAGTGGGCAAGACGCACGGTGTTGGCGCCCATATCCCGCAAAATCTGCATATCTTCCTCATGCTCAGCGGCGGTCAGCGCATTGCCGATCCCTGCGCGGTCCTGATGCCGCGCCGCGCCCACAAGGCGGACATTTCTGCCGTTGAGCCAGAAGCCTGTGTCGGGTTTGAAATCAATTTTTCGGCAGCCGAAGTTGACCGCCACGGCGTCACCGTCGGGCAGCGAGGCAGCTACACTGTACAGATACGGGTCCGCCACGCCGTCCCACAGGTGGACGTTTTCCATGTGGAACACGGTCACAGCCTTGCCGCCCTGCACGGCGGCGGTCTGTTCCCCGACACCCTCGATGGCAAACAGCACCTCGGTGCCGTCGGGGGTGTTCTCACAGGCGGCTTCCACCGTGACGGCGGCACTGTGCAGGTCGTCAGACACCTCCGGTGTCACGCGCAGGGCGGGCGCACCGTGGTTATCCAGCGCAAAGTGACTGTGCGGTACAATAAGGATATGTACATCGCGGTACAGCCCGCCATAGAAGGTAAAGTCCGCTTTCTGCGGGTAGACCGTGCGGTTGGCGCTGTTGTCCACGGTCACAGTCAGCGTGTTCTGCGCAGCCAGCGCGGGGGTCAGGTTGACGCGGAAGGTGGAATAGCCGCCCGCGTGGCGGGTCAGCTCCTGGTCGTTCAAGGTGACGACTGCCGTCATGGCGGCACCCTCAAATTCCAGCCAGACCTCCTCGTCGTCGACGTGTGCGGGGGCGGCGAATTCCTTGGTATAGGTGCAAATCCCGCGGAAGTAATCGTTGCCGCCGTCGGTGCCGTCGGCGGCGTTCCATGTGTGGGGCAGGGTCACAGCCACCGGTGCCGCGCCGGGTTTTGTGAACTGCCAATGGGAATTGAAATTTAATGTGCTGCGCATACAAAACTCCTTATTCAAAATCGCTCAATTTCCAGCTGTCACGCCAGTGGATCTTCGGCTTGCCTTCCTCAAACGTGATGGGCAGCCAGACGTAATTGGCGCGGGAAGTATTGGCGCTGGTCAGCATCGGGCTTTGCATCATGGTTTGCATTTCTTCGGATGTTGCCTTGTAGTGTTCGGGGTCAAAGCGTTGTGCGGTGCAGCGCTCCAGCAGATCCGCCAGTTTAGCATCCACGGGGTAGTCCGGCACCCAGCGGTCAGCCAACGCAATGTAGAGGTCGCGCTTACCGGGAACTTTGAACACCTGCGAGATTTGGCTGTTGAAGGACGCATGGCTCGCGTCATCTGCGTGCGGGTCACCGATGCTCACAAACGGCCTGTCGGGCGCGTCGGACACGGCGCTGTCGCTCTTGTTCGGCACATACCCGGTCATGCCGGAGGTCAGCATATACCACTTGCCGCCATGCTCAAACACAGCCGGCGCTTCGCGGCTGAACGGCGCGTGCAGACCCTCGTACTGCCAGCAGATTTTTTCTTCCGCCTCCAAGAAGTCCCGCGTCAGGCGCATCGTCAGCTGACCGTTGTGGTTTGCGTCCATATAGAGGTACGCCGTATCGCCGCAAACGGCAATGTCAAAGTCACCGACCTCGCAGCCAAACGGGCGGTAGTGGGCTTTGACAATTTCATAGGGACCTAAGAATTTGTCGGCCTGCAAGACCGTAAAGCAGGCATTGTCACCGCAGTGCTTGATCCAACAGACATACTTGCCCGTGT
>ULYR01045464.1_pt1 | contig 13947 bp, 14 predicted proteins | sample 1962341 | NCBI WGS metagenome assembly ULYR01 (sample SAMEA4835868, study PRJEB28245) | human gut metagenome | biome: gut microbiome; material: fecal sample | place: Denmark | collected 2008 | reverse complement strand
CCGTAAAATCCTGAAAAGCATGCGCAAGCACCGTACGGTAATCCCCGCCCCCATCCGCTCCCAAATCGTTGCCTGACTCAGGCGAACCAACTTTCAACGCGTTTACATTGTTTGACAAGCCCCTCTTCGATTTTTTGTATGAGAATCTGTATAGGAGTTCATGTACCCTCGTTTATAGCCCCTTGAAATATCGAGGGGGTGGCTGTGGAGAGAAGAATGTCCCAAAGCGGTAGTACTGGAACGAATCTGAGTGAAACCTCCCGTAACCGGGTGCTTAGCGTCGCTTATTGGCGTTTTTCGTCAATGCTCTTTTGATTCTGTGCGACATGGCTTCATTTATTGTCGCTTCGGCAATCATATATGTGTGGCAGGGCGGGGAAGCGTTGTATTCTTCCCGTTTCCATTTCCGTATTGGTTTGTGGCTGTATGCGCTTGCTTGCTCGTTGATTTGGATCTACTGCCTGCATACTGTTGGCGTGTACCACCGTCATGTGATGGGTGACGGTTACCAGTTGAACGCGCTACTGGTCAAAGGCATGTTTTTCACGGGATTGATGATTTGTGCAATTGATTCTATTCTCAACGCTTATATACCTTTGCTGCATACCGGCTTGGTGTTGCTGTGCGCATTCCTGATTACCAGCTGGAACGTTTGATTATCCGCCAGTTTGTGCTGTCCAGCCGTAAAAAGGGCGCATATTCGTATGGCACTGTGGTGGTTGGTTCCCCTGAGGACATTGCGCATGCTTTGGAATTTCTGAGCCAGAAGCGCCAGCTGAATTATCATGCTATTGCGGTGTGCCCGATTGGCTTGAACAAGCGGACTGGGCTCGTGGAGGCCGTTGTCGCACCTGCCGATTTCAAGGAACGAATCCGTAAGATCAGTGGTAGGGACATTTCCATGCTGCCGTATTGCAGGAACTTCGCCGAACGTGCCGCTTCGATGGGTGCGCAGACGGTGATGGTCACGGATGTTATGCAGCGCTTCTCGGATAATTTCAACACGTTTGTGCTGGACATGGAAACCATGAATCTGGAGATTGCGGTGGTCACTTCCGCAGTGGACGTGAGTGGCCATGAGACCAACATCTGTGTGATTCAGGGTACGACGGTGATGACGATCAGCCTGTCGCAGTATTCGCCATGGGACATGTTTAAGAAGCGTGTATTCGATATTGTGGTTTCTTTGATCGCCATTGTGCTTTCGTCTCCATTTATGATTATTACGGCTATTGCTATCAAGCTTGAAGACAAGGGGCCGGTGTTCTATAGGCAGGAACGTGTTGGTCTGCGTGGCAAGCCATTTAAGATCCATAAGTTCCGTTCGATGTATGTGAATGCGGATGCCAAACTTGCCGAAGTGGCCGCCGCGAATGGTCAGGAGATGGGTGCACGTGTGAAAATCAAGAATGATCCGCGTATCACCAAGGTCGGCCATTCCATCCGTAAGACCAGTATTGATGAGTTGCCGCAGTTCTTCGACTCCTTGATCGGAACGATGAGTGTGGTTGGACCGCGTCCGCAGCGGCAGTTTGAGGTGGACGAATATAACCAGGTGTATGCCACACGTTTGCTGGTGAAGCCTGGCATTACTGGCCCTTGGCAAGTGTCTGGCCGTAACGACCTGAGCGAGGAAGAAAGCCAGCAGCTTGACGTTTCCTATGTGCAGAATTGGTCGGTGTTGGGGGACATCGTGTACATTCTCCGTACTATCGGCACGGTCCTGCACCCCAATGGTGCATACTGAGTTCGGAACGCAGGATAATTTTGGAAACGAATGAATTATGCGAGTGCGAGATAAGCTTCTTCGCTCCGGTAAGACGGGCGATTCACAGGATATAAAAATTCGTTAAGGTCGTATGTGCGTGTACCACATTAAACCTTTCAGAACGCATCAACCGATGTAGCTCAATCACATTTTTTAAGATGCTCTTACGCTTATGGGTGACAACATCAACGGTATATAACCCGCATCTTGGAACTGTTTTACGCAACGTTCGTCATTAATGTCTTGCGTAATGATATGGATATCGAAGTCCTCTGGATTCTTACAATGTCCCAGATAATTAAGGAGCATGGATTTCACGCCGCCAGATTCAAGACGTGAAACCACTTCCGCAACTTTAATCTTTCTGGGCATCACATTCTCCTTCCAGCTCTTCGTACCAATGGGCTAGTTCCGCAGCGCTCAAGTGAATTGCATTCCCCATTTAGCCATTTCTTGCGCATGCGAGACACGGCCCGACGCATCGCTTTCATGTACATCGAAAGCTGACACCCAAGATTCGATACCTGCATCAAGTGAAATGCGTCGTACCAATGACGGAATTAAATCTGCCTCTTTGGGAACTTTGTCACTGCACACAACGGGAAGATTAGCGGCCTGTGCCTCAACGCTGGCCATCCCCAAGCCCTCACATGCTGAGGGGAAAGCAAGAACATCAAATGCGCTGTAATAATCCGCAACATCATCATGGGCGCCAAGTTTTACGTTGTGCTCGATTCTTAGGTCGTGCATTTTCTTACGCAGCTCAGAGTCGTCGCCATCTCCCACTATTGCAAGGATCGCGTTCGGGGTACTCTTCAACAGCTCCGAAAGAACCTTGATCGTAAAGACCTGGTTCTTCTGAAAGCAGATACGGCCGACTTGACCGATGAGCAACTGCGAATCGCCAATTCCGAGTTTGTCACGTTTAATCGCGCGCGATTGGGGATTGAACGTGAACCTATCTATATCTATGGCGTTGTGAATGATATGGACCTGTTTCGCATCGACGACCTGATCGCCGAATAGCCATCGTGCGGCATATTCCGAACATGCGGCCAAGTGTGTTGGGTAAACCTTGGAGAACGGTCTGAGTACGTTCTTCACCAGAGTCTTGGCTTTCTCGTTTGGATTCGAGGTGCTATGGCTGTGCGCGATACGCACCGGGACTCCAGCCTGTTTCGCGGCCATGAGCGTGAACACGCTGACCGCGTTCATGTGGGAATGCACGATGCGCGGGTGAGTCTGCTGGAACAGTTGCCGGCAGTCGTTCACGTACTTGACTGGGTTGCTGTATGGAGGAATGTAGGACACTCGACCGTCCAAGGACTCGATCTCGTCCTTGGGAACCACCGTGGAATCCGTCTGTACAATGAAATCGAACTGCACTTGAGAGCGGTCGATATGGCGGTAATGGTTCATCACGGTGGTTTCGCCACCACCACCCATCATCCTGCCGACCACCTGGGCTACTCGAATCGGCACTGGATTACCGTCCCCGAACCGGAATCAAGCCGGCATAACGGCCGTTATCGGTTCTTCATAGATCGTCTATAGTGGCTGAAAAGCAGTATTTGTGCGACACACAGAACCGTTATTTACGGAAACTTGTGAAAACTGCGTTTTATCTATGAGACGGGGGTTGATTATGTCTCCGGGGGGTGTGAGAATCGACCGTGCAGACAATGGCGGAATTGCTTTTTATAGGGGTGCTTACTATGTTTGCGATACGGGATGCATACCATAATCAAAGGCTGTTCTGCTGGGGTTAACTAGAGAGAAGGACGGGATTCATATGCCGACCACAGGTCGATCGATTACAAAAAGAGCCGATAACGGCCGTTGTGTCGGTTTTGCTGCCCCGTCCGGACGGGACGAGTGAATGCGTCTGGATAAGAGTTTGGATTCACGTAATCCGGGGGTCTTCGATGCGCATGCCCCGTACAGTGTGCTGATGAGCGTCTACCAGAAGGAGGATCCGTCCCACCTCTTGGAGGCCCTTGGCAGCATGGTCAGCCAGACCGTCCCGCCGGAGGAGATCGTCCTGGTGGAGGACGGCAGGCTTTCCGACCCCTTGTATGACGCTGTCGACGAGTTTCAGAGTGGCCATCCCGGACTGCTGACGGTGGTCTCGTACGAGGAGAACCGCGGGCTCGGCCACGCCCTCGCGTCTGGCCTGCCCAAATGCCGCAATGAGATTGTCGCGCGCATGGACTCCGACGACTACGCGTTCCCCGACCGCATGGAGAAACAACTCGGTGCGTTGTTAGGCGAGCATTTCGACATGGTCGGCTCCCAAGTCACGGAGTTCGTCACAGCCCCGGATGAGCCAATCGCCGAATCTTCTTTGCCTTGCGATAGCAAAAATATCGAAGCTTATTCGAAGAAACGCAACCCGTTCAGGCATCCGACCATGGTATTTCGTAAAAGCAAGGTCCTGCAGGCTGGCAACTACAGCGGCGAGTACCTGTATTTTGAGGACTGGGACCTGTTCAACCGCATGCTCGCGGACGGATGCAGGGCGTGCAACATAAACGAGCCGCTGGTCGCCATGCGTGTGAGTCCAGATTTCTACGCTAGGCGCGGCGGGCCGAAGTACCTGCCACATATCTGGAGGTTCAAGACCGCGCAGTTGAGACGCGGATATTTCACCTTCTGGCAGTTCCTTGCGTCCACGTTACCTCACGTCGTGGTGTGCCTCGTGCCTAACGGCATCCGTTCTTTCATCTATACGAAACTCCTCAGGAAAGGAACTAACCGATGAACAGGCCGATTCGAGTGCTGCACGTCGTTCCTTCGCTGGCTCGTACAGGCGGCGTCGCGCGGTTCGTGTACACCATGGCCCGGAATCACGACGAAAGCCGCGTCCACTATGATTTCTTGCACCACGACACCCATGACGGCAAGCTGCTGAACGAGCTCACGTATGAACCCGAGCTCGAGGCTATGGGCGCGAAGGTGTTCTACGCCGAGAAGGCGGCCCTTGATTTTGGGCGATTTGTCAAGGACGTGGATTCCTTCTTCGAGCAGCATGGCCATGACTATGACGTGGTCCACTGTCACATGCCCAATGCGGCCTTCCGCGTGCTGAGAGACGCGAAGCGTTGCGGGGTTCCCATCCGCGTATTGCATAGCCACCTGAACAACAGTTCGGACGTTTTCTGGCATCGGGTGCGCAACGCTCCGCTTATCGCGTTGGGCAAGCGTTATCTGACCGACCGCCTCGCCTGTGGCGAGGACGCAGGGAAGTACCTTTTTGGTTCAATGCCCTTCCGGATCATCCGCAACGGCATCGATCTGGAAGAGTACAGGTACAGAAAAGATGTTTCACTCGAATTGCGGAATATCTTGGGTATTCCCGATAGCGCTTTCGTCATCGGGTGCGTTGGCCGTGTCTGCGAGCAGAAGAACTATACGTTCGCGGTCAATGTCCTCGAGAAGGTCCTGGAAGATTACCCCAACGCCAGATTGGTGATTGTTGGCGACGGTCCTGATAAATGCGCGTTGGAAGAGTACATAACGGGAAAAGGCCTGGACAGGTCGGTTATGCTCTTGGGTGTTCGCGACGATGTGAATGCGCTGTATTCCGTGTTCGACCTGCTGCTCATGCCTTCTTTGTACGAGGGTCTGCCCTTTACCGGGATCGAGGCTCAGGCTGCAGGTTTGCCTTGCATATACTCTACAGGTGTTCCGCGGCAATCCGACATCAGTGGAACCGGAACGTTTATCCCCTTGTCTGAGGGGGCGGCCTCGTGGGCTGGAACGGTAGTACAAAAAGTTTCTCAATCCCGTTTGACGGGCAATACGGAAGTCATGGAAGAAAAGGGCTATTCAGCGCTTCGCTGCGCCGAGGAATTAATGGCTTTCTATGAGGAAGCGATTCGCCGCGGAAGGAGGTAAGCATGATAAGGATCGCCTTTTATCTGGAAAGCTGGGGACAGGGCGGCATCGAAACGTTTGTGATGAACACGGTTCGTTTTCTGGACCCTCACCGTTTTCATTTCGATATTTTCTGCGTGCATGATCGGTATGACGGATATGATGCCGAGATTCGAGCTTTAGGAGGCACCCGGGTCACGCTGTTCAAAGGATTCCGCCCGGGATTGGTGCGTCGTACTCTGTCGGGCTTGACGGCTTGGTCTGATTTCCTTAGCAAGGGTCATTACGACATAGCCCATATCAACACGATGAACGGCATGGGATTCGCCTATGCTTATGTAGCGTCTAATAATGGCGTTCCTGTCCGCATAGTCCATTCGCATAACACGAAGTTCGGCTCAGGAAATCGTTTGGCGAAAACGGTTGTCCATAATGCCGGGAAAGAACTGTTTTCCAAGTATGCGACTGACAACCTAGCTTGTTCCGCAGACGCCGGCAGATACCTTTTCGACGAAGACCCCTGCATGGTTCTTCCCAATGCAATCGATATTGATAAGTATCGGTATTCTTCGGAGTCGAGAAGCCGTGTGCGCGATGGCCTCGGAGTCAGCGAGAGCACGCTCCTGTTCGGGAATATCGGCCGAATCAACAATATTAAGAATTCCACATATCAGCTTCGTATCCTCGAGACCCTTATCGAACATGGCGTGGATGCGAAGCTCTTGTTCGTGGGCTCGGGAGAACTTGCCGAGGAGATCCGCCGGCAATCCCGCGACCTTGAGATGGCCGACAGGCTGTTAATACAGAAGCCAACGCAAGATGTTTACCCTTACTACAACGCCTTGGATGTGTTCAGCTTGCCTTCTCTATATGAGGGAATGCCTTTCTCGGCCATCGAAGCCCAGGCTTCTGGCCTGCCTTGCGTTTACTCCACCAATGTGCCAGAGGAGATTGATATCACCGATACCGGCAGATTCCTTGAGATTTCAGACGATGCTGAAGAATGGGCCAAAGCCATAGTCCGAGCGTATGGGAAGGGCCGGTTCAATGATAATCCGCGTCTACTTGAGGAGCGGGGCTATTCTGCTGAGGCTAATGCGGAACTGCTGATGCAGCATTACGAAAAGCTTATGGGACGTTAGTCCATCACAAATTATTCCAATGATTTGGCATGAAGGCTTGATTAATGATTCCTTATCTGATTCTGCTTACAATCATACTGACTACTGCATGCGTTTTAAAGCCACAGTTGAATCGTAGAAATAAACGTATATATGTCTTCTTCATCTCCGTCTGCTTTTTTATTCTTGCTGCTTTTCGAGCAGTGACTATTGGAGTTGACACGAGACAGTTTGCCGGTGCTTATCAAAGCATTGCGTCTGATGGAACACTTGATTTTGATAAGTATAGATACGAGCATGGTTTTGTTGTTTTGTGTTTTCTTTTGTCCCGACTGACTTCCAACTATCAACTGTTACTCATAGTGGTCGCATTGTTCTTGACGATTGGCACTGGACTTTTTTTCTATTACTTCTCCAAAGATGTTTCGATGAGTTTTTTCCTGTTCGTTACGCTGAACGTCTTCTTCTCATACCTGAACACGATGAGGCAGGCGCTGGCTTCTGTCTTTGTCATCATCGCCTTCTATTTCTTCGAAAAGGACAGGAAAATCCTCGCGCTTGTCTTCGCCTTGCTGGCACCGATGTTCCACCAGACGGCGTGGCTGTTCGTGCTGATGTTCCCGATTATGCTGCGTAGGTTCACTAAGCGCACGTTTCTTGGGTATGCCGCATGCACCGTCCTGCTGTTCTGTCTTTCGGGACAGGTCACGCAGTTCATCGCCTTTGTCATGGGGAAGGACGAGTTCTACGATCCCAATCATTCTGAATCCAACTATTATGGTGCCTTGATTATCTTCCTCTTCTACACGGTGATAGCGTTGACTTGTCTTTATTTTATTCGGAAGAAACTGAAACAAGGCAATGATCCCAACGCCGCGTTCTTCGCACATGCGCTGATGATGTGGGTTCTGTTCTCTGCCTTGGGCGTGAAGGTCGAGGTCCTGTCGCGTTTCGGTGGTTACTACGCGCTCTTCATAGTCGCCTTGATCCCCTCCGCCTTGGGGCTCAAGGACAAGAGAGGCCAGATGATCGTGGAATATGGGCTCTGTGTGGTCAGTTTCCTGTACTTCATGATTATCTGCATGTGCAGGCCGGAATGGTACGGGACCGTTCCCTACATGTTTGATTTCGCCAATACGCAGCAGATGTTCCATTCGTTGATGAGCGTGGGTGTCTGATGGTTTTTCTTCTAATTGACTATAACTGCTCTCAAAAACGTGAGACATGAAGACACTTTATCTAATGGATTCTATGGAATGGCTTACGCTATCAAAGTCTTTAATAGGAGCAAAGACAAATGATAAAAGATTATTTCGGTATTGCGGAACGAAAGTTGCGCGAACGCACTGATCCTTATTTCTCTGCCGCACGGTGTAAGCGCCTGCGCAACACGGATTTCAGCATTATTTCTAATAACTGCTGGGCTGGATCAGTTTATCGTTACTATGGCTTGCCTTATCAATCACCTACGGCAGGCCTTTACTTCTTCGCTTCTGACTATGTGAAATTTGCAAGTGACCTGCGTCACTACATCGCCTCTACATTGGAATTTATCGATGCTCGAGATTCTGCTCATGCGGCAGTGTTGGAGCGTAAAGGCGAAGCCGATAAAGTTGTCGCCCGTTTGGATGACATCGAGGTGGTTTTTCTGCATTATCCTACAGCTGAAGAAGCGCGAGTTAAGTGGGAACGTCGATGCCAGCGAATCAACTGGGATAACTTATTCATCAAATTCAGTCAGATGAACGAATGCAGTGCACAAGACATTGAAGCTTTCGATGCCATCGACTTTCCTAACAAAATATGTTTCACTGCACGCCCTATGCCACAGATTAAATGCGGCTTGTATTTCCCGGGCTTTGAGAAGGACAATCAAATCACTAATGATACTGATCGATTCCGTAGAGGATTCGATTTGGCTGCATGGCTGAATAGTGAGCCCGCACGATATCCGGAATCGCTCTCAGCACAGGAGGGAAGGTAATGGTTGCCAGCCCATCTATGCGGAATCCCACTGTCTCCGTGCTCATTCCCGCCTACAATGTCGAACGGTACCTGCCAGACTGCCTTGACAGCGTGCTCACACAGACATATCGCAATCTCGAAATCATCATTGTTAATGATGGATCAACGGATGGTACGCTGGCCATCTGTCGGCAATACGAGAAACGAGATTCGCGTATTCTTATTGTCGACCAAAATAATCGAGGCTTGGCAGAGACACGCAATGTGCTCGTGAATCATGCTACCGGCATGTACGTTACCTTTGTTGACTCTGATGATAGGGTATCGCCTGAATATGTCGAGGAGCTTATAAAACTCGTTGAGACATATGATGTCGATATTGCGGTATGCGGACGGGATGTTATTGACGAAGAAGGACACAAACATTCGGATTCTCGTCCCGGTTTTCAGAATCAGCGGCTGAATCCCCAGGACGCAGTGCGAGCGTTGAATTCATGGAGATCCTTTGAAATGAGCGCGTGGGGCAAACTTTATCTGCGCAGTTTATTCGAGGGAATCGAATATCCGAGTGGATACTTATCTGAGGATGGATTTACGACCTTTAAATTACTATATGAGGCTCGTGCCGTGGCCTACCGTGATATGCCGCTATACCATTATCTGCAACGTAATGGGTCGATTTCCAAATCGTCAAAGCCCAATCTCGACCATGTGCGCGCGGCAGACAGTCAGGCGGATTATCTGCTTACCCGCTGGCCACAATGTGGTCCAATTGTCGAAACAGCTTGTTTGATGGCGAGGATGACCGTATTCGGCTGGTGCTGCGCACGAGATATCCCGGTAACAGGCGCATTGCGCAAACAACTGTGTGAGGGGAATCTAAAACGCGTACGCTTCATACTGGTCAATCGTGACCTCACAGTAACGAAAAAAATCCAGGCATTGTTGTTCGCATTAAGTTCGCAAACATACCGCATAGTATTCAACATATTGAAAAACGAAGCAACAAATAATGAATGAGGAGATGAATATGCCATACAACACGATGCAACTGCTGAAGCGATGGGTCACACCTTTACGATTGCTAATGATTCGGCATGAACTAGAAAATAGAATAAAGCATTTGCAACAAAACGCTATTGTGCTGTTCAATGTACCAGATCATAACAATCTAGGCGATCATGCCATCTCTATTGGTGAGCGGACTTTTTTCCAAGATTATTTTCCAGATAGACAAGTATGCGAAATAACCACTAAGGAATGGTCATTGGGTGGTAGCGCTCAGCTTTTGCAGAAATTACCGGATGATGCGCTGATTTTTTTCCAGGGGGGCGGTTTCCTCGGATCCTTATGGCAGTGGGAGGAAGATAACCTGTGTGATGTTGTGAGCAAACTAGGCGACCGAACCTGCATTGTGCTTCCCCAGACACTATATTTTAGCGATGGAATAGACGGGCAAGCGCTCAAAGATAAACGTATCAGTTTCTATGCCTCGCATCGCAATGTAGTTTTCTTCTTGCGTGACAAGCGCAGCTATGATTTATGCCGTCACGTACTGCCGGACAACCAATGTTATTTGTTCCCCGACACTACCTACTATATGGATGGTCATCCGGATTCCTCGATCCATCGCAACGGTGTAGTATTTTGTTTCCGCGTAGATCAGGAAAAGACTTTAGATGACGATATAAAGCGGCAAGTTACTGACGTGCTGGAAAACTTTGGTGTTCCCATCACCGCTACTGACACGGTCATTGATCATAATGTTAGACCTTGTAGCAGGATGGCTGCTGTGGAAAGCAAGTTGGACCAATTCCGCCACGCTCAGCTCGTAGTTACGGATCGTTTGCACGGCTTAATTCTATGTGCGATAACTCGTACACCCTGCTTGGCGTTCAACAATATAAGTAAAAAAGTCCAAGGTGCTTATGATTGGGTCGCTAAAGACCCATCACTGTCGCTAGTGACGAATGGGCCGTTAGATGAAGCAACGCTCAGCAGATTGCTTGCGGTTCAGCCGTCATCAGATGATACACCCCGTATTCGTCTCAAACCTCAGTTTGACGATATGGCCCATACCATCCAAGTCCTCACTGGAGCCAGAGCGTCCCTCTGATATAACAATTATGGGTAAATACAAAACACTATTAATCAATCTTGGCCTGTTCACGCTTAATACCGTAGCAACCAGACTTATCACCTTCTTCTTGGTGCCGCTGTATACATACTTCCTTTCGCAGGAGGAATACGGCATTACCGACATGGCTCAGACATTACAAATGGTGCTCATTCCTATTGCCACGTTATCGCTGAGCGATGCGCTTCTCCGCTTCGCAATAGATGACCAAAAGCACAACCGAAAATACTTTACGCTTGGCACTTATGGCGTAGCGCTGAGCTGCGTGGTAGTTTTTGCTTTGCTACCAGGTCTTGATCTACCGATATTTGGTGGCTTGGGCGATTACAAACTGCTGTACTGGCTCATATATTGCTTCGGTGCTTTGCAAACGTTATTTTCTTGTATGGCGCGCGCACTTAATCAGCTAAAGCTCATCACGATGGCTTCTATTTTAACCTCTTTGATCACCTGTGGATCAGCTGCCATTCTGATCGCACTATTGCACTGGAAGGTCGAAGGCTTCCTGCTATCCATGATTCTTGGCTATGCCATAGGCTGTGCCACTTACGTGTTTGGTGGTCATCTATATCGTTATATTGGCACCCACTTGGGGAAGAGCGATTTGGCGCTATTACGTCGAATGCTAATCTATGCGTTGCCATTGATTCCTAATGCACTATTCTGGTGGGTGGGTACAAGCATTAATCGTTTTTTCATTACGGGTATGTTAGGCATAGGGGCCTCTGGTTTGTTTGCTGCAGCGTCCAAGATTCCTAATCTTCTTAATACTTTCTACAGTATCTTTCAGCAGGCATGGACCCTATCCGCGTTCCAAGGATTCCGTAAAACGGATATACGGTCATTCTTCAGTACTGTATTCGTCTTGCTGCAAAGTTTGATGGCTGTTGTCTCATCTCTGTTTATTCTTGGATCGCAATGGGTGGCATCGTTTATGTTGCAAAAGGATTTTTACCAAGGATGGGAATTGATGCCGATTATCATCCTAGCTTTTTATTTCAATGCCCTGAATTCTTTTTTTGGCACAGTGTTCACATCAAGTATGAAAACTAGGGCTCTAATGACTTCCACCGTGGCTGGAGGATTAGTCTGCATTGCGTTAACATGGGCATTGATTCCTCTATGCGGATTATGGGGGGCATGCATTGCCAGTGTTTTCTGCAATGCTGTGGTACTGGTTATCCGAATTATGGAATCACGTGCGATTATCAATGTGCGTATTCCTTGGCCTTCGTTTTTGATTACCTTGATATTATTGCTTATACAGACGATAGTAATGAGTGCTCACAAAGGTGCATACCTATGGATATCTTTCGTTCTATGCCTTGCAGTACTGGTCACTCAGATCGTAGGGTGTATGCCACTGATGCGCAAGGTCGCTCTGTCGTTGCGTAGATAATGGGCGAAGGCTTACGCCATAAAAGGCATATATGATGCACAAAATTTGGGCTAATAGAATATACATTGCTAAATTAGCAGTCAAATATACAGTGTCCGCATTTTCGTTATTAGGAATAGTAAGTACATTCACGCCTTTGGACGATTTGTTTCCGGACAAGTATAGCCATCTGCGCAAAATCTTTTTAAGTGCTCTAATCGTAGTAGTCGTTTGGCTTGTTTTTTATATTATATGCGCTCTCTTCTTTGCGAAGAAAAAGAAAATAGAAATTTTTAAAGCAAATGACAATCACCATGTTTACGCCCAATACGGAGATGTTTTTTCAGCAGACGTGGTAAATAATCAAGAAGAGCGAAAGATTATCGTCATTCCCGTCAATAGATGCTTTGATACAGTTGTAGACAATGATTTGATTAGCTCCAAAACATTACATGGTGCAACTTTGAAAAGATTATATGCTTCGGGAACGTATTCTGAAACGTCATTGAATGAGGCGATACAGCATGATCTGATAGACCGTCAACAATTGACAAGCAGGCAGCTCGCTCCAAAAGAAAAGAGAAAAGGCAATTTAAAAAGATATGATGTGGGCGTGGTATCGGAAATCCACGGTAATGGTCATAATACCTTTTTCCTCATGGCATTAAGCACATTTGATGAAAAGCTCACAGCCCATACGACACAGGAAGAATATGTGGTTGCCATGCAACGGCTAATCGAATATTGCAATTCAAGATCACAAGGATATCCGATTGTGATACCGTTGATTGGAGCAGGTTTATCACGCACGCAGTGCGATGAGCGTTCAATTCTTGAATATATCGTGAAACTACTGAAAATGAATAGAAATCTGATTACGAGTGATATACATATTGTCGTCAGGGATAGTGAAAGGGGGACAATTCCGATTTCAGAATTATAGTCAGGAGGTCTGGAACGATGGTATATAGGGATGGAAACTATGCCGCTTTCTATGTTGCTGAACCATTTAGTGAAAGCAATTTAGGGGCATCGGCAACTCGTGATTTTGTTTATTACAACATGCTGAGGATGTGGAAGGGAAAGGACTCAAGTTTCCCTTTTATCGATTCTCATAATAAAACTTATAACGTAAGAGATGGAAGCGATTGGGGAAAAACACTTAAACCACGACTGCATCAGAGACTGGATAATTCAAAGAACATCATATTGTTTCTCAGTTCAAAAACTATCAGTAGTCGCGCCTTGCAAGAGGAAATCAATTATGGGGTCGGTGAGAAAGGACTGCCCGTGATTGTCGTTTACCCTGATTTTAAGAGTAAGAGCGACATCATTTATCAGCTTGGCAGCACTGCTGATTCCACTGTTGACTTTCGTCAACAAATAACGAGTTTGTGGGATAAGCTACCTTGCTTCAGAAACAAGATGGGTCAAGTGGCGACTCTTCATGTCCCGCTGGACAAGAAACTCATCACCTTGGCCTTGCAAGATAAGGACTTTATGGTCAATACAATGACTGCTGCAGGGGCATATTTCTTCCAGTAATAGAACTTGCAGACAAGGTTTTGTTGCTTTTCTGATGTTGTAAATCATGAGAGGCGTAGCACCTTTTTGAGTTGCTTCCCGATTGCTGGACGCTGTCTATTAGGATACAATCCCAGGCCATGGGGGCACACCCCCGGAACTTCTCCGGGGTGCGCCC
>ULYR01083324.1_pt1 | contig 14095 bp, 8 predicted proteins | sample 1962341 | NCBI WGS metagenome assembly ULYR01 (sample SAMEA4835868, study PRJEB28245) | human gut metagenome | biome: gut microbiome; material: fecal sample | place: Denmark | collected 2008 | reverse complement strand
GGCTGTGGCGGCACCGTCATGTGAAACCCAATTTTTTTTGAAGTTATGTGCGGATTCGTAGGAATGTTCGATATACAGAACAACAGCACCGAGTACAGAGAGCAGGTGCTGCGCATGTCGAAGAAGATTCGTCATCGCGGTCCCGACTGGTCGGGTATCTTTTGCGGCGAGCGGGCCATCATATCACACGAGCGTCTGTCGATCGTGGACCCGCAGTCGGGGCGGCAGCCTCTCTATTCGTCGGACGGCAAGATCGTGCTGGCCGTCAACGGCGAGATATACAACCATCGCGAGATACGCCGCGAGCTGGAGGGCGAATATGAGTTCCAGACGGGTTCCGACTGCGAGGTGATCATACCCTTGTGGCAGCGTATGGGGCTCGGCATGCTGGAGAAGATAAGCGGTATCTTCGCATTCGCACTATACGATATCGAGCATGACGAGTACCTTATCGCTCGCGACCCGATAGGCGTTATTCCGCTTTACATTGGCTGGGACCGTGCGGGTCACTTCTATGCCGCCTCGGAGCTGAAGGCTCTGGAGGGCGTGTGTGTCACCATCAAGCCATTCCTGCCGGGACACTACTGGTCGAGCCGCGACGGCGAGATGAAGCGCTGGTACCACCGCGACTGGGAGTCGTACGACGCCGTGAAGGACAATCCGACCGATATCGGTGCTCTGCGCTCGTCGCTGGAGGATGCCGTACGCCGTCAGCTGATGTCGGACGTGCCCTACGGTGTACTGCTCTCGGGCGGTCTCGATTCGTCGATCATCTCGGCCGTGGCCAAGAAGTATGCCGACAAGCGTATCGAGTCGGGCAGCCGCGATGCGGCGTGGTGGCCCCAGCTGCACTCCTTCGCCATCGGTCTGAAGGATGCGCCCGACCTTGCGGCGGCACGGCGTGTGGCCGAACATATCGGTACGGTGCACCACGAGATACACTACACGATTCAGGAGGGTCTGGATGCCCTGCGCGACGTGATCTACCATATCGAGACCTATGACGTGACGACGGTGCGTGCGTCGACACCCATGTATCTGCTGGCGCGTGTGATCAAGTCGATGGGTATCAAGATGGTGCTTTCGGGTGAGGGCGCCGACGAGATCTTCGGCGGATACCTCTATTTCCACAAGGCCCCGAATGCCCGCGAATTCCACGAGGAGACGGTGCGCAAGATCGGCAAGCTGCACCTCTACGACTGCCTGCGCGCCAACAAGGCGTTGAGCGCTTGGGGTATAGAGGGGCGTGTGCCCTTCCTCGACAAGGAGTTTCTGGATGTTGCCATGCGCATCAACCCTGAGTCGAAGATGGTGCGCGGCGAACACAACATGGAGAAGTGGGTGCTGCGCAAGGCATTCGAGGATATGCTTCCCGAGTCGATCGTATGGCGCCAGAAGGAGCAGTTCTCGGACGGTGTGGGCTACGGTTGGATCGACACGCTGAAGAAGATCACCTCGGAGGCTGTGAGCGACCGCGACATGTCGCTGGCGGCGGAGCGTTTCCCGATCAACCCTCCCCGCAACAAGGAGGAGTATTACTACCGTACGATCTTCGAGGAGTTCTTCCCGTCGCAGACGGCGGCGCAGTGTGTGCCGTCGGTGCCGTCGGTGGCCTGTTCGACGGCTGAGGCGCTGGCATGGGACGAGTCGTTCCGCAACATGAACGATCCGTCGGGCCGTGCCGTATTCGGCGTACACGTAAAGGACCTCAAGCACTGATATGCACTGACTGGGTATATATCCCGAGTTAAGATATATCCCCGGGTCGGTGTGATATGGTTAACCCTCCGTGCGGCATGGATGCCGTGCGGAGGAATTTTTTTGTCGCGTTCGGCGCATGCGCGGCTGCCGATTTGCATATTAAGGTAATAATGACTACTTTTGATTTTCGGAACGAACACAAATGTACTGATATGAGCAGTCTTAATACATCGTTTGCGGGTTTGGAGCTTAAAAACCCGATTGTGGTGAGCAGCAGCTCGCTTACCGACAGCGCCGAGGGGTGTCTGCGTTTGGAGCGCGCGGGCGCGGGCGCCGTGGTGCTCAAGTCGCTTTTCGAGGAGGATATCGTGCGCCGCACCGAGTCGCTTACCGACGAAACGGCACATACCGAGTCGGCAGACTACCTTCAGGGTTATCTGCGCGGGCAGATGCTGGGCGACTACCTGAAACTGGTGCGAGAGAGCAAGTCTCTCTGCAAGATACCCGTCATTGCGAGCATCTGCTGCTGTTCGGCGGGCGAGTGGACCGACTTCGCGCGTATGATCGAGCAGGAGGGTGCCGACGCTCTGGAACTCAACGTTATGAGCCTCGCCTCGGACAAGGCTGCCGCCGACGGAGCCTTCGAGCAGCGGCATGTGGAGATCCTCGCGGCGGTCAAGCGCAGCGTCTCGATCCCCGTGATCATGAAGCTCGGAGCCAATCTGTCGAATCCCGTAAGCCTCATAGAGCGTCTGCGCGGTTACGGCGCGGCGGCTGTCGTGCTCTTCAACCGCCCCTATCAGACCGATATCGATATCGAGAAGATGGAGTACGTTTCGGGCAAGGTGCTCAGCGACGAGAGCGACCTGTCGAACTCGCTGCGGTGGACGGGCATAGCCTCGGCTGCCGTGAAGAATATATCGTATGCCATATCTGGAGGCGTTCACAGCGGCGAGGCCGTCGTGAAGGCCCTGCTGGCCGGAGCTTCGGCCGTGGAGGTGTGCAGCGCAATATATATGGCGGGCGACGCATGGATCTCGTCGGCATTGGAGACGGTCGAAAAGTGGCAGGAGCGTCACGGTTTTGACTCTGTTGCCGGGTATCGCGGACGTATGAATGCCGCGGATGCCGCCCATGTGGACCGTCTGGAGCGTATGCAGTTCCTGAAATACTTCGAAGGTTTCGGAAACGCTCACCGCAAGTAGTGCGGAGTGGCGGCAGCGATGTGCCGGGAAATACGGGCTGCATGATAAATGTATGCAGTCGGTTGTATAAGAATAAACAAAGAGAGCCGTACCCGACGGAGGTACGGCTCTCGTGTTATAGGGGTGTTGCGATTAAGCCTTGCCGGCAGAGCCGAGCACGGCCTCGCACTTGTGCATATAGAGCTTCTTGAGCTCGTCGCGAGCGGGACCCAGATACTTGCGGGGGTCGAACTCTGCGGGCTGCTCAACGAAGATCTTGCGGATGGTAGCGGTCATGGCCAGACGACCGTCCGAGTCGATGTTGATCTTGCAGACGGCGCTCTTTGCGGCCTTGCGGAGCTGCTCCTCGGGGATACCTACGGCATCCTTCAGGGCACCGCCGTGGGTGTTGATGATCTTGACGTACTCCTGAGGTACCGACGACGATCCGTGCAGTACGATGGGGAATCCGGGGAGCTTCTTCTCGATGGCCTCGAGGATGTCGAAACGCAATGGGGGCGGAACCAGAATGCCGTCGGCGTTGCGGGTGCACTGCTCGGGCTTGAACTTGTTTGCGCCGTGCGAGGTACCGATCGAGATGGCCAGCGAGTCAACGCCGGTCTTGCTTACGAAGTCGATAACCTCCTCGGGGCGGGGGTAGTGAGCCTGCTCGGCCGAAACCTCATCCTCGACGCCGGCCAGTACGCCCAGCTCGCCCTCGACGGTAACGTCGAACTGGTGGGCATAGTCTACGACCTTCTTGGTGAGGGCTACGTTCTCCTCATAGGGCAGCGACGAACCGTCGATCATAACCGACGAGAAGCCCATGTCGACGCAGCTCTTGCAGAGCTCGAACGAGTTGCCGTGATCGAGGTGCAGGCAGATGGGGATGTTCTTTCCCAGCTCCTTGGCATACTCGACAGCGCCCTGAGCCATGTAACGCAGCAGGGTCTGGTTGGCGTACTTACGCGCACCTGACGATACCTGCAGAATCACGGGCGACGAGCACTCGACACATGCCGAGATTATGGCCTGCATCTGCTCCATGTTGTTGAAGTTGAATGCCGGTACGGCATAACCTCCGTTGATGGCCTTTTTGAACATCTCGCGGGTGTTCACGAGGCCGAGATCTTTGTACGATACCATAATTCTTACTTTTATTGAAGTGATGAATATCTCTGTTTCGTGCGGTGCGGATCGGATGACGGGCTGCGGCCTTTTTGTATGACTGTGCGGCTCGTCGGTTTCCGCGACGCAAATATACAAAAATAAATACAGATGGCTAAATTTTTTGACGTAAGATCGAGTCTTGGGACTCTCGACGGCTCTCGGGCGGGTGGCTGCCGTGTGTGCGGCGGGATTAATGTCACGGCGCGCAGTCGAAAAATCATCGTTTCGGGCCGCAAGGTCGGAAAAAATGGTTAGTTTTGTAGAACCACGATTTCGGATACTAACCAAAAACCATTTATATGAAACGACTGTTGTTATTCTTATTTACAGCGGCGTGGCTGCCTGCGGCGGCGCAGGTGAGCGTGTCGTCATTGAAGGTGAACCACATGTGCGAGCCTTCGGGCGTAGTGGATGCGCAGCCCGTGCTGAGTTGGATTGTGGAGAGTCCCGACCGTAATGTCATGCAGCAGGCATACGAGGTGCGAGTCTTCCGTGACGGCCGCAGTGTGTGGCGTACGGGTCGCGTCGAGTCGCAGAACAGCGTGACGGTGGCATACGAGGGTGAGCCTCTGGCCTCGGGTACGCGTTACGAGTGGCAGGTGCGCGTATGGGACAACCGCGGGCGCGTATCTAAGTGGAGCGAGCGCAGCTCGTGGCTTACGGGCATGATGACGCCCGACGAGTGGCAGGCCGAGTGGATCCTGCCGGCCGAGCAGACCGATGCCTCGCCCATGCTGCGCAAGGAGTTCACGCTGTCGAAGCCCGTGGCTTCGGCCGTTGCCTACATCACCTCGCACGGCATGTACGAGGCGGCCATCAACGGTGCCAAGGTGGGCAATGCGCATTATGCTCCCGGCTGGACCTCGTATGACAAGCGTCTGCAATATCAGACCTACGACGTGACCGACATGTTGCAGAAGGGGGCCAATGCCTTCGGCCTGACTCTGGGGCGCGGCTGGTATCTGAGCCTTCTGGGGTGGCCGAGCGGCGAGCACCAGATCTATGCCTACGACAAGATGGCGGCCATAGCGCAGATCGTCATCACATACCGTGACGGTACGCGTGAGGTCATCGCTACGGACGACACGTGGAAGAGCTCTACGGGTGAGATCGTACACTCGACCATATATGACGGCGAGACCATCGACGCGCGTCTGATCCAGCACGGATGGAACAAGGCGGGCTTCGACGACAGCGCGTGGCGCGGCGTGACGGTGGCCGACTATCCCATGGACAACATCATAAGCAGCGACAGCGAGCCCGTCGTGACGCACGAGTACCGTACGCCCGTCGAGGTTATAACCACACCCAAGGGCGAAAAGGTTCTCGACTTCGGACAGAACATGGTTGGCCGCGAGATATTCACCTACAAGGGGCGCCCCGGGCAGGAGATCGTCATCTCGCATGCCGAGGTGCTGGACGAGAACGGCAATTTCTATACCGTCAACCTGCGTTCGGCCAAGGCGCAGAGCCGATACATCTGCAGCGGCGGCGAGGACCGTTTCGAGGCGAGCTTCACCTTCTACGGATTCCGCTATCTGAAGGTCGAGGGTCTGGATGGCGAGATCGACCCCGATGACTTCAAGGTTGCGGTCATATTCTCCGATCTGGCCGAGACGGGCAGCTTCTCGTCATCGAACGATCTGGTTAACCAGCTCCAGAGCAACATACAGTGGGGCCTTCGCGGCAACTTCGTCGACATACCGACCGACTGCCCGCAGCGTGACGAGCGTCTGGGCTGGGCGGGCGATGCACAGGTCTTCTTCCGTACGGCTACGTTCAATCGCGACGTGCAGAGTTTCTTCCGCAAGTGGCTCAAGGACGTGTCGGCGGATCAGCTTCCCGACGGTCAGGTTACGGATATCATACCCATGATCACGGGTCTCGTGGGTGCGGGCCATACGGGCTGGGGCGACGTGGCTACGATCGTGCCGTGGCAGCACTATATGGCATACGGCGACAAGCGCATACTTGAGAACCAGTTCCCGAGCATGAAGGCATGGGTCGATTTTATCGTTGGTCAGTGCAGCGAACCATATCTCTGGAATACGGGGTGGCACTACGGCGACTGGCTCTTCTACAGTGTGGACAACGACACGTCGGGAGTCTCGGCCGTGACATATAAGCCCCTCATACAGCAATGTTTCTTTGCCAACTCGGCCGAAGTGACGGCCAAGGCGGCCGCAGTGCTGGGCCTCGAGAAGGAGGCGGCATACTATGCCGACGTTGCGGCCAAGGCGCGCGAGGCCTTCTGTAACGCCTATCTGACGCCTGCCGGATATCTCGTTTCGGCGACGCAGACGGCATACGTTCTGGCTCTTAACTTCGACATGCTGCCCGAATCGATGCGGCCTGTCGTGGCTGCGCGCTTGGCCGACAAGGTTCGCGAGTACGGCCATATAACCACCGGATTCCTCGGCACGCCGTACATTTGCCATGTACTCTCGGAGTGGGGCTATACCGATCTGGCCTACATGCTCCTGCTGCGGCAGCAGTACCCGGGATGGCTCTATCCCGTGACTATGGGGGCTACGACTATCTGGGAGCGTTGGAACTCGATGATGCCCGACCGTACGATTCCCAACAACGGCATGAACTCATTCAACCACTACTCGTATGGGGCCATCGGCGACTGGCTCTACCGTGATGCGGTGGGTCTGCACGAGACCTCGGCGGGATTCAAGACCATGGCCGTAAAGCCTCATACGGGCGGCGGCTTCACGCAGATGCGTGCCGAGCAGATAACCCCTTACGGGCGTGCCGCAGCCGAGTGGCGAGACGAGGCGGGCGTGTTCACGCTCGAAGTCACGATACCCGTAAATACTACGGCCGAGATATACGTTCCGTCGACGTCGGCCGACGGGGTGATGCTCGACGGTGCGGCCGTGTCGGCCTCGGCCGATGCCTCGCTTGAGGGTTATGCCGACGGATATACCAAGGTCAAGGTCGGCTCGGGAGCATACCGTTTCGAGGTCAAGCGTTAGCGTTGACACATATTTATATCATGGCGGCGGAGATTCGACTCCGCCGCCTGCTTTTTTGTTTGAAGTGTCGTACGATCTGTTGCTTATTGTTACGATATGGCCCTCGTTGAGGCCGTCCGTTTTGTCGCGATGCTCCGCCGCGGGGGCCGTTCGTGGAGTTGCCGTATCGGTCGGCACGCTACTTGTGTCGGGGCGGGGTAAACGTGTGACGATGGAGAGTGTGCGTGAACACTATTGGAGGTATTCGCTTTTTGTTATAATCCTCGCGCTCGGGGCTGTGATATGCGTCGAGTTGGCGCCCTATGTCGGGGGTCTGCTCGGCGCCATGACGATATATGTGTTGCTGCGCGGGCAGATGAGTTACCTTACCGAGAGTCGCGGCTGGCGCCGCGGCTGGGCGGCAACACTGCTGCTGGCCGAGGCGGTGGTATGTTTCCTCATACCGCTTACGCTGATCGTATGGATGCTGGTCTCGCGCGTGCAGGATCTGACGCTCGATCAGCATGCACTGATCGAGTCGGTACGCCGCGTAGCCGAGGATATATACAATACGACGGGTTACGACCTGCTTCAAGGAACGAACGTCTCGTCGGTCGTTGGCGCCGCCTCGCGTATGGGGCAGGCCCTGCTCGAGGGACTATTCAGTTTCGGCGTCAATATCGTTATCCTGCTCTTCGTACTCTATTTCATGTTGGTCGGGGGCGCACGTATGGAGGCCTACTTCAGCTCGCTGCTGCCGTTCGACGCTGCGATTGCGCGCAGCGTCATGCACGAGATATACATGATCGTACACTCGAATGCCGTGAGCATCCCGCTGATCGCCATCGTGCAGGGCGGAATAGCCTATGTCGGGTATCTGCTGTGCGGCGTGCACAGCGCCCTGTTCTGGGGTGTGGTGACCTGTTTCGCTACGGTCATACCCGTCGTCGGGACGGCTCTTGTCTGGGTTCCGCTGGCGGCATTCATGGCCCTGAACCACAACTGGGGCGGCGCCGTGGGGCTGATAGCATACGGTGTGCTAGTAGTTACCCAGTCGGACAACATCCTGCGGTTCATTCTCCAGCGCAAGATGGCCGATACGCATCCCGTTGTGACCATATTCGGCGTGTTGGTCGGTCTGCCGCTGTTCGGATTCATGGGCGTAATATTCGGGCCGCTGATTCTGGCCATGTTCATATTCTTCGTACACCTGTTCAAACGCAAGTATATCGACCGCGCCGACGAGGCCGAACTTTTCGACCGCAGCGTGTAGACTTGTGTACATATACGAAAAAAGACTCCGGAGCAGATCCGCTCCGGAGTCTTTTGTTTATCGTCATCCGACCGAATTATCTTACGGGCGAGATGATGAAGTTGAAGGTGTGATCCTTGTAGTCGACCATATACTGCGGCAGCGGTGTCCAGCCCCACGAGTTGATGCAGCCCAGACCCTGCTGTACCAGATCGAAGCAGAGATAGGTCTTTCCGTCTGCACGCAGGTCGCCCGAGTGACGTTGTGCGGGGCCTACCGATACATCCATCGACTCGGTCGAGTAGGGCAGAGCCGAAGCCGAGAAGGCGTTCTCGGCGATGATGCACAGACCGGCGCCGGCCGTGTCGGTCACCTTGTAGTAACGCAGGTCAGAGCGCGTGCCCGACTCCTGCGGACGTACGTAGTGGTCGTTGTACTGCTCGTCGACGCTCTGCTTGTAGATACCCAGATCGGCGCAGCTCTTGCGGTCAGAGTAGTTCTCGACCTCGCCGCGGCCATAGTACTCGAGCGTATTGAAGCGTGCGGGCAGCTCCATGCGCATGCCGAAGCGGAACATACCCGATACCTTGGCCTCCTTGTCGGTGGTCATGGCCTCCGATACCTTGATCTGACCCTCGCCGTTGATGGTGTATGTGATGGCCATCGAAGCCTTCACGTCGGGCATTTCGTAGTTGGCCGTAACGACGGCAACGCCGTTCTCGACCTTGGTGTCGAAGCCGCGGAGATTCATGCGCGGGCTGCGCCATGCGGCGAAGCGGTTGTGCAGTTGTGCACCGAGGTCATTCTCGGTGGGTGCGCGCCAGAAGTTGGGACGCAGTGACGAACCCTCGGCCATGAGCGATACCTGTCCGTAGACCATCTCGTTGATGAAGCCCGAGCGGTCGAATGCTATGCGCCAGTCGTAACCCTCGACGTATGTGCACTTCTCGAAGCGGGTGATGGTAACGGGGCGGTCCGACTCCTTCATCTTGAAGGCTGCGGCCGTGTCGTAATCCTTGATCGACATCTGGTTCTTAGCCACGACGTGGCCTATGTCGAGAAGAGGCTGCTTCTGCGTCAGTACGTAACGTACGTTGAGCAGGACCTCCGCAGCGTCGGGGCATATATCGGCCGAGGTGTAACCCAGCGTCACCTGCTTGCGCTGCTGGGGCGCAACGTCGAGGTTGTCTATGCGGCCGGCCTTGGTAGCGACACCGTCCTGTACTATCTCCCACTCCAAAGCGTATGGCTTCAGATCGGTGAAGAAGTTCTCGTTATATACCTCCACCTTGCCCGAGGCGAGGTCTACGGGCGAGGTCCAGATCGACTGATACTGGTGGCGTACCTCGTAGGCGTGGGGCTGCGGCGTACGGTCGGGTGCGATCAGACCGTTGTTGTTGAACGAGTTGTCGGTAGCGTCATAGTTGTTGAAATCGCCGCCGTAGTAGAACGATACCTTGCCGTCGCTGTCATACTGGGCCAGACCCTGATCGACGAAGTCCCAGATGAAGCCGCCCTGATAGTGGTCGTACTTGCGCACCAGATCCCAGTACTCCTTGAAACCGCCCATCGAGTTACCCATGGCGTGGGCATATTCGCACTGTATAAGGGGCTTCTTGGGCGAATTCTTGAGGTAGTTCTCGCACCAGTTGTAGTCGGCGTACATCGGGCAGGCGATATCCGTGAAGTCGGTGTTGAGCGCCTGCTCGTAATGTATCGGGCGCGAAGGATCGTACTCGCGGATCCACTTGTAGCAAGCCTCGAAGTTGGGGCCCATGCCGGCCTCGTTACCCATACTCCAGATGATAATCGAGGGGTGGTTCTTGTCGCGCTGAACCATGCGGCTGTCGCGCTCGAGGTGTGCCTTGGCATAGATCGGATTCTTGGCCAGCGTGTGCTCGCCGTAACCCATACCGTGAGACTCTATGTTGGCCTCGTCGACAACGTAGAGTCCGTATTCGTCGCACAGGTCATACCATTCGGGCGTGTCAGGATAGTGGCACGTACGTACGGCATTGAGGTTGAACTGCTTCATGATCTGTATGTCCTGAATCATGCGCTCGCGCGTCATGACGAAGCCCTTGAGGGGATCAACCTCGTGGCGGTTGGCACCCTTGATCAGCACGGGCTGGCCGTTCACAAGCAGCAGGCCGTCCTTGATCTCCGACGAGCGGAAACCTATGCGCTGTGCTATGACCTCGGTGGTGCCGCGGCTGTCCTTGACCTCTACCGTAACCTTGTAGAGGTTGGGCGTCTCGGCCGACCACTTGGCGGGGTTCTTGACGTCGAACGTCAGCTCGGCCTTGCCGCTGCGGGGCGTTGCGGTCTGCTCGGCAACGGTGGCGCCGGCAGCATCGAGAAGCTTGACCGTGGCGCTCTTGACTCCCGAGGTGAAGTCCATCTTCACGTCGAGCGTGGCGTCGGTGTACTGGGCGTCGAGGTGGGGCGTGATCATCATGTCGGTAAGGCGCGCCTTGGGCAGGGCTATGAGCTCCACGTCACGCGAGATACCGCTCAGACGCCACAGGTCCTGATCCTCGAGATACGAGCCGTCGCACCAGCGGAAGATCTGCAGGGCGATGAGGTTCTCACCCGAGTGAACATACTTCGTGATGTCGAACGATGCGCTGAGGTGGCTGTCCTCCGAGTATCCGACGAACTTGCCGTTGACCCATACATATACGTTCGATACGGCAGCGCCGATGTTGAGGTATATGTCGCGGCCCGTCCAGTCGGCAGGGATGTTGACGGTGCGGCGGTATGAACCTACATGGTTCTGCTCGACGGGTACGTTGGGCGGATCGTTGCGGAAGTTGTTGCGCCACGCATATCCGACGTTCACATAGATCGGATCACCGTAGCCGTTCATCTCCCACATGCCCGGTACCTCGATCGGATTCCACGCCGCGTCGTTGTAGTCCATGGTGTAGAAGTCCGTGGGGCGCTGGTCGGCATTCTCGACCCAGTTGAAGCGCCAAGTGCCGTTGAGCGACATGCGATAGGGGTAGTCCTTGTCGCAATAGGCGCCCTGCGCGGCCTCGGCCGTGTCGAAGATCTTGTAATAGGCGTGCATCGGGGCACGGTTGATCTGGTTTACCTCCGAGTCGTGCCACTCCGTGAAGGTCTGAGCACGGAGCGATACGGCCGACAGGGCTGCCAGAAGCAATAATGTCGTTTTTTTCATTGAGCTGATTTTTGTTTTTATGGTTAGTTTCGTTTAGCTGTATGTGTTTTCTCCAAATGTGTTCTGCAACGTATCTCCGGGCCGTCTAAACGTCTCTTCAACGTCTCTTCACCGCCTCGATGCGTGCCGCCACGGGGTAGTGGTCCGACGGGCAGCGGCGCTCGTAGCTGCGAAGGCTTATCTCCTGTGGCGCGGCCTCTCCCTTCTGCGCTGCGGCATCCTCGCGCGGCGTCCAGTATCCGTCGGTCAGCACGGCGTAGTTGCGCACGGCAAATGCCGGTGAGACGAATATGTGGTCTATGCGGCTCTCGGTGTGGAGGTCGGGCTTGAAGCTGTTGAAGGTACCGTTGCGGGCGAAGCGTTTCTCGGCCGCAACGTATGAATCCTTCAGAAGCCCCGATGTTACGAATGTCTGGTATATCTCGTTGTTCTGGTCGACGTTGAAGTCTCCGGTTATGATGACGGGCTCGCCGCCGCACATCTCGCGCACCTTTTGTACGATGAGCTTGGCGCCCTCGCGGCGTGCCTCGACGCCTATATGGTCCATGTGGAGATTGAAGTACCAGAAACGCAGCTTTGTCTCTCGGTCCTGAAGACGTGCATAGGAGCATACGCGCGGCAGGGCTGCGTCCCACCCCTTCGATCCCGCCACGTCGGGTGTCTGCGAGATCCAGAAGTCGCCCGCGTCGAGCAGACGGAAGCGGTCGCGCTTGTAGAATATGGGTTCGTGTTCGCCGCCGTGGATGCCGTCGTCACGCCCCACACCGACATAGTCGTATTCGGGCAGTGCGGCCAGCAGGTCGTCGAGTTGGTTCTTCTTGATCTCCTGTGCGCCGAATATGTCGAAGTCGATCCACTCGACCTGCTCGCATATTACGGGGCAGCGCCTCTGCCAGCCGTTTCCGTTGCGGGCATCGCCAGCATTATCGTTGCGCATGTTGTATGTGCCTACGGTGAGCGTCTGTGCCTCGACCGCTGCGGCGAGCAGCAGCAGTACGACCGTAAGAAGTCTTTTGGGGGTGTGTAGTGCGGTTCTCATACAGGTTGTGGCAGCCTTGTCGCCATGTCCGTGTCCCGACCGTACCGGTTCCTTTGTCCCGTCTGCTATTCGTGTCATTCGGGCGGGTGCTGTCCCTCTCCAGCGGTGTCGGCCGGTCTGCGGCGGCGTTGGCCTTAAATTGTACAAATATAACAATAAAGGCGTTATCTGCAAAAAATATCGTCATGTCGGACGTCCGTTTACCCTGTCGCGCCGTCTCGCAAGACAATATTTCCCGTTGCGACGCAACGGCATCGCCTTCGCCGGTCAAACGGAAAAACCGACAATTTTATTTCTCTCGTCTGTTCCTCCTGTGGTGGCAAATTATACGCCGACGGCGGAGACTTTCCTCAATATGTATAGAGTGTCTCCGCCGTAAGTGCCGTTTGCGGCAAGGGTGTTACATGTCGCCCCTGCGCTTGTCGATCTCGTTCAGTGCGAAGGCGTAGGCGCCGAGCGAGATGGCGGTGCTGGCGCCGATCTTCGACACCATGACGCCGATACGTTTCTGCGGGTCGTACACCACTTCGCGGTCCGAACCGTAGACCTTCAGCGAGCGCGACTCGCCACGGGCGAAGCGTGCGAACTGCTCCTCGTCGTCCAGATCGTACACCTTCATCTGCACGCGGTCGAGGATACCGCCGTCGAGCGAGAAGAGGCGTCCACGCAGCTGCTCCAGAAGCGAGGGCATGATGTACTTTGCCGCTGCTGTTATGCCGCCGCCGATGACGATGAGCCCGTCGATAAGGGTTACGGCCGTAGCCATGGCGTCGCCTGCGACCTCTCCCATCATGGCAAACGAGCGGCGTGCGGCGTCACTGTCGCCCGGGCGCTTGCCTTCGGCGATGTCGAATATATCCTTCGGCTCGAGCGTGGGGTCTGTGATGCCCGAGAGCTGCGCGTAGACGCGCTTCACGGCACGTACGGCCACGCCCTCCTCGACCATCACGTCGGGCATGTGCTTGTGCTTGAGGCAGAAGGTCTCGACGCACGAGTTGTCTCCCACGTGGAGCTCGCCGTCGCTGACGAATCCGAACCCGAATCCCGTGCCGAAGGTGTATCCCAGCAGGTTGCGGTAGCGTTTGCTGCTGCCGGCCTTGGCCAGACGGTCGTTTATTTCGGGCAGGGCCCCCGCGAGAGCCTCGCCATAGGCATACAGGTCGGCATCGTTATTTATATATACGGGTATTCCGAATCTGTCGTGCAGGAATGGGCCGAGGGCAACGCCGTCACGGAAGGAGGGGAAGTTGGGCAGATGACCGCCGATGATGCCGTTGGGGTAGTCGGCGGGGCCCGGGAAGGCGAAGCTGATGGCTACGGGAGGACAGTCGAGCGAGGCGATCACGCGATTGAACCCCTCGACCATCGTGGCCAGACAGCGGTCGAGGTCTGCGGCATTCGAGGGGAGCGTTATCGGCTCGACGACAAACCTGTTGGCGCGCACGGCGCCGAATACGAAATTGGTGCCTCCGGCATCGAGCGTGATGACGGTGCGGTTATCGTTTCTGTACATTGTTGTGTCGTTTTAGATTGAACTGAAGTGCGGTTTCAAGCTCCGCAGAGACAAAGTTAATGTTTTTGCGCGAAAAAGCGTCATCAAAT
>ULYR01017453.1_pt1 | contig 14125 bp, 13 predicted proteins | sample 1962341 | NCBI WGS metagenome assembly ULYR01 (sample SAMEA4835868, study PRJEB28245) | human gut metagenome | biome: gut microbiome; material: fecal sample | place: Denmark | collected 2008 | reverse complement strand
ATCGAGATTCTCCGCCGCCTGCGCCCCGACATCGTCGTCGAACGCTTCGCCGGCGAAGCCCCGCCCCGTTTCCACCACACCGAAGGCTGGGGACTCATACGCAACGAAACACTACTCTCGATGCTCGATAGCCGACTCGAAGAGCTCGACGTGCGGCAAGGCGATATGTATCACCCCCGCGCAGAGACCAACAACGGCACGAAAAACGAAATCACAGACCGCAGACTGACAAATTTCAACGCAAGTGAAAAATAAATTTGCCAAAAAGAACGCCTTATATTATATTTGCTGCCAATTTTAGAGGATTAGAGAGAAAATCAATAGCGAAAAGCCACTCGGCGATTACAATGTATAAGTAAACCTAACAATGAAAATCACACTCGACACGATTCTGAGATCAGTAAAGGAGTACTTCATGATGGCAATCGGCATGTTGCTCTACTCGTTCGGATGGGTTGCCTGCATCATCCCCGCAGGCGGTATGGGCGGCGGCGCGACAGGCCTATCGATGCTGCTCAACCACTTGGTCCCCGCAATCTCGATCGGACAGTTCGTATTCATCGTCAACGTCATCCTGCTCATCATCGCAGGCTTCATCGTCGGATGGAATTTCGGCATCAAAACCATATACTGCATCATAATCCTATCCATCACGATGGACATGTGGGGCATGGTGCTGCCTGAAAACATCCTCGAAATATATACCCAGAACATCGACTCGCACAACATCCTGCTCGTCATCCTCGGCGCCATCATCGCCGGTATCGGCGTGGCGATATGCTTCGCGCAGGGCGGATCCACCGGCGGTACCGATATCGTCGCAATGATCATAAACAAGTACCGCACCGTCAGCTACGGACGCATAGTCATCGCCGGTGACTTCGTCATCATCGGCTGCTCGCTCTTCTTCGCCTCGGATCTGGCTTCGGGTATCGCTACCGTCATATACGGTTACATCATGGTCGCTGTATATGGATACACGGTAGACATGATCCAGTCCGGAAGCCAGCAGTCGAGCCAGATAATGATCATAAGCAACGACTACGAGAAGATAGCAACCGCCATCAACAACGAAGCACACCGCGGCGTCACTCTTATCGACGGCATGGGTTGGTACACCCAGCACAGCTGCAAGATCGTCATGGTCGTATGCCGCAAGCGCGACGCCTCGATGATCCTCAAGATAGCCAAGCGCGTCGACCAGAACGCATTCATCACCATGGGTTCGGTCATGGGTGTCTACGGAAAGGGATTCGACGCCCTGAGCAAGATCTGACAATAAGGATACGGCAAACAGCGAGGGCGGAACCGTCGGGTTCCGCCCTTGCTGTTTACAGTTTATACAACTCGTTCTACTTCTTATTGAAGGCGTTCATCGTAAGGTCGGGGCCTACGGCCACGAACGACAACGCCGCATCCGAGAAAAGCTTCAGCCGTTCGGGCATTGCGGCACGCTCCTCGTCGGTCCAATGGCCCAGAACGTAATCGACCTGCCCGCCGCGGGCGAAGTTGCCCCCGATGCCGAAACGCATGCGGGCCCAATCCTCGCGCCCCAGAAGCTCGGCTATGTTCTTCAATCCGTTGTGTCCGCCCGCGCTGCCCTTCTTGCGCATGCGCAGCTCGCCGAACGGCAGCGCTATGTCGTCCGATATGACCAACAGGTTCTCGATCGGGATATTCTCCTGCTCCAGCCAATAGCGCACGGCCTTGCCCGAGAGGTTCATGTAGGTCGACGGCTTGAGCAGTATAACCGTGCGGCCGCGGTAACGCAGCGTCGCCGTGGAGCCGTAACGCCCCGCCGTAAAAGAGACGTTGGATGCCTCGGCCAAGGCATCCAACACTCTGAATCCGATGTTGTGGCGGGTATCGGCATACTCGGCACCGATATTTCCCAACCCTACAATCAGATATTTCATCCGCTCGTCGGATTATGCGACAGATTACTGCTGGCTGCGCGTTGCACGCGTTACACGTACTGCGCAGACGGCCGTCGTGGCGGGCGTAACGAAACTTACACCGTCGATCTTCAGGTCGCCGACGAAGATCGTCTGGCCTACCTTCAACGGAGTAACGTCTACGACAACCTCATCGGGCAGCTTGTCCAGAAGAGCCTTCACGGTGAGCTTGCGGGCCGACAGAGCCAGCTTACCACCGATCTTGACGCCCTCTGCGGTACCGCTCAGACGTACCGGAACGGCTATGGCTACGGGCTTGCCCTCCTGTACACGGTAGAAGTCGATGTGAAGGATCTGCTCGCGTACGGGGTGGAACTGCACCTCACGCATTACGGCCTTCTCGACCTTGCCGTCGATGTCAAGCTCGACGATATACGAATTGGGAGTGTAGATCAGAGGCTTTACCTCCTTTGCGTCTACGGTGAATGCGATCTCCTCGCCACCGCCGTAGATCATGCAGGGTACCAGACCCTCGCGACGGAACGCCTTAGCGGCCTTCTTGCCGAACTCGGCACGCTTCACTGCTTTGAGCTGAAGTGTTTTCATCTTTCAAATGTAATTTAATGTTATTACCTGCGGCATTACTCAAGGAGCCTCCACCGTCGATCCATCCGCGGCCCGGCCTCTCCCATCATGCCTGAAATCGGGGACAAAGATATGCCTTAATATCCAAATATCAAAATTTTCCATCTCCATAATGGGGATACCGGGATCGTGCAAACCGTATTAAAACGACCCGGACACTACATCACCACCCTCCGGAATCTCCCCACACGACAGCTACCGCTCCGCCACGACTCCTTTCGCGGCCAACGCCTCAGCCACGGCCTGCGCGCTGAAGAGGGGATTGGCAAGTACCGGTACACCCAGCGCTCGGGATACGCTTTCGCTTACGTATGCCATGGAGCCTTGTGTGAATATCACCACATCGGCATCCGACGCCTCGGCCGAGATACGCTCGGCAAGCAGCCGTTTGAACTCTTCCTCCTCCATGCCGAAACCGCCGTCGATCACGACCTCACGCACCTCTATACGCCGTCCCGCCTCACGTGCCGCACGCTCCAGCGTACGGCGTGTAGGAGCTATCGAACACGGGAATGTAGCCGCGACGGCTATCGTATGGCCGCGGCGCACGGCCTCACGGCACATGGCGTCGTTCACCATCACCACCGGCACCCCGACAAGGCGTGCCGCATCCTGCATGGCATAGGCAACATCCTCCACCGTCGAGCATATACTTAGCACGGCGTCGGCGCCATCCTCCACCGCACGCATGTATGTCCCGGCTATGAGGGCCGCAGCATGGGGCGTCAAGTAATCCTCGGCACGGATCTCGTTGAAGGCATCAGGCACCTCATATACAATAAGTTCGACATTCCGGCCCACACTCTCGCGCAGCGCCCGCTCGACGTCGGCCTTGAGTTCGGGCGTGGTGACCGTATATACCAGCGCCACACGCGGTGCCGGCATCTCCGTCTGCGCCGCAGACGGCACCGGCATGAAGGATGCCGCCGCAAAGGCGAACAACGTCGCCACCATAATCCTCAACCGTTTCATATAGATCTCGTTTGTTTATATGTATCCCGCAAAAAAACGAAAGGACGGACACTTGTCATGTCCGTTCTTCCGCACTCATCCGATATTGGACGCCATATATTTCGGACGTCCGCCGTCCGCATTCATACCGCAAGCAGTTGCGGCGGCAGGACGCGTCAGAATATTATGAAGTTGATGCCCACCTGCAACACGTGCGTGTACTCCTTGTAACGCACGCCCGCTGCCGGAAGGTCATACTTGCCCGTATCGCATATATCGGGACGGTGCATGTTGATCTGGTAACCCAGCTGCAGATCCATCTTCAGCGAGCCGCTCACGATCACACGCACACCGCCGCCCACACCGGCCATGGCACCCGTCTTGGTGTTGCCGCTGAAGTAGAACTGCGGACCGAGGTTCACATAGTTGAACCAACGGTGGCGGAAGTTGCCCTTGGGCTCGCCATAGTAGTATGTAGCCGTGGCGTAGAAGGGAAGGGCGTAGTCGTTGTACTGGAACAGCATACCCGCCTCGGCACCTACGGTCAGGTTGTCGGTGAACTTGTATCCGGCACCCAGATGCACGCTGCCGCCCGAGAGCGACGGCTCGCGGTCGTAGCGTATCACGTCGTCACGGTCGACATAACGTATGCGGTCGAAGCCTCCGAGCGCCATGTTGTAGCTGCCGCCGAAGGTCACCGTCCAGCGGCGGTCGGTCAGGCCGAGGTCGTACTCGCGCACCTCCTTCTTCTTTTTGTATTTGGGGACTATCCTCTGCGCCTCGGCCGTCATGCCGCAGCAGAAGAGGGCCAGCAGAGACAAAAGCAGAAATTTTCTCATTACGTAAATCTATATTTGCCACACCGCAAAACCTCCGCGGCGCATCCTTGTACAACAATAAACGCGCCGCGGCGGCATTTTATTTTATGTGACGGCTATTTTATGCCGCGGACATGCTTCTCCCACGCCCACGCCGAGCGGAGCGTATCGTCGAGCGAACGCTCGGCCTTCCATCCCAGCTCCTTGTTTGCCAGCGTCGTGTCGGCCCAGATGGCTACCACGTCACCCGGACGGCGCGGCGCAATCTTGTAGTTGAGCTTCAGGTTGTTCACACGCTCGAAGCTGTGTACCAGCTCCAGCACCGAGGTACCCTTGCCCGTGCCGATGTTGAATATCTCGTAGCCCTGCTTGTTGCGGTTCTCGACCATGCGCGTGATTGCCACCACGTGAGCCTTAGCCAGATCCACCACGTCGATATAGTCGCGCAGGCACGAACCGTCGGGCGTCGGATAGTCGTCACCGAAGACACTCAGACACTCGCGCACACCGGCCGCCGTCTGCGTGATGAAGGGGACGAGGTTCTGCGGCACGCCGCGCGGAAGCTCGCCGATAAGAGCCGACGGATGGGCGCCGATGGGGTTGAAGTATCGCAGCGCGATACCCTTCAGTCCCTTGTATGCCGAAACCGAGTCGCGGAGGATATCCTCGCACATCTGCTTGGTGTTGCCGTAGGCCGAGGTCGCAGGCTTGCGGGGCGTCTGCTCCGTGACGGGCAGGTGGTCAGCCTCGCCGTAAACCGTCGCCGACGACGAGAAGACGATGTTCTGACGGCCGTACTCACGCATCAGATCCACGACGTTCATGAACGAAGTGAGGTTGTTGCGGTAATACTTCATGGGGTCGGTCACCGACTCGCCAACGGCCTTGAAGGCGGCGAAGTGTATCACCGAATTGAACTTGTACTGCTCGAATACGCGGCTGAAGGCCTCCTTGTCGCAGCAGTCGACATTGACGAAGGGCACATCCACGCCCGTGATCTTGCGTACGCCCTCGACGCCGCTCATGTCGGAATTAGACAGGTTGTCGGCAACGACAACATCATAGCCGGCATTTATCAACTCCACGGCGGTATGCGAACCGATATAGCCCGCGCCGCCCGAAACCAGAACCATCTCTTTCATCACTCTTGTGTGTTTTATATTTTGCTGTTGCAAAGGTAATAAACTTCTTTCAAACGAGCGAAATTTTCGCTCCCCAACATCCGCATCTCCGGCCCGCACGCACTTTTCGGCATGCAATATGCCTATATGCTATCTTCCAAACCTCTCTCGGGCACTCTCTTGCGGCTGTCCTGACGCTCGTTCCTGCCCCGGCCACGCCTACTCTTCGGTGACAGCCTCACCGTCATCCTCCACCTCGAATGCCACGATGGCGTCGGCCAGAATGCGGTAGATGTTGTCCCGCTCATCGCTCAGGCGTACCGTGCAGAGGAAACTGTCAGGACGCTCGGCATAGCTCTCCACGCACTCTATGCGCGAGAGCAGCGACACGGCCGACCCGCCCCCGTCCAACAAACCGATCAGCGGCCCCGCCGCAGCCAGCAGACCCTTCATGTCGAGATAGAGCCCGCCGTAACCCTCGCGGCTGCCCTTCAGGGTGGTTGGCTCGGCCGCACGCGGCAGCGACGTCATACCCTCGAAGGATGTTATAACCATATCGCCGTTGCGGCAGCTCATAATAATATTATCGCCACCGGCATCGATCACATAGCCGTCGTCACTCTTCTCGACATCAGTATCATCGCCCAGCTTCCGCACCACGAAATCCATTATCTCCCGATTCTTCACACGTGCCATGACCGTGGCCGGTATCGTCACGCTGCCGCCGTCTACCACCGGCGTATCCAGCACAACGGCCACATCGCCCGAAACCGAGGCTACGAGACGTAAAATCTCGGCCCCGTCGGCATCATCCTCGTCGAAGAGCTGAAGACGGGCAATCGCCTCGGCGAGCGCCTCGCCGTCGATGGCATTATAGAGTATGAACAACGACGAAGCGGGGATACAGTCTGCGTAACGGCCCTCCACGCGCTTCATGCCGATCTTATTCCTGTTGAGATATTCCGCCGCGGCGTCGCTCTCGGCAACCACGCCATAGTGCATGCGGGCAGCGCCGTCGTCGCCGTCAAGGCTCCACACGAACGTAAGATCCCCGACAGGGATGTCATCGCCGTAGACCTCCTTCACCCGTGCCAGCTCATCGTCGTCGATGAACTTTCCCGAAGCCATGACGAACATATCGGCATCCGACGCCTCAAGACGGCGCAGGCCGTTCTCTGGCAGTCCCTGCACTCGTCCGTCGTCCGACATAAGCCTCGAACGCCAATATTCGACGTCGCGCCCCTCGTCCACGGTCGCCGCAACGGCCCTCTCGGAGTCGAAGACGATGCACAGATCGTCATCCTCAATCCATGAGACACCGTTTCGGCTGTGCAGCTTGCCTTCGCATATATCCTGTACTGTTCGCGCAAAGTCCGCCTCGTCCGACACATTCATCGCAACCGCAACAGATTCACCCCGACAGAGCGATACATAGACGGGCTTGTCTAGCGCTATGCCCAGCTCCTCAGGCGAGAAGGTCTTCTTCCCGTCCGAGGCGTCATCCGGGCCCATCACCTTCGAGATGAACTCCTCGCCGCCCATCTTCTCCAGAATGCGGCCCGCCTCGATGCGCGCCACCGCCTCCGCATCCGAGGCTACGAGCGACAGGGCGTCCTGCGCCGCGCATACTCCGTTGGCAAGAAGGGCCGACAAAAGGGCCGCACACGATAAAATCTTCTTTGCGATCATACGTAAAATGTCTTATGTTGAATATCTCTTTATGCCGCCGACAGCCACGCGCCACGCCTCTGTAAGGCCCCGTACGGCGCAAGGGCGCACAACGGCACAGATACAAATATATAATTTTTTTGCCATTTCACACCAACGCGGCCGAATCTTCGCCTCAACAGAACGCCGCCGCAACGTCCTTACCGGCACACAAAAAAGATTTCGGCCGCGGTGCCACCAAAGACTCCGCGGCCGAATATCGGCTTTCAGGTTCTCAAGGTTTATCCGATTACTCGGCCTGCCACTCGACCGTAACGTCGTCGATGGCATAGTAGGTAGGCATCGAGAAGCCGTATTCGTTTTCCACGTCACCCGTCATGTCGAACTTGACCTCCACGACCTCGCCCAGCGACGAGAGGTCCCATGCCGTCCACTCGGTGATCATCTTGTCCTTCTCGGCGAAGGTCATCGTCACGGTGCCCGTCTCGTTGCCGGCGGCATCGTAACCCGTGGCGTGGATCTCGACCTTCTGTCCCTCGGCGATGGCAGGCGACGAGTAGTTGCCGTTGCGCGCGATATTGAGGAAATAGCAGGTAGAGTTCACATAGCAGCCGCAAACGACACGCGCCTTGCCGTCGGCGAAGCGCAGCGTCGGACGGTAATCGCCCCAGTCGCTCTTGTTGCCGTAGCCGATAAGGAAGGTATCCGAACCGTTGTGGCCGCCACGCGTCATCGAATTCTCATTCGAGGCGTTGTACACATACAGGTCGCTCGTGTAGTCACCGTAGGTGGCCAGATCGTTCGAGTTGTACGACGAAACGACCCATCCGCCCGAGAAATATCCTCCCGAGAAGATGTTGGGGCCCGTCAGTGAGGTGGCGCTGTCCTTCCATACGTAGTCGGGCGTAGCAACCGAACCCGTATAGGTAGCGTCGAACGACGATGCCACGAAGGGCGTCCACTCCGAACCCTCGAACGTCACGACGGCCGTCTCCATCGAAGGACCGTCCTCCGAACAGCTTACAAACATGGCGGCTGCGGCAAACATGGCAGCCAAAAGTCTCATCTTTTTCATTATTCAGTTTTTTGGTTAAACCTATATTCTCCCTCATGTCGTTCCCGCCACGCCTTCTCTCCAGACGTCCTGCCCCCGGCTTGCATCATGCCGTCAGTCTCTGCGCGTTTCATGCCTCCGCCCGACGGCGGAACGGTTTCCGCGCACCATGCCGCACGGCCGATACGGATTAGGGTCAAGCGTATGAATACACGCACAAACACTCTCCGCAGCAAACCTTTATCGGCAGGCCGACAAGCCCAAATTTCTATATACGGATTAAACCTTGTGTCGCACCGATCCGTTCGCCGCAGATCTTATGCTCAGGGTTCCGTATCGGCAGGTCTTCTGACTCGCTCCGGCGGCGGCGCCTTCCCGATCCCGCGGGACCAGTGGTTAAAGAGAGCCGCTCCGCGATTCCGCCCGAGGCGGAGGAGCATACAGCAGCGGGAACTGTACGGGCCTTTCACCCGTTTCCCTTTTGATTCCCCGACCGGCAGAACCGGCCTTCGGGAAACCGATACGGCCGCAAAGGTAATATATTTAATCGACACCTCAAAATATAATCCAACCTCTTGTCCACAACCGCACTGCACAAGCCCGCACGCCGCCCGCACGCCACAAAAAACCGGAGCGCATCACTGCGCTCCGGACACACACTAAACTCTCACAATATATCGAAGCCTCACTCGGCAATCGTATATTTCAGATTATCGAGGCACACGTAGAAGGGCGTTTGTCTCGGATTGCCGCTCATCTCCACGACAAGGCGGTCAATGCTGCCCAGATCGCGCAGACTCACCTCCGTCCACTCCTTCACATCGACAAGGCTGAAGCTCACGCGGCCGCTCTCCGCCCCCGAACGGTAACCCACAAAGGTCACGGCGGGAAAATCCGACATATAGTCCCCCAACATAGCCATATTAGTTACATCAACCGACACCGGCAATACTGTCCTCGCAAACTCAATGACAGGCTCATAGCCCGGGCCCCAGCCCGTAGAGGTCAAATCGTACACTACAGAGAACGTACCGCTGCCGCCGGCACTAACGGCATGGAACTGATACGTGTAACCCGACGCGAAATCCGTCGTCAAATTCGACGAAAATCCAAATCCGCCCCATGTTGCAAGACCTTCATCATAATAGAAGCCGTTGAAGCTAACTCCTTCGGCCGAATATATCGTACCGACCTGCATCATATCGTAATCATCCATTCCCCAACCACTCTTGTCAGCTCCAAGCGGCGAATATACATTGTCATACGATCTGTCCACAAATCCATTCTGTGATTCATGCCCCAGCTTCACATCCTCGAAGTCGATGGTATAGACCTTCGCAACGGGATTGGGGGTGAGATCCGACAACGCGACACTCTTGCGGTAGTATTTGCCCGCCTCGGTCGTGATGCCCGTAACGGTAAAATCCTGATATCCCGCCGTGGTGGTGGCACGCACCGTCGCGCCCGCAAGATCGCACGGGGCGACAACGGCATAGAGCGTCGTCGAGCCCTTAGGCTGCAACGTCACGCCCGCGTCGGGGCTTACGAGTACCGACGACAGCGCCGTGCCCTCGATCTGGCCGAAAGAGTTGGCTCGCTTGCCCATCGCAACCTCACCCGTAGTAAGGTCTAAGGTGCAGTCGCCGACAAGAGACTTGTCATTTGCCGCCGTAACAGTCACCGACTCCACGGTCGCAGCAGCAGAAAGCGAGTTCTCGACCGTGATCTCGAGGATCGAGAAGAGATGTTTGAATCGGAAGTCGGCCTCACCGCGTACAACATTATCCGAGCCGCGCGAGATCGTCGCCGAAGCGTATGCCAGATCGTTCTCAGCAACCTCGTCCAGCGAACCCGTCTGCGTCGTCGGCAGGTGGAAAGGCATATACTCTACATTATAGGCCGAACCGGCAACGGTATCGTAGTAATATGGATAGTAGGCATATAGCGTAGCCTGCGAGACTCCTTCCTGCCAATAGAAATTGCCGCTGTAATATCCTGATGCAGGATGTCGCGTCGATCCCGTGACATAATCCTTGTACGAGAATGCCGCAGCGGCAGAACCCGCACCCGACGTGATGGGATAGTAGAGATTCTGTATATTACCGTTCTTTATAGTGAACGAGTCCTCCGAGAATCCCCACTCGGCCATAATTTCCGTCGTATTATAAAACAGACCGATGGCATCGCCCTCGGCCCAGCGGATGGCGTAGTCGGGCGATATGGCCGTACGGGTATCGGCCGACGAGGCCTTCACCGTAAGATAGACTTCATGCGTCGCATCGGTCGGGCAGATATCTGCGGGCTCCTGCTTCGAGCATCCGGCTATGACGGCCGCTGCGGCCGCCAGAGCAAAATAACGTGCAGTCTTCATATCTTCACCTCCCATGTGTTAAAATTCTCCTCCGTTTTCCAATTCGTCAATGGTGCTGCCCGAGAGGGCAAATCCGCGCTCCACGGCCAACAGCTCGACATGGAGTTCGGGGGCTTCGTAATTGCAGGTTGTCTTCATCCTTTTCATAAACAACAATTTTTATGTTAAACAATGGTCTGTCGGGATCCATTGCGCGACAACACATGCGGGTAGATACTCTTCCGTTCAGAGACTCCACGCCCGCAGGGCGGAGACGACAACCCACGGAGCGAAACCCTCCGAAGGCTTCGTTGCGCAGGCACGGCGCGTGCCCATACTCAAAATATACAGATTGTAAATCCGACGCAAAACCCGTTCGCCGCAGGTAAAAAGCGTGTGTCGCGGCATCGGCAGGTCTTCTGACTCGCTCCGGAGGCGGCACCTTCCCGATCCCGCAGGATCAGTGGTCAAGAGAGCCGTTTCCAACATCCGCCCTAAGGCGGAGGAGCATACAGCAGCGGGAACTGTACGGGATTCTCACCCGTTTCCCTTTTGATTCCCAGACCGGCGATGCCGGCCTTAGGGAAACCGATACGGCGACAAATATAAGACATTCGCCCGAGGACGCCAAATTTTTCGACTCTTTTCGCACCTCAGGCCGATAAGGTCGGTACGGCAGCTCTTTATAAGGCCGTCGCGTCAACGTCCGTATAACCCATATCCTCACAACATAATGATATTTTAACCTGAGAAAATAAGATTTTTTATTTTCGGTTTTGTAATTTTGTCCTCTCCGGTACGACTGACTATACGAACAAACAATAACACATAACACACGACACGACATGAATATTCTGCAAATCGAGCACGTCACCAAACGCTACGCGGGCCATACGGCTCTCGATGACGTTTCGCTCGAGGTGCCGCAAGGCTCCATATACGGTCTTCTCGGCCCCAACGGCGCCGGCAAGACGACGCTCATACGCGTCATCAACCGCATCACGCTGCCCGACGCCGGCACCGTAATCTTCAACGGGCACCCCATCACCGATGACGACATACACCACATAGGCTACCTGCCCGAGGAGCGCGGTCTCTACAAGAAGATGAAGGTGGGACAGCAGGCCATCTTCTTCGCACGCCTCAATGGTCTCTCGCGCCGCGAGGCCGTCGAGCGACTCAAAAAGTGGTTCGTACGCTTCGGCATCGAGGATTGGTGGGACAAGAAGGTCGAGGATCTCTCGAAGGGTATGGCCCAGAAGGTGCAGTTCATCACCACGGTGGTGCACGAGCCGCGGCTGCTCATCTTCGACGAGCCCTTCTCGGGCTTCGACCCCATAAACGCCAATCTGCTCAAGCGCGAAATCATGCGTCTGCGCGACAACGGCGCAACGGTGATATTCTCGACCCACAACATGTCGAGCGTCGAGGAGATATGCGACCACATAACCCTAATCAACAAGTCGCACAACATCCTCTCGGGTTCGGTTGACGAGGTTCGCCGCCGCTTCGGCGAGAACATCTTCGAGGTGACCTACGACGGCGACCCCGCACAGCTCGAGAGTGTCGCGGCACCCATGGCCGAACTGCTGGGCACCACCGAGGTGAGCGATACGCCCTACCACACCACACGCCTCAAGCTAAACCCCACGACGTCAGTGCGCAACATCGTTGCCGCCGTGAACGACGCGGTCAACCTGCGTTCGTTCAACGAGGTGATCCCAAGCATGAACGACATATTCATCCGCGCCGTCGAGGGCAAGCTCTGAAACGGCATCGAGAGACGGACTACACGCCCCATACAATAAAACATCACGACAATGAACAAGATAAGCATAATCATAGCCCGCGAATTCAACGAGCGGGTACGCAAAAAGTCATTCATCATCACCACCATCCTGATGCCGGTGCTGATGCTGGCGCTGATGGCGGCGCCAACGCTCATAATGCTCTTCGCCAAGGGCGAGACCAAGCACCTGCTGGTGATCGACGACAGCGGTATCATCGCCCCGGGACTTGAGAGCGGCGAGGAGGTCGTATTCGAACCTACGGGCAAGAGCCTCGAAGAGGCACGCACCGACACCGATGTCTTCGGCGTGCTGTGGATCGGCCGCGACATCGTGGACAACCCCACCGACGTGAAACTCTACACCAACTCGTCGTCATCCGTAGCGCTGGAGAGTACGATCACCTCGCAGATGGAGCGCATAATCGAGAACGAGCGCCTGAAGCGTTACAATATCGAGAACCTCGACCAGATATTGAAGGACGTCAAGGTTAAGGTATCGCTCTCGGCCTACCGCACCGACCTTACCGACGGTACGGAGCCCTCCGAGGCTACCTCGTCGGCCTTATCCTACGCTCTGGGCGGCGCGATGGGAATCATCCTCTACATGTTCCTCATCATCTACGGCTCGATGGTCATGACCTCGGTCATCGAGGAGAAGGGCAGCCGCGTACTCGACGTACTCGTATCGAGCGTCTCGCCCTTCCAGCTCATGACGGGCAAGATCCTCGGCGTGGCCGCCGTAGCCGCCACACAGGTCGCAATATGGGCCATACTCATCTGCGGCGTGGGTGCGGCGATGATGTCGGCTCTCGTGCCCGCCGACATGATGGAGACCGTCCGCGCCGTCGAGACCGGCGCCATGACCTCGGCACAAGCCGGTGTCGATGCCGACCTTATCTCGGCCGTATCGCTGGCCACCGACCCCGCACAGATGGTCATGATGTTCGTCTACCTGCTGCTCTTCCTCGTGGGCGGATTCCTCTTCTACTCGGCCATGTTCGCCGCCGTAGGTTCGTGCGTCGACTCGATACAGGACGCACAGCAGCTCCAGACTCCCGTGACGATACCCATCATCCTCGGCTTCATACTTATGATGACCGTATTCGAGGATCCCAATTCGCCCATAGCCTTCTGGGGCTCGATCATACCCTTCACCTCGCCCATAGTGATGATCGCGCGCATACCCTCGCACATACCTTCATGGCAGATCATCCTCTCGCTGGTGGTGCTCTATGCCTCGGTTGCGGTAATGATATGGATCGCGGCACGCATCTATCGCGTCGGCATCCTCATGCACGGCAAGCGCCCCTCGTTCAAGGAGCTTCTCTCGTGGATAAGGCAGTAAGAGGCCTTAAAACAGATATAAGACATATCGCCCCTCGGCAGACATATGGTGCCGAAGGGGCGATATTGTTTTCCGGATGCATGGTTTCGCAAAAAATTCGTACCTTTGCAAAATAAACAATCACGGCAATCGTTTTGTGGGCATGAGACTGCATGGAGGACATACACGTAACGGCGGCGAGCGCATAAGGATGCTCTCGACGGCCACGGCCCACGTCCATTGGTTCAGCGGATTTATCTGATCGCACGGCGCCCCGCGGGCGCTGCGGGGTTATCGTTCCTCTCCCCGCCACAATCACAACACACAATACAAACGACAAACCCGACCTGCCGCAGCGATCACACGCCGCAACAGTCATTTGCCGCCATGCGGTGTGCATACGGCAGGTCATAAATCCGACACAAAGATGTTTCGCATACTGCTGATTCTCATAACGGGAATAGCGGTGGGGACAGTTGCGCGCCGCACCCCCGCCGCCAAAGTCGCCGA
>ULYR01036274.1_pt1 | contig 14162 bp, 8 predicted proteins | sample 1962341 | NCBI WGS metagenome assembly ULYR01 (sample SAMEA4835868, study PRJEB28245) | human gut metagenome | biome: gut microbiome; material: fecal sample | place: Denmark | collected 2008 | reverse complement strand
AAAATAACATTTTGAATTAATTTTTTCGAAAAAACTTCCTGTTCTTATATTAACATAAACGGGTAACAATTGCAATTATTTTTTCAATTGTTACCCAAATTATAATATTTATTCTTTTTTTATGTTGTTTTATGTCATTTATTGTCAAATTTTGTTGGTATTTTTGACATATTATTTATTTTTTATCATTAAAAGTCTTATTTTGTAATTTTTTGTCTAACATATTCATATAAAATAATTCCTGTTGCAACAGAAGCATTCAAACTTTCTGTCTTTCCAAGCATTGGTATTTTTATTTTTTCATCCGCCATTTCTTGAATTTGCGGTTCAACACCATTCGCTTCGTTTCCTATAATAATCACCTTTTTATCAAAATTGATATCATATAGACTATTGTTTGTTTGAAGTGAACTCACAACCAGTTTAAAATTATTTTTTTGTGTTTCTTTTAGTGTTTGTTCTAAATCTTCACATTCTATAATCTTAATTCTAAAAATGGCTCCCATTGTTGAACGTACAACTTTTGGGTTATAACAGTCAGCTGTTCCTTTTGATACCAATATTTGGTTTAAACCTATACTATCAACAGTTCTAAGTATTGTTCCTAAATTTCCTGGGTCTTGAATATCATCTAATGCAACTATTATATCTTGGCTGTAATCAATGTCTTTTTCTTTGTTGTTTCTTCCTATTATCGCCATTATTCCTTGTGGTGCATTTACATCTGACATTGTTTTTAATATGTTTTCAGTTACATATATACAATTATATTTTGCAATTTCATACATCAAATCTTTTGGAATTATTCCTGTATCTTCGCAATTATCACAAATTATGATTTGCTTGATATTTGCTTTTTCTTCAATTGCTTCTTTTACTAATTTTATTCCTTCAATAATGAATTCTTGGCTTTGGTCTCTGTATTTCTTTTCTTTTAATTTTTTTACATGTTTTACAAATTCGTTATCTTTACTTGTAATTACTTGCATATCTTCTCCTTTCGCTTCACTAAAATTAGGGATAGGGGGACGGGTCTCTAATCCCTATTTTTTATCATTACATTATAACTATATATAATTTAAAATAATTTTTAGGGATTAGAGACCCGTCCCCCTATCCCTAATTTTTATTTACTTAACTGTTTCAAAAATTCAGTAACATCATTTAAGATTTGTCTTTCATTTGTTGAGCCAATATCTAATGTAATCATTGTCTTAACACCTGGTGAAAATTTGATTCTATTACCATATGCTTTAATCAATTTCTGTAAATCAATTTCATATTTACTTTGTTCAAAAGTAAATACAACAGCAGTTCTTTTACTTGCAATTTTGCTTATTGCAAATGGTTTTGCTAAGAATTTAATTCTTGCAATATCTAATAAGTTTTCTAGTTCAGATGGCATATTTCCAAATCTGTCTATGATTTCGTCTACAACATTTTGTATATCTTCTTCTTTTTTGCATAATGCTATGTTTTGATATACTTCTATTTTTTGTGCTGAGTCTGGTATGTATTCATCTGGTATATAACTTGTTACATTTAAGTCTATTTGTATGTCTATTTCTGGTTCTACTTCTACACCTTGCATTTCTTTTACTACTTCGTCTAGTAATGTGCAATATGTGTCGTATCCTACTTGTTCTAAGTGTCCTGATTGTATTTCTCCAATCATACTTCCTGCTCCTCTGATTTCTAGGTCTCTCATTGCTACTTTAAATCCTGAACCAAATTCTGTGAATTCTTTTATTGCTTTTAATCTCTTGTCCGCTTCTTCTGAAAGTATTTTGTCTTTTCTATATGTGATGTATGCATATGCTTGCTTGTCTGACCTTCCAACTCTACCACGAATTTGATATAATGCTGCAAGCCCCATTCTGTCTGCATTTTCTACTATAATTGTGTTTGCATTTGCTATATCAATTCCTGATTCTAATATTGTTGTACATACTAAGACATTTGATTTTTTTTCAATAAAGTCTTGCATTATGTCTTCTATTTGATTTCCTGTCATTTGTCCGTGTGCATAACTTACAGTTGCCTCTGGTACAAGTCTTGATATTTCGTCTGCCTTTTTCTGTATTGTATCTACCCTGTTATAAATATAAAATACTTGACCATCTCTCTCAAGTTCTTTTGTTATTGCCTCTTTTATAACCTCTTGGTCATATTCCAATACATAAGTTTGAACTGGCTTTCTGTTGTGAGGTGGTTCGTAAATTACTGACATATCTCTTATTCCAACTATTGACATGTGCATTGTTCTTGGTATTGGTGTTGCAGTCATTGTTAAAACATCTATATTTGATTTGTACTGTTTTATTTTTTCTTTTGCTTTTACACCAAATCTGTGCTCTTCGTCTATTATTAATAATCCAATGTCTTTGAATTCAACGTCTTTACTTAATAATCTGTGTGTTCCAACTACGATGTCTACCTCACCTAATTTTAATTTTCTGATAACTTCATTTTGATATTTTGCACTTTTGAATCTGTTTAATATTTCCACTTTTATTGGGAAGTCTTTCATTCTTTCTTTGAATTCTTCATATTGTTGTTGTGCTAAAACTGTTGTTGGTACCAGGTATGCTACTTGTTTATGGTCCATTACTGCTTTAAATGCCGCTCTTATAGCAACTTCTGTTTTTCCATATCCAACATCACCACATAAAAGTCTATCCATTGGTCTTTGATTTTCCATATCTTTTTTTACTTCTTCTATGCACCTTAATTGGTCATCTGTTTCTTGATATGGGAATTGGTCCTCAAACTGTTGTTGCCAAGGTGTATCTGGACTGAATGCATATCCTTTTGCCTTTTCTCTTTTTGCATATAATTCTATTAATTCTCTTGCAACCGCTCTTAAATTTTTCTTTACTTTTTCTTTTGTGTTTTTCCAATCCTTACTGCTAAGGCTATTTAATGGTAAATTTAATGCATCTCCACCTGTGTATTTTCTAATTGCATCTAATTGACTTGTTGGTACATATAAGATTGCATCATCCTTATATTTTAATTTGATATAGTCTTTTGTTGTTTTGTCTGCAGTTATAGTATTTACACCAACAAAAAGTCCTATACCATAATTTTTGTGTACAACATAGTCACCAACTTTCAAGTCTGCAAATACTACTTTTTCTCCTTCTTTAAAAGCTTGATTTGCAAATGTTTTCTTCTTTTTTCCGCCATCAATTAAATCATCTGCCGAAATTACAACTTGATTTATTTCGTAGTTTTCAAATCCTTCTGTTATTTTTCCAACTGATATTGTTACAATATTTTCTGTTGATTTTACTATAATTGTTTTGTCTAATTTTTCTTCTATTTTGCATAGTATGTCTTCTTTTTCTAGAAGTTCTTTTAGTTTCTTTGCTTTTTCTTTATTTTCAACCATTACATATATGCTTTTTTTCTCTTTGTTCCAATTATTTAAATCTTCAAATAAGTTTTCAATTTCACTCTTGTAATAGTTGATTTCTCTATATTCAAAATGATATCTTTGTGCTTGTTTTTTAGTTACTGCATCTTGTTTTTCTAAATATATTGTGTGATATTTGTTTTCTAGGCTTTCAAAATCAACACTCATTGTGCTTGTTAATGCTTCTGGTACTATTTTTTCTTTTTCTATTAAGTTTTTACTCAAGTTTTCAATATCTTGTAAGATATTCATTTCTCTTTGTTCAACTTTGTTTACTTCGTCTACCATAATTAAGCAGTCTTTACTCATGTAATCAATTAATGTTTCTTGCTCTTTGTAAAATTCGTCAAAATATTTATCTATTTTGCTTATGTAATTTCCTGCTTTTATTTGTTCTAAGTCTTCTTCTATTATTTCGTCTTGTTTACCTTCTGTTAGTTTTTGTCTGATTCTTTTACAAATATTTTCTATTTTATCGTCTAAAACATGCTCATTTGCTGGATATATTTTGGCTTTTTCTAGTGTTGATATTGACCTTTGACTGCTTATGCTGAAGTTTCTGATTGAGTCAACTTCGTCTCCCCATAGTTCAATTCTTATACCAATTTTGTCATCTGCAGAAATGTCAACAATTCCACCTCTAACGCTGAATTGTCCTCTTCCTTCTATTAAGTCACATCTTGAATACCCCATATTTACTAGACTTTTTTTTACGTCTTCTAAGTTATGGATGTCTCCTACTTTGAATTCTAATATGTTTTTGTATAATGCTTTTTTTGATGGTAACTTTTGCATTAGTGCTTCTATTGTTGTTACAACTATTAAGTTTTTCTTTTCTTTTATTTTGTTTAGTGTTTCTATCCTTTCATATGGCAAGTCTTTGCTTTCTGCTACATAGTCATATGTTACTACTTCTTTTTTAGGAAAAAATACTACCTTTTCTCCTTCAAATGTTTGCAGGTTTTGTACTATTTTTTTTGCTTGTATTTCGTTGTATGTTACTAGCAATATTGTTTTTTTGTTGTATCCGTTTATTGCAGATACTAACTCTGTCATTCCAACGCTAGTTAAGCCCGATATTGATATCGGACTTGTTTCTTTTTCTATTTGGTTACTTAAATCTATAAATCTTTGTGATTTTCCTAATTCTCCTATTATGGTGTTCATTTTTTATTTCCTCCAAAATGCTTTAATGGTTGAAAAAGATTTATTTTCTTTTTCAACCTTGTTTGCTTATTTGCTCTCTTTTTTGTTTTTTTATTATATCATGTTTTTTTGAATTTTGGAAGTGTTTTTTCAAAATTTTTGTTTGCTACTAATTGACTTTTTATGTAAATTGAGGTATAATATGATTATAGTTACTTATAAACCATAGCATAAAGTCCCTCAACAACAATTATATGAGGGCAGAAAGAGGACAATATGATAAGTTCAACTTTATTACAAACGACAGATCAAATCTGTGAAGCCTGCCAAGGGCAATGCTGGGATCCTAAGGACAATTTCAAAACTCAGAAAAATGTTCGAAAAAAGTATGGAATCATCTCAGACAAATGCGTTCTCGGCAGTGACGGAAAAGTCCATTGTCAATACTCGAAATGACATGGAATTTCAATGGGAGAGATTAGCATATGCTTTTCTCTCCTCTTTCTTTTTGTAAAAATTTTAGATTAGGAGTGCGTGTCTTTAACTCTGAAAAAATCGGGATTGAAGACCCGTCCCCTAATCCCGATTTTTTACATTTTAACAACCAATTTATTAAACTTAGAATTAATATAATTTTCAAGTTTAGTCATAAACACCTGTGGTTCAATTTCCTTTTTTGCCACCATATCTAATCCCTTCTCCCAACTAGCAGTAAGTTTTGGATTAAGCATATCAGGCATAGAAAAATTAACAATATCATAAATAATTTCACCTTTATTTGTAGGAGTAATAATTTGAGTCTTTTTATTTATTTCTATATATTTAATTCTTTCCAATTTTTCAATAATTCCACCACGAGTAGCACTTGTACCAATTCCGGCACCTTTTATTTGTTCACGTAGTTCTTCGTCTTCAATAAGTTTTCCTGCATTTTCCATAGCAAGAATTATTGAACCAGAATTATATCTTGAAGGTGGTGATGTTTCTGCTTCTTTTATTTCATAATTTTTTACTAAAACTTCTTGTCCCTTTTTTAATTTTTTCAAAATTTCTAAGTTTGTATCATCTGTTTTTTCTAACTTTTCTACATTTCCCATATTTTCCACATTTTGTGCATCTTCTGTGGATTTTTCGGTTGTATTTTTTCCTGTTGATTTTGCAATTTCTAAATATCCTTTGTTAATACATACTTTTCCACTTGCATAAAATGTTTCGCCTTCAACATCAACTGTTACTTGTACTTTACTGTATTCTGCAGGTGGATAAAAAATTGCTAAAAATCTTTTTACTATAAGTTTATATATTTGCTTTTGTAATTCTGGCAGTTTTTCATAATTTTCATATCCTTGACCTGTTGGAATTATTGCATAGTGGTCTGTTATTTTGCTATCATTTACATATTTTGTTTTTGCCAGATTATTTGTTGGATATTTTTCTTCTACCATTTTCTTAATAAATCTTTGTATTTCTTCGTCTTTAAATCCTTTGGCAATTCCATTTAGATTTTTAGAAATTTCCTTGGCAACCGCAGTTGATAACACTCTTGCGTCTGTTCTTGGGTATGTAACCAATTTCTTTTCATATAAATTTTGAATAACATCTAGTGTCTCTTCTGGCTTTATTTTAAACCTTTTTGTACATTCATTTTGAATTTCTGCTAAGTTGAATAATAATGGTGCATTTTCTTTTTGTTTTGATTTTTTTAGTTCTGTAATTATTGCTTTTTTGCCTTGCAACGAAACTATAAAATCTTTTGCTTTTTGCTCACTTTTAAAGCCTGTTTCATTATATAATAATGGTGATTCAAATAATTTTGATTTTTCGTTTACTTTCCATTCTGCTTTAAATGCGGATTTTTCGTCACCAAATTCTCCAACTATTTTATAATATTTGGTCTTAACAAAATTTCTAATTTCTCTTTCTCTTGAAACTATCATTCCTAAAACACAAGTCATAACACGTCCAACAGAAATTGATGCTTTTTCTTCATTTATTTTATTTGCTAATGTTCTCCCTTGTGTAATTGACAATAATCTTGAAAAATTAATTCCTATTAAATAGTCTTCTTTTGCTCTTAAATATGCACTATCTGAAAGGCTATCATATTCAGAAGAATCTTTTGCCTCTCTTATTCCCCTTAATATTTCCTCTTCTGTTTGTGAGTCTATCCACACTCTTTTAACTTTTGCTTTTGGATTTGGATGTGCCATCATTAAAACAAGCCTTTGGATATATTCTCCTTCTCGCCCAGAGTCCCCTGCATTGTAGATTTCTTCTATATCTTCTCTTTGCATTAACCCCTGTACAATATTAAATTGATTTTGTACATTTGATATTACTTCATATTTCCATTCTTTTGGTATAAATGGAAGTGTGTCTAATCTCCAAAATTTTAGTTTTTCGTCATATTTTTCTGGATAACTCATTGTTACTAGATGTCCTACACACCAGGTTATTATCCATTCGTTTGATTCTATATATCCATTTTTTCTTGGAGCCGTTATTTTTAATGCTTTTGCAAATTCCATTGCTACTGATGGCTTTTCTGTTATTAATAATTTTTTGCTCATTTTATCATCCTTTTTCTTCTATATACTGTTTTGCTTTTTCCTCTATTATTCTGAATTTTTCGGCAGTATCTTTGTTTGTAAAGTCAAATCTATTGTATAATTTTTCTACATAATTTCTTTCTTTGAAAATTTTAAAAGCAGGTTTAAAATATAAATCATATATATATGCAAAATGTGATACAAGCGAATCTCCTCCTGTTTTTATGTTTTTATAGTCTATATGCTTGTCTTCCATAAATTCCCTAAATATTTCGTCTGTTATAGTCTCATTATTCATATTATCTGTTTCCCATGCTATTTTTTCGTCACCTGTTAATAATATATAAAATATGTCAGTTTTATCTGCATCTCTTACTAATTTGGCATGTAATAATTGTCTTTCTGTTAGCCCCTCTTCTATTCTTCCTCTATTATGATTTATAATTGCTATTTTGATAATTTCGTCAAATTCATCTGTTTCTATAAAGTTTCTTATTAGTCCATCTTCAAATAAAATTTTTGCTCCAAGTTCTCCATGATTTACACTTTTTCTGTCTACAAATGTGTGATATAAGCGTATTTGCTCAAATCTTCCTATATCATGTAATAGTCCTATTAATTCTGCTAATTGTATGTCCTCTTCACTTAAATTTAGTTCTTCTGCCATTTTTCTGGCTAGATTTGCTACTCTTTCTATGTGGCTTATTTTTTCTTTTACCCTTCCTTCTTCTTGGTCATAATTTTTTACATATTCTTTAAATGCTTCTTTTGCTTTTGTTATATTAATTTTCATTTGCTTACTTCCTTTCCTAATGAATTATAACATAATAATTATTTTTTTCAAGTTACAAGTAACAGTTTTTTTTAAAAGTATTGAAACATCTGTATTTTTGGTATATAATAGCGTTTATCAAGGATAATACGAAAGGAGCAAAAATATGGCTTACAATTTTAAAGAAATAGAAAAAAAATGGCAAGAAAAATGGGACAATGAAGGAACGTTTAATGCCAAAGATGATTATACAATGAAAAAGTGGTATGGATTAATAGAATTCCCATATCCATCTGGACAAGGTCTACACGTTGGACATCCACGTAGTTATACCGCTTTAGACATAATCGCTAGAAAAAGAAGATTACAAGGATATAATGTTTTATTTCCAATAGGATTTGATGCATTTGGTCTTCCTGCAGAAAACTATGCAATAAAGACAAATGTACATCCTAAAATAACAACAGCGCAAAATATCGCTCATTTTACAGAACAATTAAAATCTTTAGGATTTTCTTTTGACTGGTCCAGAAAAATTGACACAACAGACCCTGAATATTATAAATGGACACAATGGATTTTTATTCAATTATACAAACATGGTCTAGCATATAAAACAACAATGCCTATCAACTTTTGTACAGGATGTAAAGTTGGTTTAGCAAATGAAGAAGTTGTCAATGGTGTTTGCGAAAGATGCGGAAGCCCAGTTGTTCAAAAAGAAAAATCTGAATGGATGCTTAAAATTACTGATTATGCTCAAAAATTAATAGATGATTTAGATGATATTGATTTCTTAGAGAAGATTAAGGTTCAACAAAAAAATTGGATTGGTAGATCAGAAGGTGCAGAAGTAAATTTCAAAATTGCTAATATGGATAAAAATTTAACTGTTTACACAACAAGACCTGATACTTTATTTGGTGCAACTTATATGGTTATATCACCAGAACATCCTATTTTAAAAGAGTTAGAAGATAAAATTAAAAACTTAGACGAGGTTAAAGAATATCAAAAACAAGCAAGTTTAAAATCAGCATTTGAGCGTTCTGAATTAAATAAAGAAAAAACTGGTGTTGAAATTAAAGGAATTACTGCTATAAATCCATTAACAAATAAGGAAATTCCAATTTGGATTTCTGATTATGTTTTAATTACATATGGTACTGGTGCAATAATGGCTGTTCCCGCTCATGATACTCGTGATTATGAATTCGCTAAGAAATTTAATCTACCAATTGTTCAAGTTGTTGATGGTGAAAATGTTGATTTATCAAAAGAAGCATTTACAGATGTTGCAACAGGTAAACTTATCAATTCTGATTTCTTAAACGGTTTGGAAGTTGCAGAGGCTAAAAAGACTGTTATAAAATATTTGGAAGATAATCATATTGGTACTAAAAAAGTTAATTACAAATTACGTGACTGGGTATTTTCTCGCCAAAGATATTGGGGTGAACCTATTCCAATGGTTTATTGTGAAGACTGCGGTTGGGTTCCAGTTGATGAAAAAGACCTACCTTTAAAATTACCAGAAGTTGAAGAATTTACACCTGGTGAAAATGGTGAGTCACCTTTAGCAAAACAAACAGACTGGATTAATACAACTTGTCCTCATTGCGGTAAACCTGCAAAAAGAGAGACAGATACAATGCCACAATGGGCAGGTTCTTCTTGGTATTATTTAAGATATATGGACCCACATAATGATAAAGAACTTGCATCAAAAGAAGCATTGAAATACTGGTCTCCTGTTGATTGGTATAATGGTGGTATGGAACATACAACTTTACACTTATTATATTCAAGATTTTGGCATAAATTCTTATATGATATTGGTGTTGTTCCAACTAAAGAGCCTTATCAAAAACGTACTTCTCATGGTATGATTTTGGGAACTAATGGTGAAAAGATGTCTAAATCTAAAGGAAATGTTATCAATCCAGATGATATTGTAAATGAATTTGGTGCAGATACTTTTAGAATTTATGAAATGTTTATGGGACCATTCGATCAAGTTGCTGCATGGTCTATGGAAAGTATCCGTGGATGTGGTAAATTCCTAGATAGAGTTTGGAACATGCAAAATATGTTAGTTGATGGTGATAATTATTCTAAGGAAACTGAGAAAATGATGCATAAAGCCATTAAAAAAGTTTCACAGGATATTGAGGATATGAAGTTTAATACTTCTGTATCTACATTTATGACAATGGTTAATGAGTTCTACAAAATTGGTAAAGTTAATAAAGCAGAATTTAAAACATTTTTAACTTTATTAAATCCATTTGCACCACACATCACTGAAGAACTTAATAAAATTGCTGGTTTTGATGCAGATATTTCTACATACTCTTGGCCAGAATATGATGAAGCAAAAACTGTTGATGATGAAATTACTTTGCCTATTCAGTTTAATGGTAAATTAAAAGCAACTATTACTATTTCTGTTGATGAAGATGAGTCTTCTGTTAAGGAAAAAGTTCATAATGCTATTGATTCTAAATTGGATGGTAAGACAATTGTTAAGGAAATTTATGTTAAAAATAGAATTTATAATGTTGTTGTTAAATAATATTTAAATATGATTAAAATAATATTTTACCCTATTGAATTCTTGAAGTTCAATATGGTATTTTTTAATACGCGTGAACTTTTGAATTTAAAGCAAAGAATTGGTGGTCATGTTTGTCTAATCTTTTTTCGCATTTTTCAATTCTTCCATTTTCTGAATCAAATTTGTTTATATGACTTGTGACTACATCTAATAAAATGCCAAGTTTTTCTCCATGGTCTGCTTCTATTCTTGCAACTGATAAACTTAATTTGTCCATTTCTTTGAATAGTTTGTCTTGACCTCTTTGTAAGTCTCTTATTGATACTCTTGTTTCTTCTTGACCTTCAAATAATTCTTTTTGGCCTTTAAATAATTCTTCTTGGCCTCTTTGTAAGTCTCTTATTGATACTCTTGTTTCTTCTTGACCTTCAAATAATTCTTTTTGTCCTTTAAATAATTCTTCTTGGCCTCTTTGTAAGTCTCTTATTGATACTCTTGTTTCTTCTTGACCTTCAAATAATTCTTTTTGTCCTTTAAATAGTTCTTCCTGGCCTTTGAATAGTTTGTCTTGGCCTTTCTTTAAATCTAATAAAAGTTCCTTTATTTCACTATTTTCCATGATACTTACCTCCCTTCATAAAAATGTCAACAAAAATCTTTATGTAACGTAAAATTACACTTCTTTGTTTTTGTTAGTAAAAATATTATAACACCATATATAAAAAACTGTCAACAAAAATTTTTCGACAAAAAACGGCAAAATGGTCTCAAAATATTAGTATTACTGTCACTTTATATTACAAAAAAATTAAAAAAATATTTTTTTGTAACAAAAACTTAATACTTTTTTAATATTCTCGTAATATTTTCACAAGTATTTTGTTGTATAATGTATTTAGTGAATTTTTAAGTAGAAAGGGATTAATCAATTATGTGTATATAATTGATTATGCAAGAAATATATGAGTGTAGAATCAGATTTAAAAAAAGATGGAATTGAAGTTATAAAAAAGATTGATACTCTAAGAGTCAACTCAATAGCAAGAACTGTATCTAATAGTTTATGTGAAACATTCCCTGATTTTAATCTTAATCAAAATGATTTATTCATAAAATTATCTAGATTGGATATGTATATTGCAAAAATGCCTGAAGGGATGGCAGAGGCAAATTATTTTTATAAAAATACTTCAATTTATTTTAATGACCATATTGCAGATGAAGATTTAGAAGAATTTGCAATTCATGAGTGTATACATTATATACAGGAAATTAAGGATAAAAGAAATTACTTATTACGTATGGGATTATGTGATTATACAGAGTTTAGAATTTATGGACTTGGCTTAAATGAGGCCGCAGTTCAACTTATGGCTTCTAAAGTATTGGCAATTCCTAAAGAATATGTAAAATATTTTAATATAACTTTTGAGACGACGAGTCCTTCTTATTATCCATTAGAGTGTTGTCTAGTTTCACAACTTGCCTATCTCATTGGTGAAGACGTTTTATTTGAAAGTACTATTAACAGTAATGATACTTTTAAAAATAAATTTATTGAACTTACAAATGCCAAAACATTTATGAATATTGAGGATAATATAGATAAAATTTTGATGTCTGAAGAGGAAATTATAAAAATTAATAATAAAATTGCAACTATGGATGATAATAGCAAAAAAATTGATGTTATGAATAAAAAAATAGAAAATTTAAAGAGCCATATTACTTCTACATTTATTAAGACTCAAAAACTTATTACACCTAGTTATTTTAATAATGTTTTTGATAGTATTACTGATTTAGAAGGTGTTGAAAAATATAGGCAAAAACTTTATAATTTTAAAGATTATTTAGGCTCTACTGCAGGTGATACATTTTTTAATGATTACTATGTAAATAAAATGATGGCTTTAGAAGAAAAATATAATTACTTAGAAAATACTTCTGTTGAGAATGTTGTTGATGATTCTATGTATTTGACTAAGAAAAAATCTTCTAAACTTTTAGATTTTTTTAATTTTATAAAATCTTTATTTGTACATAGTGATTTTGAAAATAGTGTTGATATTGTAAAAAAATGATCTTTTAGTAGACTTATGTATCAAAATTTTTATAATTTACAATGTTTAAATAGCGGCAATTTATTGTCGCTATTTTTCTAAAAATTTTTTTATTGATTCTGCTGCATCTCTTCCAGAACGTGCTGCCCATGCAACTGTTCCTTTACATCCTGCTAAGTCTCCGCCTGCAAATATTTTAGAATTTGAGGTCTTATAGTTTTCATCAATTATTACATTTCCCCATTTGTTTAGTGTTAGTCCTAAATCTAAAACTTCATCTGAAACATTACTTCCTAATGCCATTACTACATAATCTGTCTTTATCTCATAATTGCTTCCTTCTATGTTAACAGGAACCAGTCTTGTTTCCCCTGCTTTTTGAACTAACTCTGTTTTTATAAGTTCTATTTTTTCTACTTTGTTGTTTCCTTTTATTTCTACAATGTTGTTTTGGAATAGAAATTTTATTCCTTCTTCTTTAGCTTCTGCAATTTCTTTTTTCTCTGCAGGCATCTGTTCTTCTGCCCTTCTATAAATTACATTTACCTCTTTTGCTCCTAATTTTTTTATTGTTCGTGCACAGTCCATTGCAACATTTCCACCACCTATTACAGATACTGTTTTGTCTGTATAGTCTGGATGCATATTGTATTCTAAAAGTTCGTTGCCTCCATATACGCCTTTTAGTTCTTCGCCTTTTACTCCCATTTTTGCGGATTTATTTGCACCTATACTTATGAATATTGCATCATATTCTTTTTCTAATTCTTCTAGATTTAAATTTTTTCCTAGTTCTTTGTTGTACTCTACATTTATTCCTAAATCTAAAATTCTTTTTACTGTTTCTTGTACTCTTGTTTTTGGTAATCTGAATTCTGGTATTCCATGAACTAGCAATCCGCCTAAATAGTTGTATTTTTCATATATTGTTACATTTACTCCATCTTTTGCTAAAAATGCTGCACATGTTAGACCTGCAGGTCCTCCTCCTATTATGGCTACTTTTTTGTTTGATATTTTTTTGATATTTTGTGGTATTTCTTCTGCTTTACCTGTATCTGTGCCTTCTGCTTCTTGCATTGCTTCTTTTAGACTATAGTTTTCTTCTTCTGCTTTTTCGAATATGAAGTTTTCTATGTCTCCTATATTTACTGGTTCTCCTTTTATTCCTCGTACACAACTTCCTTGGCATTGTTTCATGTGTGGGCATATTTTTCCACATATTCCTGGTAAGACTGTTGTTTTTGATAGTATTTCGTATGCTTTTTTGTATTCTTCTTCTTTTACTGCTTTTATGAAGTCTGGTATGTTGTTTTCTAGTGGACATCCTTTTAGTGAGCATGGTTTTATTTTGCAGTTTAGACAGTAGTTTACTTTTTCTTTTATTTCTTCCATATTTTTTCTTCTTTCTTTTGGTTTTGGACTTTTTTTCTTGTGTTTGTTTGTTGTGTTGTCCCTGGTGTTATTTTATTATAAATTTTTAAGGTAGTCAATGAAACTGACTACCTTTTATAATTTTTTATTCGTGTTTTTCCCGAGAAGTCCAAAGGCCTTCTTGGTGTGTTGTTTTTCTTCTTATTATCAAAATTCCATATTTTTATTTTATTTCAAATGGATGATAGTGTATTATATAGTGTGTAAATTATTTAAAGTAAAA
>ULYR01067380.1_pt1 | contig 14199 bp, 16 predicted proteins | sample 1962341 | NCBI WGS metagenome assembly ULYR01 (sample SAMEA4835868, study PRJEB28245) | human gut metagenome | biome: gut microbiome; material: fecal sample | place: Denmark | collected 2008 | reverse complement strand
TAAACAGGCTGATAAATAGTAATAAAAAAATTGTTCTCATATTAGCAATCTATAGTTAAAGGTTGAATATTTGAGAAATTAGTTACGATATTACGGTTGGCATCAGGTGTTCCTAATGGAACAAAGATACTAAATTGAAATCTATTCACAACAAATCCGACATTCCACCGCAAAGTAATAGATTATGTATTGGGTAAAACTAACGACCGCGGGCTAACTCGGGTCTGCGTTATACAAGACGGCATGCTGAACTTATTCAAACTTTGCTGCATCTATTTCGTCAGCATGGGCTATTAGTCGCTTTGCAATGTCTCGGAACGCTTCTGTGAGTTTGTGGTATTCTTCTTCTTTGAATGCCATAGATTTTTTTAATACTGTGCAGCCATTTACACGTTGCGAAAACCAACTTTGCGACTTCCCGAAATATTGTTTCGCTAGTTGCGATTTATTTATAATATCCTCTAACTCGCTAAATGCTGTTACGGTTGCATCTGGCTTGTATTCGATACACTTTTTACGGCGTTCCTCGTATTCTGCTAAATTGAGTATTTCTCTTTTTCCTAAATACATAATGTTTTTTTGTAAATTAGCCCTCGATGAATCGGGGGCTTGTGGTTAATAGATGTTCCTAATAGCCCAAAGATACTAAATTGAAATCTATTCACAACATCATAGCTACGGACAAATCGGAGAAAATACATGAAAATCATGAAAACCTTTAACAAAGTCGTCTTACTTCGACCGAAGTAAGCACGTTGACCGACTCGAAGTGAGCGCTTACTTCGGTCGAAGTAAGCACGCGTATCGGTCGAAGTAAGACGACTTTATTAAGAATTAGTGCAACTCTGTTTAATATGAATATAAAAAACGCAGTCTAAGAATGTTTTGTTGTACATCCTTAGACTGCGTTTTGAGTATATCTACTTACAAGATGACTTTAACTATGTAAGCTTTATGACGTAACTTTATTCCTTTTCATCGAAATAATTCCATACCAACGCACTTAGGGCAGCTCCTACAAATGGCGCTACGATGAATAGCCATAACTGTGATAATGCTTCACCGCCTTGGAACAATGCCGGGGCTATACTACGTGCAGGATTTACAGAGGTTCCTGTGATAGGAATACATACTATGTGTATCAATACAAGGGATAAACCGATGGCATAAGCCATCGCCACAACTGAAAGGCCGAACGCCAAAGCGATGCCAATTGTTCCTACACCAGCACCTACTGTACCTGCTACACTACCGGCAAACACTGCGCTACCGCATCCCATAAGAACGAGTACCATCGTTCCAATCATTTCTGCAACGTACTTTTTTATAATAACTGATTTTTAATTAATTCTCTAATAAAAAGATGGTTTAACATCCTCAAATATAGAAAATCGTTTCTAAAAAGCAAAAGAGACTATCTGCTTTTTATTGTCTCAAAGTCGTTTTTAACGTTACATTCGTTATAGGTATATATAGCGGTGTATCGCAAAAAAAGCGGCACGAAGAACGAGAGCTTCTTCATGCCGCTTTATATTGAAAAATATCCGATTAGATAATATTATGAATCATGGTATTGGTGCCTTCCACCTCTTTGCCTTTGGTGAATACACAACGCACATTTACGTCATTGTCGAGGATAACGATATCAGCATCCTTGCCTTTTTCTAATGTACCCTTAGAGTCGGCTATACCGGTAAGGCGAGCCGGAGTTTCGGAAGCCATTCTTACGGCATCTTCGAGAGGGATGCCTGCCTTCTTAACCATAGTCTGTACCAAAACATCGGCTGTAGCGATACTTCCTGCCAAAGTCTGACGGTCGGCCCACTTGCATACGCCGTTTTCTATTACGTAGTTCGGGTCGTTGATAGTTTCGCCAGTATATCCAGCGAATTTTAGAGAGTCGGTTACCAAGCAAGTCTTTTCTACACCCTTAACCTTGTAAACCAACTTCAGGATGGTAGCAGGCAAGTGAACACCGTCGGCGATAACCTCTACGCTCATGTCGTCCATCAAGTAAACGCTCTCTACAGTACCTTCGTACTTATACTCTCTGCGTTTGTGGAATCCAGGCATGGCATTGTAGAAATGCGCTGCGTGAGTAAATCCTGCGGCGAATGCATCTTTTATTTCCTGATATTCGGCTTCTGTATGAGTGATAGCCGTAAGGATGCCTTTAGAAGTCATGTAGCGTGCAAAGTCGTGCGCTCCCGGCAGTTCAGGGCTGATGTCCCAACGCTTGATGCACTTGGTGCTTTCTACCAACGCTTTATATTCTTCCGGATCTGGGTTCTTCAGGAATTCTTTCCATTGTGTACCTGCCATGTTCTCGTTAAGATACGGACCCTCGATGTGAAGTCCCATGATGGTAGTGTCAGCGTCTTCTGCCATCAGTTGGTCGCATGTAGCGGCAGCCAAGCGGATGTTTTCGAAAGTGGTAGACGACAGGGTAGGGAATATGGTAGTAGAGCCATGTTTCAAGTGTGCGGCAACCGCTTCCTTGAATGCCTCGGTAGTGCCTTCGGTAAAGTCATGACCGCCTCCACCGTGGCAGTGCATACTTACGAATCCGGGAACAATGAACATGCCTTTAGCGTCGATAACCGTTGCGCCGATAACCGCCAAATCGCTGTTAGTTATTTCTAAAATCTTTCCGTCGTTAATCAGTACGGAGCCATCTTTCAGCCATCCTTGCGGAGTGAGAATCTGGCCGTTTATAATTTGAGTCAACATAATGCTTTATCTTAATAGGTGATTAAAAGAGTTTGTTGGTGCCTTCTACTATTTCTCCCATAGACCATACTGCCATCAGGTTCAGGTCGTCGTCGAGTGCCAAGATGTCGGCGTCTTTTCCTTTTTCGAGAGTACCTTTTCTGTCTAACACGCCCATGATACGTGCCGGAGTTTCAGAAGCCATGCGCGATGCGTCTTCAAGCGAGATTTCTGCTTTCTGTACACAAGTCTTAAGCAGACGGTCCATTGTGGCGATACTTCCCGCAAGAGCAGAACGGTCGGCCAACTTGCACACACCGTCTTCGATGATTACACGCGGGTCGAACGCTTCCTGACTGTCGCTTGCTGCACAAGCCAAAGCGTCGGTAATCAATGCGGTTCTTTCTACACCTTTAATCTTATGGATAAGTCTCAAGATTGTGGGCGGTACGTGAATACCGTCGGCAATCATTTCTACAGTCATGTCTTCCATCAGGTAGATGCTTTCTACTGTACCTTCGTATTTATAACCTTTGCGCTTGTGGAATCCAGGCATGGCGTTGTAGAAGTGAGTGGCGTGTTTGTAGCCTGCTTCATTTGCTCTGCAGATGTCTTCGAATTCTGCCTGAGTGTGTCCTACTGCAGCCAATACACCTTTCGAAGTGATGTATTTACCGAACTGCATAGCTCCCGGAAGTTCTGGAGCGGCATCCCAACGCTTGATGCAGTGAGTTTCTTCTAGCAATGGGATGTATTCGTTTGGATCAGGGTTCTTGATGTTTTCCGGCATCTGTCCGCCCGCCATTTTCATATTGAAGTAGTGGCCTTCAAGGTGCAATCCTAATACTGGGCTGTTTGGTTCTGCCATCATCTTTTCGGTAGTTTCGGCAGCGGCGCGAATCATAGGGATGGTAGAAGAAGAAAGGGTAGGGAAGATACTGGTAGTACCGTGTAGCATGTGGGTTCTTACGGCTGTGCGGAAAGCGTCTTCGCAGCCTTCCATGAAGTCGCGTCCTCCACCTCCGTGAACGTGGATTTCTACTCCACCCGGTATAATGTACGAGCCTTTGGCGTCAATCAGTGTAGCGCCGATGATAGGCAGGTCGCAGTTTGAAACTTCAAGAATCTTACCGTCTCTAATTAGCACTGAGCCATTTTTCAGCCAGCCTTGCGGGGTAAGAATGCGAGCGTTAAAAATTTGGGTCAACATGTTTTTTCTGTTATTTAATTTCCGTGTTAGGGAAATCATGGTGTTTAAACTTCTTTAGATTATGCCGCAATTTACGCAATATTTTTTGGAATGTATTTCTTGTGGGCGAAAACAATATTTCTTTTTGCTTATTTTATACGATATGTGTTGCCTTCTGTACAATTTTGCACAAGGTGATGAGTTAGAGGCTTGTCGAAATTTTTGTTTTACTGTACAACTTACAGAATAAGCTGTTAATTTTGCATCGTTTTTTTATTATATGATTATACAATAAAAGGTTTGTATGGAAAAGATTTGTTGGAAGGGTCATGCCTCTATGCTTGGGGCGAACACTATGTGGGGACTTATGTCGCCTATCTCTAAATTTGTGATGCTGGGTGGTGCTGTTACTCCGCTTGTGGTTACCGACTTGCGTATATTCGGTGCTATGATACTGTTTTGGGTCGTGTCGTTCTTCCGTAAGCCGGAGCATGTCGGTCATAAGGACTTGGCCAAGCTGTTTGGAGCGTCATTGTTGGCCATCGTTTTTAATCAGGGATGCTTTATTTTCGGCGTTAGTCTTAGTTCGCCGGGCGACGCGTCTATCATTACTACCAGTATGCCGCTTTGGGCTATGGTTTTGTCTGCTTTGATTCTGAAGGAGCCTATCACGGGTAAGAAGGTGCTGGGTATTGCGGCAGGTGCTTCGGGTGCGCTGTTGCTGATTCTGGGCAGTAGGTCTGTGGCGGCATCTGCTACTAAAGATACGGCTATTTGGGGCGACTTGCTGGTGCTTACCGCGCAGTGTAGTTATGCGCTGTATATAGTGTTGTTTAAGAATTTCGTGAGCAAGTATTCGCTTATCACCATTATGAAGTGGATGTTTACGTATGCTTTTATCTGCGTGTTGCCGTTTTCGGCTGATAGCTTGATGGCTACAGACTGGGCTGCGTTGCACTGGGCTGAGATTGGCGGATTGGCGTTTATCGTGGTGGGTGCTACGTTTGGATGCTATGTATTGGTGGTAGTTGGCCAGAAGGCTTTGCGTCCTACCGTTGCGGGTATGTATAATTATATTCAGCCTGTAGTGGCGTGTATAGTTGCTATATGCTGGGGAATGGATTCGTTTAACATTACCAAGGGATTTGCTGTATTGCTTATCTTCGGTGGTGTGTATTTGGTGACTTCCAGTCGTAGCCGTAAGGAGGTTGAGGCTTACGAGGCTAAGAAATTGCAGGAAGAGTCGGCTAAGAAATAGGCGGCTTTGTGCGGTGCTTCACGTATGGGCATAAAAAAAAGGAGCACCGCTGTACTCCAACCTTTGTTAACCTTAAATCTAATACTATGAAAAACACAGTGCAAAGATACGGACTTCTGGGCTTCTGCCAAATATTGCAAGCAATTTTGTGTGTTTTGTAACATGTTTTAAGGGTTTTGGGTTTCTCTATACTCTTTTTTACAGTTTATGTGTTCTTTGTTAATTGTGTTTTTGTATATGCCAAGACGCTTCGCTGTTGGTTTTTTCTTAGTGTTTATATGAAAAAAGCTCCGTTTACTCGGGGTAAACGGAGCTTGGATATTCTTGTTTCTGTTTTTACTTGGCGAAACTTACGGCACGTGTCTCTCTGATTACTGTAATCTTTACTTGACCCGGGTAAGTCATTTCGTCTTGAATCTTCTTGGCGATTTCGGTAGACAGGCTTTCGGTCTGCTTGTCGTCTATCTTGTCGGCACCTACTATTACGCGCAATTCGCGACCTGCCTGTATAGCGTATGTCTTGGTAACTCCAGGATATGACATGGCCAATTGTTCCAAGTCGTTAAGACGCTTGATGTAGGCTTCTACAATTTCGCGACGTGCTCCCGGACGTGCACCCGAGATGGCATCGCACACCTGAACGATAGGAGCCAACAAGCTGGTCATCTCTATTTCGTCGTGGTGAGCACCGATAGCGTTGCAGATATCTGGTTTTTCTTTGTACTTCTCTGCCAGTTTCATACCAAGCAGTGCGTGTGGCAATTCTGGTTCTTCATCGGGCACCTTACCTATATCGTGAAGCAATCCGGCGCGTTTTGCTTTCTTGGGGTTCAATCCTAATTCTGATGCCATCACCGCACACAGGTTAGCTGTTTCGCGTGCGTGCTGCAACAAGTTCTGTCCGTATGATGAACGGTATTTCATCTTACCTATGATACGAATCAGTTCAGGATGCAAGCCATGGATACCCAAGTCGATGGTAGTGCGCTTACCTGTTTCGATGATTTCATCTTCTACCTGTTTACGTACTTTGGCTACTACTTCTTCGATACGTGCCGGGTGGATACGTCCGTCGGTTACCAACTGATGCAGTGCCAAGCGAGCTATTTCGCGGCGAACGGGGTCGAATGCAGAAAGTACGATAGCTTCCGGGGTATCGTCTACTACTATTTCTACACCGGTAGCGGCTTCGAGAGCACGGATGTTACGTCCTTCACGTCCGATGATACGTCCCTTGATTTCGTCTGATTCGATGTGGAATACTGTTACCGAGTTCTCGATAGCGGTTTCTGTAGCTACGCGCTGGATAGACTGAATAACGATGCGCTTAGCCTCACGGTTGGCCGACAGTTTAGCGTCGTCCATGATGTCGTTGATGTACGACTGTGCCTGAGTCTTAGCCTCTTCTTTCAGCGATTCTACCAAACGCTCCTTAGCTTCTTCGGCCGACAATCCAGAGAGGGCTTCGAGTTTCTCTCTTTCCTGCGCCTGAAGCATATCGAGTTCTTCTTTCTTCTTGTCGATAATCACTAACTGCGCGTCGAGATTCTCTTTGATAGCCTCGTTTTCGTTACGTTTGCGCTGCAACTCCTCGTTCTTTTGGTTGAGCACCATTTCGCGCTGTTTCAGTTTGTTCTCTGCTTGCTGAATCTTCTGGTTTCTCAAAGCCACCTCTTTCTCAAGGTCGGCTTTCTTGTTAAGGAACTTCTCCTTAACCTCCAGCAATTTGTTCTTCTTGATAACTTCAGCTTCGTTTTCCGCCTCTTTTATCACTTTGTCATATCTCGATTTCAAGCCGTACTTGAAAAAGATATATGATACTGCTCCTCCTATAAGGAAGGCAACAATTGGCAATATTACACTCCACATTATGATTTAATTTTTATTATAAACAAAAGAGCGCACAAACTCTCTGTCGGGGTATTCTCCAGACATCAAGATTGTGCGCCGTATTTTTTCTCTTCTTAAAACTCTATTTTTCAATACGCTTCATATCCTCGTTCAGACACTCATCCATTTCTTCGCTCCATTGTTGTATCTTATCTATATATGGCTTAGTGTCGTTACGGTCTTTCATAGATATATTTTCATAAGATATCTCAAATGCCGCCATTGAGAAGATGCGTTCGGCAGAAGCACCTGGGTCTAACCGACGGAATTTATTTATCCTTTCTTGTATCTGTTTGGCGGCTTCACGGTAAAGATACTCATCTTCGCGGGGGATGAGCATTCTGTACTGCTGGTCGTTTATCCATAGAGTGATAGTCAATTTGTCGTCCATGTCTTTTCGATTTACCGTTTTGTTATTCATTCAGCAAAGCGATACATTTGTCGACTTCACGCACAAGCTTCATCAGGCGTTGTCGGGTATCTTTGAGTTCGTTGTCATTGATGCTTATGATACGCGCTGATTTTAAATTGGCATACATGTCTTCTAATTCTTTTATTCTATTGTTCAAGCGGTCTATTTCAGCCTCTTTTTCTGAAAGAAGTTGTTTGAGAGAAAGGTTTTCTTTCTTCAATTCGCCGTAGAGGTAAATGAAATGTCTCAGTCTTCCCTCAAATCCTATCAATAGCTTTCTATCATCTTCTGCCATTATATACCAAAATTCTATACAAATATAGGTAATCGACTATAAAGCGCAAAGAATTCGGTGATTATTTTCGCATGAATACTTACTTTTTTATTGAAAAACAGATTTTGTGATGCAATAGTATACGGAAAATTATGGCAAAACCTGGTGAAACGATATGTTGTGCTGAATTATTGTTGTCCGACTTCTGTCCGACTTTCGTTTGATATGGAAATAAAAAAAGCCGCAACTTATTAAGTTACAGCTTTCTATCTCTGCACGGGAAGAGAGGCTCGAACTCCCGACACTCGGTTTTGGAGACCGATGCTCTACCAACTGAGCTATTCCCGTGTTTGCGGTTGCAAAGGTACTACAAATTTTTACTTTTGCAAGATGTTAATGCAAATATTTTTATTTAATTGTTTTGTAGTATTCCTAATTGACTGAACATCAGTTTGTAAGATTCCGCTTTCTTTTCTATCTTTTGTGGGTATGCTCGGCTCGACGATGGCATTCTGTATAGTTTGAAGTGGCGGTCGTTGCGCTCGAACTCTGTATATCCGCCCACCGCAGGTTGCGGTGCTTCCATTTCGGTACACAGCGTGTCGGCTGCTTTCTGTCCGGTTACGGCTATGCCTTTGCAGTGGGGTAGTTGCTTTAGTAGCAAAGTCACATCGGTAGGCTCTACAATCTCTAAGAATTTATCCGAAGCATTATCCTGCAGACGTTTTACTGCCGATGCCGTATCATAAAGGGCGATTCCTTTTTCTGTAAGAAACTGCACGATACGTTCTTTATCGAACGCCTTTCTGTCGGCAGTCAAGAAGTGGTCCTTATCGTCGAAGAATATCAGTCCGAATATACGCCACATGTCATTTTGCAGGTTGGGGTAGAAGAAATCCATGCTCCACCGCTTTTTCTGCGGAGGAAAACTTCCCAGCATCAGCAAAATGGCATTTGGCGGCAAGAACGGTTCCAGCGGATGGCTTTCCACCATCCGGATTTCCGTATTGTTTTCCATATTTGGAATTATGCTTTTGGTTTCGGCTCTTTCTTAGCCAGCAATACTATGTTGTACACGTATTCTGTCATCCAAGCCTCGCTGTAGTTAAGCGCATGCTGGTACTGACGGATAGCGTGACAAGTCTTTCTTACTCCGTCGTCTTTCCAGTCGTTCTTTGTCATTACGTCGTGGATAGCCTTTTCGGTCATAGAGCGGAGCAACTTCTTGAATGTTCCTGGCATACGGAACTTCCACTGCATCAGGTTGCCCATTACCATCATAAGGTCTTGGCTGAAGCCCTGGAACATAAAGAGATAGTTCTTTATATCGTTAGCGTTCTTACAGTTCTTTTTGATTGACGTGTCTATTTCTTTGAAAAAAAGATCGTTGATGCCATACAGTTCTACCAGCATCTTTTTGCATCTCGACTTTTCGGCTATACCCAACTTATTGTTCTGAGTAGGTATTTTCAGGCTACGCTTAAATGTAGCCATGTCGGGCAAGAAGTTTATGTTGCTGATTCCTAACTGCGAAGCCATAACCGATTGGTAGTATACTCGTATCAGCGTCATGAAGTCTTCCATGCCGCCTACCTGTACTTGCTCTTGTGCTTCGTTGTCTTTTTTACGTCCAAAGATTTTTGAGAATATGCTCATGTCTTTATTGTAGTTTATGTATTAATAATCCTTTTCGCGATGCAAAGATAATTCAAATCGTGCAAACATCATTCAATCTTGCTTTGATTATCATAGTCTTCGCTGTCGCTGAGGCGGAAGTAGAAGTGGTGATCAGAGAAAATATGGTCCACCAGACCGAATCGGATGAAGTCGGACAGTAGCTTGCTTGCCTCGTTTCGTGGAATTCCGCTTAGCTTGGCACACTGGTTCAGCGTGAGCTGTCCTTTCTCGGCCAGTAAGTTAAGCAACGATTGCTCTCTGGGTGTGTAGCTCATCACCACTTTCTTGTCGTCTTGTTCTCGATTCCAGGTTTCAAGATGCACTCTGTCCGCCAATATGTTTTCGTCGGCTATGCGTATGTATGCCCATGGCTTATTGCTTTCGTCGAGCGCGAAGATTGGTTTTGTAGGCTGTTCGCTGATTACTACTTCCAGAACGTCTTTCCCTTCCACCTTATATATCTTACTCTCCGTCTGCAATGGTGGACGGCAATACATGGTGGCGGCTGCGTCTATCATGTAGATTTCTTCCTCCGAGCGGACCCCGGCTATTGAGCCGTTATCTTTCACTCCTACAAGCAATCTTCCGCCTTCCGTGTTTGCGAAGGCGGATAGACTGCGTGCTATTTTCCGTGCGTCCGATATGGCGAACTTAAAATCTTGATGTATATGTTCTCCTTCCGCTATTAGCCGATGTATATAGTCTTTTTCAGTAATAGCTGTTTTCATTATTATTAGTTACAGTGCTTGTGGGTCATGATGTCGAGAACCATCTTATCTGTCTCGTTCATGCCGTCGGCACCAATTCGGGTGAGGTTACGTATGCTTCGGTTTACATTTTCTTCTATGATGCCTTCTACTGCGGTAACGCATTTTTGCTCCATAGCAAGGATGGCCGACATTACTGCGGTAGATACACCGCTGGTCAGCTTAAGAGCGCAACTCGGTTTGGCACCGTCGCAAATCATACCTGTCAGTGTAGCAATCATGTTCTGCACGGCATAAATTACCTGCTGATAACCACCGCCCATCAGATAAGTTATTCCGCAGCTGCTGCCTGTGGCCGCTACTACGCATCCGCATAAAGCCGAGAGTCGTCCAAGGCTCTGCTTAATATATATAACTGTGAGATGGCTCAATATCAACGCGCGAATTTGGTCTTCTTCCGATTTGTTGTTGTCCTCAGCGTAAACCACTACCGGCAGTGTAGCCGCTATGCCTTGGTTTCCGCTGCCCGAGTTACTCATTACCGGAATCATCGCTCCCGCCATACGTGCGTCGCAGGCTGCCGATGTGTACGATAGAATATTGGCGAAAGTATTGTTACCCAATACGCTCTGCTCGCATTTGCTGTTTCTAAGCGTACGTCCTAAAGCATGTCCGTAGCAACCTTCGAACGAGCGTTCGGCGGCGTTCTTGTTCAGCCGTTTCGATTCGAGGATAAAGCTTATTTCCTCCAGCGGAGCGGTTGTCGCGAAATCGTAAACCTTGCGCATGTCCAGATCTACCTTTTCTCCTTCTTCTTCGGCAGATGAGGCTGTCTGCTTGTCGAGCAACACATTGCCGTTGCGCGATTCGAATACAAAGTTGGTATGTCCGCCGCTTATTATAGCTTCAGCCGAATCAGTGTCAGTGCTGCACACTACATCTATATATAGTTTTTCGGTAATGTCTTTTTTTAGAGAAATGTCGATACACTGCGAAGCTATCATCTTCTTTCCTTCCTCTACGGCTTCGGGTGTGCTGTCTTTCAAGACTTCAAGTTCATATTCCGATTTTCCTATCAAAGCTCCCAGTGCTATGGCGATAGGCAGTCCTATCATTCCGGTTCCGGGTATACCTACTCCCATAGCATTTTTCAGAATGTTGGCGCTGAGCTGTACTTTGATGTTTTTGGGGCGGCTGCCTAATATTTCGGCAGCTTTGGCTACACATAAAGCTACTGCTATGGGTTCTGTGCATCCTATTGCAGGAACAACTTCTCTATGGATTAGGGCGATGATTTTCTCACGCTCTGGTTTCGATATGATACTTTCCATATTTAAACTTTAAGATAATGTTTGGTATTAGATGCCTTGATTAGTGCAAGGCTTCGCAAAAATACACTTTTTTAGTACTGAGAAGAACTTTTTTGAAAAAAATATTGGGCGATGTTTGGAGAATTAAAAAAAAGCCGTACCTTTGCATCGCTTTAGAAAACAAAGCACTCTTAAAAAGAGTTTTGGAGAGGTGGCAGAGTGGTCGATTGCGGCGGTCTTGAAAACCGTTGTACCGCGAGGTACCCGGGGTTCGAATCCCTGTCTCTCCGCTAGAAAGTCTTCTGAAAGAAATTTCAGGAGACTTTTTTCTTTTTACCCATTCCTTACGTTATTTTCATTATTTTTGTCTGTTGAGATTCAAAAACAGATGTCATGCCCCATAATATTAATTCTGATAGAATGTTTCTGCCTAATGCTTTGCTGCTTGGTGAGGTAGAGAAAACGCTGGCCGACGGACGGTCGGTGGCGCTTAACGCTACCGGCAACAGCATGCTTCCGTTCATTATAGGGGGATATGACATGGTGTTTATCCGCCCGCAGTTTCAGGTAGGTCAGTTGCGAGTGGGGCATATTGTACTGGCGCACTTGCCCGATAGTCGTTATGTATTGCATCGTATAGTTAGTATAAGCGATACTGAGGTGTTATTGATGGGCGATGGTAATATTCACGTAACTGAGTGTTGCCAACCTACGGATATAATAGGAGTGGTAACGGAACTCATTCATAAAGGCCGTTCGGTAGATTGCAATTCACGGTGCGAGCAGCGTAAGGCGAAGATATGGGGAAAACTTCTTCCCATCCGCCGCTATTTGTTATACATATATAAAAGAGTATGGCTATAATGGTTGGAATGAGTTTAAAATCTGGTGTTAAATGGTTATGGAATACCTCGCTTGGGTATAGAGTTCCTATTTTGGCGAGTATTCTTGTTGGTACGGCTCGCATAGGTGTGTCTCTCACCTTCGTTTGGCTCTGCAAATATTTGATTGACATAGCTACTCATCAGACCGATGGTGACATAGTCACTGGCTTGGTGCTTATGACGGTGTGTATTATCTTACAGTTGCTTATGTCTTCTTTGCTCAGTCGTCTTTATACACATTCCGAAATCTGCCTTCGCAATAGATTGCGGCATAACTTGCTTGAACATATTCTTAAAAGCCGATGGAATGGGCGCGAGACTTTTCATTCTGGCGATATGCTTAACCGCATGGAAGAGGATGTGTGTACTGTTACTAATTTGCTGGCAGGTTCTATCCCTTCGGCAGGAATTACATTGTTCCAATTGGCTGGGGCGGCATTGTTTCTGTTTTATCTGGATAAGCGGATGGCTATCGTTATTTTGTTTATCATGCCGTTGGCGTTGCTGTTCAGTAAACTTTATATGAAGCGGATGCGCCATCTTACGCGTGAGATTCGTGCCACCGATAGTAAGGTGCAGAGCCATCTGCAAGAGAATCTTCAGCATCGCACCCTGATTTCTACCTTGGAATATACTTCGATAGTTACAGATACCATGTCTACCATTCAGATGGGACTGAAGCGTTTGGTCATGAAGCGCAACTCGTTTTCCATCTTTTCCGGATTTATGGTGCAGGCGGGTTTTGCCTTCGGATATCTAACCGCTTTTGCTTGGGGCATTCATGGGCTTGATGCCGGAACGGTGACATTTGGTACGCTGACGGCTTTTTTGCAGCTGGTATCTCAGGTACAACGCCCTGTTGTAGAGTTGAGTAGGCAGATACCCTCGTTTATCAGTGCGCTGACTTCGGTAGAGAGAATAGACGAGCTTACTTCTTTGCCGTTAGAAGAGCAGGGTAGTCCTGTATTTCTGAAAGATATGGTAGGTGTTAGTCTTGAGAATGTTTCTTTTGCATATCCCGATAGCGAGCGTGAGGTGATTAAGCATTTCTCTCACAATTTTGCACCTGGCAGTCTTACCGCCGTGCTTGGCGAAACGGGTAGCGGAAAAAGTACGTTGGTGCGCCTTATGCTGGCATTGTTGCAGCCCTGCGATGGTAGCATCACGTTATACGGCGGTAACCGTTCTGTCTCGGCTTCGCCTCTTACCCGATGTAATTTTGTATATGTTCCGCAGGGCAATTCGTTGGTGAGCGGCTCTCTGCGCGATAACCTGTTGTTGGGTAATCCTTCGGCTACCGATGGTCAGATGTGGGAGGCGTTGCATACTGCTGCGGCCGATTTTGCAAGCCAGTTGCCTCAAAGGTTAGATACCCTTTGCGGTGAAATGGGTGCTGGCTTTAGTGAAGGTCAGGCTCAGCGCATAGCCATAGCTCGTGGTTTGCTTCGTCCCGGCAGCATTGTCTTGCTCGATGAGCCTACATCTTCTCTCGATGCCGATACAGAGCAGGTATTGCTTGAACGGTTGCAGTGCTCTATTAAGGGAAAAACTCTAATTATCATTACTCATCAGGAGAAAACGGCACGGCTTTGTAATGAAGTGGTGCGCATGAGGTAAGAAAGTCGTCTCACTTCGACCGATACGAGCGTTCACACCGACCGATGTGAACGTTCACACCGACCGTTACGCATGCTCACATCGACCGATGTGAGACAACTTCAATAATATAAGCGATAGATTTTTTTAGTAAAGATCACGTTTGTAGGATTACAAAAAAAAGAAGGTGCGCACATACACCTTCTTTTTATATGAGAGACGGCATCACTGCCATCTAAATGTTTTTATTCTGCTTTGGTAATTACGGCACGGCTCAAGCGTGGATCGTTGTA
>ULYR01039619.1_pt1 | contig 14204 bp, 11 predicted proteins | sample 1962341 | NCBI WGS metagenome assembly ULYR01 (sample SAMEA4835868, study PRJEB28245) | human gut metagenome | biome: gut microbiome; material: fecal sample | place: Denmark | collected 2008 | reverse complement strand
CGTCCACGGCCACGCCGCCCGCAGCCTCGACCTGCACGAACTGTGCCGCCAGCGAGGCCATCGTACGCTCGACATCGGGCGTCAGGACGGCGATATATTTGTCCGTTTCGGCTTTTTTAACTAAATTCGTGCGCGAAATACGCAGTTCGTCGTCACACTCCATAACGGAATATATCGACGGAAGAGGTTGCGACGTGATTACGACGCTCACATCGGCAAAGTATATTGTGTAAGTATCCATTATGTCCGAAGCCGCCATCGACGCGGCGGCGCGACTGCAAAGATACGAAAAAAGATATGCAAAGGCCACAGCGCAGAAGATTCGCTACCGAAGTTTTCCGCTCCGAGTTTCCGTCGTGCATCGCTGCCTGCCGTATTTCGTGATATGAAGGCCGGAGACGCGTTTCGCCAAATCGCTTTCAAAGCGGCTGGCGCGGCGCATGAAAGACTATTAAAATACAAGACAAACACACACTCTAAACCATGAAAAAAGCAATATCAATCGTTATGATCGCATCATCCTTGGCCGCGGCCTCGTGCTCTACGCAGACAGTGCCCGAATCGAGCAGCCCGAAGGGTCTGCTCACGGCCGAAGAGATCAGCGCCGCACGCTTCACACCCGAAGTGATGTGGAAGATGGGACGTCTGGGCGAGGCGGCCCTCTCGCCCGACGGCACGATGGCCGTATATACGGTCACCCGCTACGACATGCAGGAGAACAAGGGCACCACGGTTATATTCCTGCACGACATGGCGACGGGCAGCGAGCGCGCCCTGACCGACACATCGTCGAACGCCTCCTCGCCGCAGTGGAACAGCGACTCGAAACGCATCTATTTCCTCTCCGACCGTAGCGGCACGATGCAGGTGTGGTCGATGAACCCCGACGGCGGCGACGTACGTCAGGTATCCGACATACACGAGGGCATCGACGCATACGGAATAGCCCCCACCGAGCAGAAACTCTTCTTCACGCGCAAGGTTCACGCCGCAGACCGACGTTCGGCCGACGTCTACAAGGATATGGACAAGTCGCAGGCCCGCATATACGACGACCTGATGTGCCGCCACTGGAACTATTGGGACGAGGGTGACTACAGCCATATCTTCATCGCCGACATCCGTCCCGAGGGCCTCATCAATCCGGTCGACATACTCGGAGAGGATGCCGCATGGGACGCCCCGCTGGCACCCTACTTCGACGCCTCGGAGATTGCGTGGAGCCCCGACGGCACAAAGCTCGCATATACATGCAAGAAGCTCACGGGTACGGCCTATGCCGTCTCGACCGACTCGGACATATACGTCTATGACACGGCCGACGGCTCGACCGTAAACATCAACAAGCCCCTTACGGGCGGCCTTTCGAACGACCCGGCAGCTCCGCGTATAGACGTAGCCGAGGCCGTAGGCTACGACCGCTACCCCGTAGTATGGTCACCAGACGGTAAGCGCATAGCCTACCGCTCGATGGCCACCCCCGGCTACGAATCGGACAAGGACCGTCTGATGATATACGACACGGGCACGGAGAAGATCACGGATCTCTCCGCAAACTTTGACCACAGTGCCCAGAACGTCGCATGGACCGACAACGACAACCTGCTCTTCATCTCGGCCATCGAGGGCACGCAGCAGATATGCGCGGTAGCCGTACCCGCCTCGGGCAACGGCGCCGAGACCGAAGTCAAGGTACTCACCTCGGGCGACCACCACATATCGTCGTTCAGCTGGCAAAACGGGAAGTGCATAGCCGCCATCATGACCATAAGCCGTGACAACGAGCTCTTCGCGATGGATCTGGCCTCGGGCAAGGGCGAGCAGATAACGTTCGTAAACAAGGAGATATACGACAACATACACATGGGCGAAGTGCAGAAGCGCTGGGTAACCACCACCGACGGCAAGCAGATGCTCACATGGGTGATCCTGCCCCCGGACTTCGACCCCGCGAAGAAATACCCCACGCTGCTCTATTGCGAGGGCGGCCCGCAAAGCACCGTCACCAACGGCTGGAGCTACCGTTGGAACTTCCAGCTCATGGCGGCGCAAGGATATGTCGTCGTGGCGCCCAACCGTCGCGGATGCCCTTCGTTCGGCAGCGAGTGGCGCGAGCAGATCTCGGGCGACTACTCGGGGCAGAACATCAGCGACTACCTCTCGGCCATCGACGACGTGGCACGCGAGCCGTGGTGCGACACCGACCACATGGGATGTGTCGGAGCCTCGTACGGCGGATATTCGGTATATTACCTTGCCGGGCACCACGAGGGCCGATTCAAGGCCTTCATCTCGCACTGCGGCATCTTCGACTTCGAATCCATGTACGGCCAGACCGAGGAGCTCTTCTTCATCAACCACGACTATGGCGGCCCATACTGGGGGAAGGAGAACGCCACGGCCATGCGCTCGTATGAGAACTCGCCCCACAAGTTCGTCGACAAGTGGGATACGCCCATACTGATCTTCACAGGCGAATTCGACTTCAGAATACCCTACACGCAGTCGCTCGAAGCCTTTACCGCAGCACGCCTAAAGGGGCTCGACGCCCGACTCGTGGAGTTCAAGAACGAGGGCCATCAGGTATTCAAGCCACAGAACTCGATGGTATGGAACCGCGAGTTCTTCGGCTGGCTCGACAAGTACCTCAAAAACTGATATCGTAAAACAGCGACCGTCACGGCGAGGTCGGATGTTGGAACATCATCCGATCCCGCCGTTTCCGTCTCCGGCGCACATCATATTCATCATCCGGCGGTTGAGCCGTCTTGGGTTTTCATGATCAAAATATGCCCGTTCGTTGAATTTATTTCCTTTTCTATCGCAGTGTTACTACTTTTGGAGCACAAAATGCAAACCGAAAAACAGGCGGTACGCCGCAACAGCACTATAAAACACATGCAGATGCACAGACTTTTCGTCTTCGCCATATCGCTTGCAATCTCTTTGCTCGTATCATGCACGGCAAAAGACACGCTCCCGCATCCCGACGCAGGCCCCGTCACCGTAGGGTTCCGTGTCGGCGGGGAGCAGACCCGTACCCAGATCAACGACGACGGCCGCAGCACCTCGTGGTCGAAAGACGACCGCATAGCGTTGTGGGCGCGCAACGAAGCCAGTGAGTTCACACTCAGTGCCCAGCCCTTCCAGATATACTATCGCGGCGTGAACGGATCCGAGGCATATTTCTCTTCAACACTGCCACAGGCTATGGCGGAAGGCCGATACACCTATTACGCAACATACCCGCAGCCCGAGAGCCTTGACGGCACGAAGGCGACATTCACCATACCCTCCATACAGGACGGGCGCGTCGGCAACGGCGCCGACATCATGGTCGCAACACCCGCCGAAGCCTCTCAGCTCGGGCCTCTGGAGAACAATCCCGACCTGTCGCTCACGATGCAACACATGCTGCATGTGCTGCGCTTCTACATCCCCGAGGGTGACAACGTCCTCGGCGAGCCCGTCGAGCGTATCGTCATAACCATGCCTCAGCAGGTCGCAGGACGTGCCACGGCCGACATTACCGCCCCCGACGGCGGAATGACACTCGCCGAAGGCGGCAATACCGTCGAGCTGAACCTTACGGAGCCGCTCGATGCCTCAACGGCCGCAAAGTATGCGTATGCCTGCGCCTCAATATTCCCGTCTACGCAATATGGTGTCGACGACGTGATGAAGGTATCGCTCTACTCGCAGAACTATGCCGCCACGGTGAACGACATACTGCTCGCCGGCCGCACCTTCGCCGCCGGACATGTGACGCCCGTGTCGCTAAAACCGACACAAACCCATGACAGGCCCAAAATGAGATTCCGCATTGCAGCCAATAACCTCGGCGAGGATGTACAGAAGATAACCCTAACAGCTCCTGACGATATGACATGGAATCTGTCAGTGCTTGTTCCGGACGGATTCACATATGAAAAAGGAGACAATGATATAACCATATTTGCTTCTAAAAACAATACGATTGGAGCTGATGATTATTTTGAATTAGTACTCTACGACAAGGTTGACCTTAACGCTCTGGAAGGCAAAACGATTACGGCAACATATGAATCACAAAATGCTATTGTAAACGAAAAGGTAGCCATCCCCGCGGATGCCGCAACGAGCGATGTTGTCATGATAAACCTCAACGTTCCATATCTACTGCAGGAGAACTTCGACAATGCCGCTGACTATGCACCTGATTGGGGAAATACGGGTAATCCTACTGCCGTATGGCTGGACGATTACGGACTGAACGGATGGTCGGGATCCCGCGTTACACTGCATGCTGGACTGTGCTCGCAGGTAAGCATAAGGCATGAAACAATTGCTCAATATCCGGGACGCCTCGATACGCCACTTCTACCCCTCAAGGAAGGCGCCGCAGTCAAAGTACGGGTTACGTTCAACGCTCAGCGGTCGAACGAATACGTATACCTTACCTGCGGAATGGTGGAGGGCAACGGCCTGCTCCAAGGTAATGACGGGGCTAATTCCACAACAACTATCACCCCGTCACTCAACGAGTCGGCATCGGCATCGAACATACCAGCCACGGATTACACATTCGAAGTGAATGGGGCAACTGCAAACAACCGAATATCGTGGGTCGTAGAACGCAACTACAGTTTTACCGGCAACGGATGGATTTCAAGGACATGGCATACTTATATCGACAACATACGAGTGCAGATAGTAAAATAGCAATATAAGAATACTCAAAAATAACGTTTGAAGTTATGAAATTTATCAAGACATCGATTCTGTGTTTAGCTACGGTCGCAGCGGCCGCATGCCACAAGAGCGAGGCCCCGACCGCAACCGACGGCACAATAACATTCGCCGTAGCGGCACAGCAGGAGGTTGCGGATGTCACCCGCAGCCAAATATCCGACATAACGGCCCTGCCCGCGGCCGCCGATTTTACGCTCACGATCACCGACTCGAAAAAGCAGACGGTATGGAGCGGCAGCATGGGCGGGATGACGGAGCCATACTCCCTCGCCACGGGCGACTACACCGTATCCGCAGAGTACGGCTCGACAACCGACGAAGGCTTCGACAAGCCATGTTTTACGGGCAGCATGCCCTTCACTATAAACGGCGGCGACTCGAAGCAGATCACCATACCGGTATCGTTGGCCAATGCCATTGTGAAGGTTTCGTGCACCGAGATGTTCCGAAACTACTTCTCCGACTACTCGTTCAAGATAACGACGGCAGCCGGCACACAGATCGACTTTCCCAAGAGTGAGACCCGCGGCGCCTTCATCGATGCCTATAAATTTACAATCGACGGTACGCTTACGAATCAGGGAGGCACTGCACAGTCATTCTCCAAGACATACGATACGGGCATAAATCCCGCAACCTGCTATACGGTGACATTCGATGCCTCGAGCGTCGGCGGCACGAGCATCACCGTAACGTTCAACGACACCACCGAGACTATCGACCTCGGCGATATCGAGTTAAATGATTGATAGACTCCGAAAAAAACATGTCAATTATGAAAAAGATAATGCTCATGACGGCGATTGCGCTCGTCGCACTCGGTTCATGCAAGAAGGAGACGTTCAACTACGGCGGCAACGGCGCCGACGCAACGGGAACTCTATCGTTCGACGGTCTGGCCATCGAGGTGTCGGACGAAACACATCAGGTGAAGGCTTCGACGCGCGCCACAACCGATACGTATGCCATTTATGTAGACAGCGAGGATGGTCAACGCTTTCTCTCGACCACATACAACGAGCTGAAAGGCAGCATACAATTGCCCGCTGGTAAATACACCCTGACGGCACAGTCTGCTACGGAAATTCCGGATGCCGAGTTCGAGAATCCCGTATACGGCGCGACCAAAGAGTTCACCATCGAGGCGGGAAAGACAACCTCAATCGGAACGCTCACATGCACATTGCTTCAATGCAAGGTGTCTGTGGCCTACAACGAAGATTTCCTTGCCATGGTTACGGGCAACTGCACCACCACGGTGGAGCTCTCGAATGGGTCGCCTCTCGAGTACGCCATGACATACTCGGCCGACAAAGGCCCGCAGTATGAGAAGCGTAACGGTTATTTCGCCGTGAACGGCTCGACGCTAACCGTAACCTTCCGCGGCGAGATCGAAGGCAAGTCACAGCGCATGACTAAGAGTTTTAAGGACATAGCACCGCGTCAGTGGCGTCAGATCACATTCGTGCAGAAGATTAACGGCGAAGGTGACGCCACGTTCGACATAACCATCTCAGATTATGTAGAGGACGAGACGCTTGACAACGACATCACCGGCGATGAAACTATCCTCGGCGAAGACCCCCATGCCCCCACCGGCGACGGCGGCATAAAGCTCGTAAGCACGTGCGATTACGACATCTCGCAGCCGATAGTGGTTCCGGCCGAGGGAAATCCCTTTACTCTGACGATGAATGCCGTTGTACCCAACGGTGTAAGGAAATTCACCGTGGATGTGACATCTACGGAACCCATGTTCACTAGTGCTCTGACAGACATCAACGGCAGTACAACTCTCGATCTTGTAAACCCGTCATCGGGAGCCATCAATGTATTTACAAACCTTATACCCTTCCCCTACGGATCAGCCGTAGAGGGCAAGACGGAGATTCCGTTCGACCTGAGCGCAGCACAAATCCCAATCCTCGGATTCAAAGGGACACATACATTCAAGATGGTCGTTATAGACAACACCGGCTGCCGTAACGAGATTCCCGTAGTGCTTGTTGTAGAATAATGGAGTAACGCAGATGAAAACTACATTGAAACTCATCATATCGCTGGCCGCCGCAATGATGTCGGCCGCCTGCAACAAATACGCCGACAACGACGCCGCAACTGGAGCCTTCTCACTCCGCATCGTAGTGCCGGCAGAGACCGAACAAGCCGCTGCCGCTGCGCCGCAAACACGTATTGCGACACGTGCCATGAATCAGGACGAGCTGCTCAATACGGCCGCCATAAAGATCTACAGGGGAGACTTTACGGGCCTTGTACGAGAGTTTGTCTATTCGGAGATGTCGGGCCCGATATACCTGCCCGCCGAGAGCTACCGCATAGACATCTATGCCGGTGAAGCCGCAAAGCAGAGCCCTGCCGTCGCATCGTTCGACCAAAAGAGCTACAAGGGTTCGAAGGAGTTCACCGTCACGCCGGGCGTCACCACTCCCGTGCAGGTCGAGGCTTCGGTAAACAATGTCATCACGGCCGTCTCTTTCGACCAGAGTGTCGCCGAGACTTTCTCCGACTACACGTTCACAATAGGTCTCGACAAGGAGGATACGGCACAGCAACTCGTATACACGGCCTCGAACGCCGGAGCCGAGGGTTACTTCATAGCTACGGGATTCGAGCCGTCGCTCTACTGGACATTCACCGCTACGCCCGCCGACGGGTCCGAGACATTCACCAAAAGCGGTGAAATCGCCGCCGTAGAGCATGGCAAGAAGTATGCGATGAACCTCAAATATACGGAGCACAACGGCTCGCTGTCGTTCGATCTTACGGTCGATACATCGACAGTCGAATACGACGACCAGATCTTCTTCGAGCCCGTATCCACGGGACTCGCCGCATCAAGCATATACGAGATATGGGCTGCACACGCCACCGTTCATGCCGATGTTGACGAGGGCGAGTACGGCACTGAGAATATATTCTTCGAGTACCGACCCGCTGCGTCGCAGGGCGAGTGGTCACGCACGGCGGCCAACCGCGACAGTGAGGGTATGTACAGCGCAACCCTGACGGGTCTTACGCCGGCAACGGAGTATGAATACCGCCTGCTTGTACCCGATCCGCAGACCAAGGAGCCTACTGTTGCTGGATCCTCACTCACATTCACCACCGAAGCCGCACCGACAATACCCAACGGCGGGTTCGAGGCTGTATCGAAGAATGAGTCATCGGAATACTACTCTTTCTACGATCCCTCATCGAGCATAGTTGCAAACCAGACTAAATGGTGGGACTCGGGAAACGCAGGCTCGACATACAGCATCAGCACAACAACCATTACCGATCCCGATACTTCGAATTTCAAGGAGGGATCTCAATCTGTTCGACTGCACTCAGCAAATGTAATGGGTCTAAAGTTTGCTGCCGGCAACATATTCTGTGGTGAGTTCGCCGGAGTATCTGGATTGGATGGCAAAGTGAACTTCGGAAGGCCATTTACAGGCCGTCCCACGGCACTGAGATTTTGGGTAAAATACATCGGAGGCAAAGTGGACAATGCCGGTGGGCCTGAAGGCAGCGAGTTAACCACAAACGACTTTGACAAGGGACAAATAAAATTCGCTCTCGGAACGTGGGACAACAAGAAATATGGAGGTAGCGCTACTTGTCCCGTGCAAGTATATACCGCCGACAAAGAGACTTTCTGGCAGATAGATTCAATTGAGGGTACCATAGCCTACGCCGACATCGTTCTGCAAGGCGACGGATCCGAAAGCGAATGGCAGCAGGTGACGCTGACACTCGACTACAAGGACGAGGCGACGATACCGAAATATATCATCATCTCGGCTGCGGCAAGCATGTACGGAGATTACTTCGCCGGCAGTTCTTCGAGCCAGCTGTGGCTCGACGGCATGGAACTCATATATGAATAGACTACTCGGGGGCTGCGGCCCCCGAACAGCCCATTATAACAGATGTCACGATTGAATAAAATATTACTTCTGCTGCTCTTCGCAGCTGCGGCATCGAGCGCCGCGGCCCAACGTTACGACCGCGGATTCGAACGCAATCCCTCGGCATTTATCGAAAAAGGTACGTGGATGGTTGGCGGTACGGTCGCCTACTCCACTCACCGCAACGACAACTACCGTTTCTTCATCATCGAGGGCATCAATTCCAACGGCTACCGTTTCTCGCTGAGTCCCGTATTCTGTTACATGGTGCGTGACAACATGGGTGTCGGCATGCGCTTCTCCTACGGGCGCAACCTGCTTAAGGTCGACTCGGCCAGCGTGAGCATCGACCAGACGCAGATCAACGTCAAGGACTACTATACGCTCAGCCACGACTACTCGATGATAGCCATCTACCGCAACTACATCCCGCTCGGCGATTCGAAGCGTTTCGCCCTATACAACGAGGTGCAGTTCTCGCTCGGCGGCGGACAGGCCAAACTCATCGACGGCCACGGCACCAGCATCGTCGGAACGTACGAGAAGACAAAGCTCGCTTCGATCGGTCTGAGTCCCGGTATGATAGCCTTCGTCAACGACCATCTGGCTGTAGAGCTCAACGTCGGAATGCTCGGTCTGAAGTATTCGCAGACCGACCAGATACACAATCAGGTGGAGACCGGCACGCGACGCGCCTCACAGATAAATTTCAATGTCAACATACTTGCCATAGGTTTCGGCGTGGCATATTACCTGTAACACGTTTGCGATCATGATAAAGAGCATAATCAAGGCAGTACTCCTCGCCGCGGCGCTTCTGGCCGCAGGCACGGCCATGTGTCAGACCGACAGACGTGCGAAGGCCGACAAGCCGGCAAAACAGACCATAAAGCTCGGCGGCGAGATACGCCATCGCGGCGACACCCTCCAGCAGAAACGCCGCCGCGGCCTGCAACAGCACCTAATCATACCCAAGGGCGAATGGCAGGTCGGAGCCCAGATCTCGCACGTCAGCTTTTCGAGCAACAACAGCGAATATCTGCTCATCGTACAGAATCTCGACGCCAACGGCTCGATAACAAAGGTGGCGCCATACGTGGCCTACTCCTACCACGACAACCGCTCGATAGGCGTCAAGCTGCAATATTCGTCCGCCAACGGCAACATCAACAAGGGCGACCTCGACTTTCTGAGCGACGACCTGAACTTCAGCGTCGAGGATGTCCACGCCAACATGAACTCGTTCCAGACGGCAATATACCACCGCTCCTACATCGGACTCGATGACCGCGGACGCATCGGCCTGTTCAACGACGTGTCGCTCTCGTACACCAACGGCAAGACCGTTTTCACGTACAACGCCGAGACGATGGACACCTACACCCGCTCCAACAAGCTCGAACTGAGCCTGCATCCGGGTATCGTGGTCTTTGCCATGAACAACGTCAGCACACATGTTTCGATGGGCATAGGCGGCGTCTCGTTCAACAACACCAAATACATCAAGGCGGGCGAGGTGATCGGCACGCGAAACTACTCGCAGGCCAAGTTCAAGCTCAACGTACTCGATATAAACATCGGTGTTACGATACACCTCTAACAACCTCACACTGGCATGAAGCGATTCATAACATATCTGCTGCTCACGCTCTTTGCCGGCGGCTGCATCAAGAACGACATACCGCTGCCGGTGGTCGTACCACGCATTACGGCAATGGATGTCGAGGGCGCCACGGCCGTCAATATCGACTCCGAGAAGCGCAAGGTGACCATAACCCTCGACGAGACGACCGACATACGGCAGGTCAACATACGCAGCATAACCTTTGCCGACGAGGCAACATCGACCTCGTGGGATATTACGGGCGCGCAGGATCTCTCGAAGCCCATAGCCATAACGCTGACCATATATCAGGACTACGTCTGGACCGTTACGGCCGAACAGCCCATAGAGCGTTACTTTACGGTAAACGGTCAGGTAGGCAGCAGCGAGATCGACGTTGCCAACCGCCGTGTGGTGACATACGTCAACGGCTCTACCGACCTGAACAACATATCGGTCACATCTTTCAAGCTCGGGCCCAAGGATATCACCACCTACACCCCCGACCCCTCGCAGCTGCACGACTTCTCGGACATGGTACAGGTCGAGGCCTCGTATCACGACATTAGTGAGGTGTGGAATATCCATATCGAGCAGACCGAAACCGTCGTCGAGATGGTGTCGGTGGATCCATGGACCGCAGTCGTATGGCTCAAGGCCTCGGGTGTGGCCGACCGTACGAACGGCTTCCGCTACCGCGCATCGGGAGCAGCGGAGTGGATCGACGTAAGCGGTGAGGCTCTCACCGTCGACGGCGGAACATTCTCGGCCTGCGTCGAGGGGCTGCAGCCGCTCACATCGTACGAGTGCTGCGCATACAGCGGCGACGACGTCACCGAAATCACGACCTTCCAGACCGAAGCCGCCATGCAGATGCCCAACTCGGGCTTCGAGACCTTCTCAAACGCCGAATCGTCGAAATACTCCTCTTTCTACGACCCCGCCTCGGCCGTGGCAGAACTCCAGACCAAATGGTGGGACAGCGGCAACAAGGGATCTACGACCGTCGGCTCGAGCTACACCATCACCATGCCTGACGCCACGGACAAGCAGGAGGGATCATACTCGGTCAAGATGCAGTCGCAGTATGTCATAATCAAGTTCGCGGCGGGCAATATCTTCGTTGGAGAGTTCGACCGCGTCATCGGCACCTCGGGCGGCGTGGTCAACTTCGGCCGTCCGTTCACGCTGCGGCCGCGCAAGCTATCCTTATGGCTCAAGTACAAGAACGGCCCCATAGACCGCTTCAACGGTGCTCCCGACAACGACCCCGTCAAGGAGGGAGACATGGACCGCTGTCAGGTATTCGTGGCATTGGGCGACTGGGACTACCGTACATACGGCGGCACGCCCGACTGCCCCGTGCAGGTCAACACCAACGACCGCACCACCTTCTTCAAGCCAGACTCGGATGCCGTCATCGGATACGGCGCATACGTGAGCGACAAGGCTACCGACGGCTGGATCAAGGTCGAGATACCCATCGAGTACCGTTCGACATCGCGCAAGCCCACGCACATCATCGTATCGTGCGCCGCAAGCATGTTGGGCGACTACTTCACCGGCAGCACCCAGAGTACCCTGTGGGTTGACGGCATGCAACTCGAATATTGATTATGAAAATATCTTTCGCAACTGTCGCCGTGATACTATGCATCACGGCGACATCGTGTCATAACACTCCTATGACAGCATCTGCAGCCCAAGGACTAATTGACACCATGCTGCACGACATACCTGCACGTGTGGGCATCTATGCCGAAGATTCCGACGGACGTACCTTAACATACCGCGCCGACGAAATGTTCCCCATGCTCAGCACGTTCAAGATACCCGTAGCAATCAGCGTACTGAAAAGAACGGAGGTCACACATACTCCGCTATCGCATCGCATTGCGATCGCCGCCGGACAGATGAGACCGGACACATATTCGCCCATGCTCAAGCGTCATCCGCAAGGATGGTTCGATGCCACGATCGACTCTCTGTTATCATACGCTGTATCGATGAGCGACAACAACGCCTGTGACATACTCATAGACTACGCAGGCGGGATAAAAGCCGTCGCCAAAACCATTGAGCAGGCCGGCATATACCCCATGACCATATCCGCGACTGAAGAGGATATGCACCGCGACATCGACAACCAACGCATAAACGTATGCAGCCCCCGCGCTGCGGCATACATGCTCGGCCGCCTTGCCAATGGGGAATTGCTGACCTCGGCGAGCACCGAGGCTCTGATTCGCCACATGACAAGGACTGAGACGGGTATAGACAAATTGCATGCAGGCCTGCCGCAACATATTGTCATGGCCCACAAGACCGGCTCGTCGGACCGTACGCCACAAGGGATAAAGATTGCCGACAACGACATAGGCATCGTCTTCCTGCCAGACGGGCGCAGCTACATCATAACCGTGTTTATTGCCGACTCCGGCCTCGACGACAAGGCTAATGCCGCCCTTACGGCCGAGATATCGCGCATCGTATACGAGGCCTTTTCCGAGCCCCATAAGGATAAATAACAGGCCATAACATCAAGGCCGCGCAACCAGCACATCTTATTATCTGTAAAAACGAACAACAAGAGATACGGATTCATACCGATACTCAGCGGCAGCAACATGCCGAATATGAAAAGGCTACGCCCCGGCTATTCGAAATAGTCGGGGCGTAGTACTCCGTGTCGGGGCTCGGCAGCCCGAAGGCCCGTTACAAATCTTCGGCCTTCACATGTGTGATCTTGCCGTCGCGCATGATGACAAGTTCACCGTCCTCCTTCTTAACTCTCTCTTTCAAGCGTTGCTGGGCAAGGAGTATCCCGGCATCTATTTTCTCCTGCATCTGCTCAATCTCGATCTCACTCATAAGGTCTAATATTTTACAGTTTACATATTTGTCTATAACCTAACGTATCGACCACCTCCCTTATTTCATCGCGGGCGCCGTAAGCGACCTTCTTCACGCCGTCGGCCGAACTGTTGTTGTAGATGACCCAATAGTCACAGATCGGCATATAGAGCGTCGTCAGGTAGCGCAGGCCGCGATAATATCGTCTTCTGACCACCTCGGGCGGGACGTTGTGTCCACCTTCGGCTACACGCCGTGCGACGCGTTCGACCGCCTGTTCGGGCGTCGGCAGCCAGAAATAAAGCAACGATACGAAATACCCTTTTTCCTGAGCCATGCGGATAAACCGCGCATAATAGCGTGTGGCCAACGTCGTCTCGAATGCAAAATCCGCACCGTCCGACAACAGGACATCCATACGCTGACGCATCAGACGTCCCGCCTCGATCGAGACACGCGACGGATTGAACGGAGACAAACCCTTCGCTATCTCGTCGGCATTGACGAACTCCCGACACTCAAGCATCTCCGGCAGCACGGCATAAGATGCCGTAGTTTTACCTGCTCCGTTGCATCCGGATATGACATAGAGTTTAGGCATACGCAATTATCCTCACCGCAAAGATAACAATAATCTTCAATTTTCCAAAACCTCCTTACCGCGCAACGACTATCGCACCTTACACAAAGCGTCCGTGAGATTTTGTTTTATTGGTTTTTCTCGGGAAAAGGTATTATATTTGCAATAAACCTGACGATTGTTTAACACCTTTTCACTTATAAAATTACGATCATGGCAAACACCGCTGCAACTGAAAAGCTCCGTTTGGCGCCTCTGCCTTACGACATGAAGGCGCTCGCACCCTACGTCTCGGAGGAGACGCTGCTCTACCATCACGACAAGCACACGGCCGCCTATGTCGCCAAGCTCAACGAGCTCATCGCCGGCACCCTCTACGAAGGCATGGCGCTCGAGGAGATTATCCGTCAGGCCGACGGTCCCCTCTTCAACAACGCCGCGCAGGCATGGAACCACGACTTCTATTTCGCCACGCTCTCGCCCACACCGCAGCGCATGCCCTCGGGGCCGCTGCTCGAGGCCG